>BFBZ01001880.1_pt1 | contig 12840 bp, 6 predicted proteins | sample 1888401 | NCBI WGS metagenome assembly BFBZ01 (sample SAMD00112614, study PRJDB3348) | symbiont metagenome | host: Chara braunii | reverse complement strand
GGGGTGATCTCGGATTTCGTGCCAAACCTACACTCTCGTGCCGTTACCTCTATCAAATCAACTGCTTAGCGCGCTCCCAGGGAGTGCGGCGATACTGGCCGCAGGCCCTGCCGAGCAGTACATGATCGGGCCCTCGGAGCCCGGAGTCCATGTCGCACACTCGCTATCGGTATGTCGGCCGCGCCTCGCTTCCTCGTCGCCTGTCCCCGGCTGAGTTCGAGGCGCACTTCGCCCTGCCGGCCCAGGTCCTGGTCAAGATCAAGGATGGGGCCGAACGCAAGCTGCGTTTGAGCCTGGCGGCACAGGTCGCCGTCCTGATGGCCACGGGCATGCATCCGCAGAGCACGGAGCCTCTCCCCCTGAATCTGATGAAGGGGCTGTGCTCGCAGCTCGACATCAGCGAGACGGTCATCGCATCAGTCGCGGCGATCAACAAGTCGCAGCGTACCGTCTGGGACCACCGCGCGAAAGCGCGGGACATCCTCCAGATGAAGCTGTTCGAAGAACAGGAACACCTGCCGAAGCTTCGCTCGGTCATGGCGATGCACGCGCTCAACGCGGCCAGCGTCGACGAGCTCGTCACGGCTGGCTGCCACGCGCTGTTCGACGCCAATGTCGTCCTGCCCGCTGACCGTGCGATTCGCGACATCGCTCGCCAGGCCTTCCAGAAGGTCGAGAAGGCCGCGCAAGAAGCCGTTGAGCGGGCCGTTGAGCCGCAATGGCTCGAAGCCCTGGTCGAACTCATGTTCACCGAGAGCGTGAAGCCTGGCGAGACGGTTCTGGAGTGGCTGAAGAAGTCGTCCGGCAAGCACGCCCCGAAGACGATCAAGGAGGTGACCCAGAAGGTCGACTACCTGAAGTCGCTCCACGTCCACGAATGGGACCTGTCCGACATCTCGTACCACCGGCTGCGCGCCTACGCGCTCATGGTGCAGGGACGGCCGCCATCGGAGACCTCCAAGCGCGAGCTGAAGTCGCTGAAGCTGCAGCTCGTCTGCTTCCTCCAGTACCAGTTGATGAGCCTGACCGACGAGACGATCTACCGCGCGTCTCGTCGTTGCGCCGACCTGCGGCGCGCCGGAAAGGACCGTGCGAAGCAGGTGCGCGAGGTCCGCAGTCACGAGTACCGGCAGACCCTCGAAACCGTGCTGGTCACGGCGGGCGACAAGACGCGAACCCCGCAGAAGCGGCTCGACGACATTGAGGCGATGGTCAAGGCCGTCGTCGGCGGCAGCGACGACACCGACGCAGCCATCATCCGGGAGACCTTGTCCAGCATCGAGCAGGCCGAGCGGGTGGAGGCCGTGCTCGATGCGTTCTCGGCGCTCGACTTGCAGGCAGCCAATGCGTCCAAGGACCTCAAGGTGATCAAAGCCCTCAACGGGCTGCGGGATGCCAAGGCCAGCGCCCTGCCAGAAGACTTCGACGCCTCCATCGTCGACCCCGCCTGGCGGGAAATGGTCGGGGCAACGGACCGTGAGCAGGCGCTCCGCGCCTTCATGGCTCACGCGATGGAGCGGATCCGGGACAGCCTCACCGGCGGAAAGATGTGGGTCGACTACAGCGGCGACTACCGCAGCCGCGAGGACTGCCTCATCCCGCGCGAGGAGTGGGATGCCAACAAAGCGGGGATCTGCGCGGCCCTCAGGCTGGAGCTGGATGTCGACAAGGTTCTCAAGGTACAGCTGGACCTGTTGAAGGATGGCCTGCAGGAGGTGTCCAAGCAGCTTGAATTGGGCTTGCTCGAAGTTGACGAGGCCGGCGGCGTGAGGATCGCCCGCCTGCGGGCTGCCGAGGAAGACCCCAAGCTCCAGAAGACGCAGGCGATGCTGGACAAGAAGATCGGCGAGGCCCAGCTGGCCGAGGTGATCATTGTGATGGACCGCAAGACGGGCTTCAGCGAAGCCTTGCTGGGCCGGCGGGCGAAGTCCAGGCAAGAACTGCTGAGCATCTACGGCGGCTTGATCGCCGGCGCGACGGGCATGGATGCCAAGGGCGTGGCGACCATGGTCTCGGACCTGAATGCTGCCGACGTGTCCTCGGGCATGAGGACGCTTGAGCTGAAAGACCGGGTCATGCGGGCCAACGCCAAGGTGCTCGAATTCCAGCAGCGCATGCCCATCGTGAAGGCCTGGGGCGACGGCAGCCGCAGCTCCAGCGACATGATGGCCCTCGATGCGACCCGGCATCTGTCGCACGCCCGGCAGAACCCGCGCCGCAAGACCATGTCGGCGGGCATGTACTCGATGAAGCTCGATCGCTACGTGATCGGCTACGGCATGCCCATCGTGCAGAACGTGTGGCAGGACGGCCCCGCCGTGCATTCGGTCTTCGAATACAACAACGCGTTGACCAGTTCCGAGCGCTGCCGGATCGAGCTGAACGCCGTCGACACCCACGGCTTTTCGTTCGTCGGCATGGCGGTCGCCAAACTCTTCGGCTTCGACCTTTACCCCCAGTTGGCCAACTTGCCCGATCGCAAGCTGCTCGTGCCCAACGGTTTCGAGGTCGAGGCCAACCTGGACCGGCTGGTGAATGAAGGCATCGCGCTGCGGCCGCTGAAGGACGGCTGGCATGAGGCGATGCGCTACATCGCCTCGGCCCGACAGGGCAAGGTGTCGGTGGCCTGGCTGATTGCCCGCAACGGCGGCACGGCCAATGGCGAGCCCGCCCATCGCACGTTCCTGGAGTACGGCAAGCTGCTCCGCACCATCTTCCTCTGCGACTACTTCACCGACGTCGATCTCCGCCGGGAGATTCACACGCTGTTGAATCGCGGTGAGGCTGTGCATGTGCTGCAGCGGGCCATCTTCCCGGGGCGCCTGGCGCCTGAGCGCGGTCGCCGGCGCGATGAGCTGCAAGCGCTGTCGGGTGCGCACTTTCTGCTGACCAACCTCGTCATCGCCTTCAACACGATGAAGTTGCAGGACGCGCTCGATGACCTGCGCGAGACGGGCCAGGTGATCGGCATCGAGGTCCAACGGCACATCTCACCCGTTCGGTGGGGCGACATCAATTTCCGGGGCCTGCACGTTTTCCAGCTCGGCGAGCATGAGGAGCACCTCGTCGAACGGCCGGCTGGCCGCCTCGAGCGTCGGCCCGGGCGCTTCTAAGAAGACCCTGCTCGCGGAGCGAGCCGCTGATGCACGCTGGGAATCGATAGTTCCAAGCAGCCTTGGTGCGCAAGCCGGATCGGCAGTTACCCGCGGTCCAAATGGACTATTAAGACGCAAAGGCGTTCATCGCTTTGCCGCGAGCGCTCGACAGACTCTGAAACGATTCAAGGACGCATCTGTCGCAAATCCCGGGCGGGGTTGCTGATGCGATCGTCAGGGAGAAGAAATGAAAACTGCCGTCCAAGGCTTCGGACGCGTCGTTCTTTTGCTTGGGCTGTCCTTGTCCGTCGGCATCGCCGCGGCTCAGGTTTCGGTAGGCGACAGCGGCACACCGTCCTACAGCCAGGCGATTGCTGTGCCGCCCGGTGTGGCGGGCATGTCCCCCAAGCTCAGCCTGTTCTACGCCGGCGGCGGCGTCAACGGTCCCCTGGGCCATGGCTGGAGCGTGCAGGGCCTGTCCTCCATCACCCGCTGCCCGGCCACGGTCGCCATGGACGGCAAGCGCGCCGGCGTCACCTACGGCCCCAACGACAAGCTCTGCCTGGACGGCCAGCGCCTGATCCAGACCGACGCCAACGGCGTCGTCACACCGGCGGCCCTCTACGACACCAGCAGCGGCAAATTCATCAGCCTGCCGCAGACCAACGACGCCGCTGGCTCCGCCCCCGGCACCACGCCAGCGCGCGAATTCCGCACCGAGAAAGACATCTACGCGCGCATCCGCGCCTACGGCTACGCCAACAACGACACCACCGGCGCCAGCGGCCCGGCCTACTTCCGCGTCTGGACCAAGGCCGGCCAGATCTACGACTACGGCGCCAACCCGAACATCAACCCCGGCGCCAACGCGCTGATCGCCGCGCCCGGCAAACCCCCCATGGCCTGGGCCGCCGCGCGCATCAGCGACACCCTGGGCAACTACATCGACTTCAAGTACGAGCAGCGCGACATCCCCTGGGGCAGCGGCCCCACCGCCGGCAGCCCCACGGTGGGCCACGAGTGGAACATCCTGGAGATCCAATACAGCGGCAACAAGGTCGTCTTCAATTACGACGTCGACGGCAATGGCAATGACCTGCGCCCCGACAAGGCCGAGGCCTACCAGATGGGCAGCAAGAACGTCAGCGTTCGCCGCCTCAAGTCCATCACCACTTACGTCAACAGCTCCGCCAGCGCGCTGGGCGCCAACGGTGGCACGGCCGTGAAGACGACCCAGCTCACCTATGAGCAAGGCACCGTCAGCGGCCGCAGCCGGATCAACAAGATCCAGGACTGCGCCGGTGGCCCGACCAGTACCCGCTGCCTGCCGGCCAGCACACTGCAATACGCCAACGGCGGCAACGACGCTTACCAGACCAACGCCGCCTTCAGCAACCCTAGCGTCAACACCAGCGGCCTGGCCACGCTGGACATGATCGGCAACGGCACCAGCGGCGTGCTGCTGGGCGACTTCAACGGCGACGGCAAGACCGACATCCTGTACTGGTCCGACACCCCGGCCAACAACAAGCTCTACCTGAGCAACGGCGACGGCAGCTTCACCCAGAGCGGCAGCTTCAACATCACCACCAACAACCTCTTCAAGAGCGACGGCTGCTACTACGCGATTGCCGCAGACTTCAACGGTGATGGCGTGACGGACATTCTGAGGGTCGCCAGATCGACAAGTCCGAGCGGCGCAGCCTGCTCAGCGGACTCCAATCTGCTCTTCTTGAGCAATGGGGACGGCAGCTTCAAGCCAGCCATTGCGCTGCCCTCCAATATTGACTTGTCCACGGTCACCGAGGTCTACAGCTCACAAGCAGTTTCCTGCATCTACGTTCAGAATGCGCGCCCCATCATGCTGGCCTCGGCTGACAGCGGGCTTGACATCATCGTCGCCGTCGTTTCGGGTGGCAACTGCTATAACTATAGCAAGACGATAGGCAAGAATTTCTATTTGATTGATGTCGATGGCGATGGTGTACTTGATATTGTCACGACAATCAATCCTGCGTATTACGTGAACTATCAGGCCGGAGATGTCAAACCCACGCCAGACCAAGCCTGTTCGACCATTGTCTGCACCCATGTTTATCGGGGAAGTCCTGCGGGTCAGTTTGCTGAGGCGACGGGGACCAATCTTGCGCATCACTCCGTCTATTCTGATCCGCCCAGTTCTAAGGCGAATTATCCGCGGCCGCCCAGCGTCGCCGATGTCAACGGCGATGGACTTCAAGACCTGTTTGTTAGAACTGGATCCTGGATCTCAAGAGGCACCATCAATGGCGACTTTGATCTGACCCGCACAACGGGTTGCAGCATTGCCATTGATTTCAATGGCGATGGAAGGGCGGACTGCCTTTACGATTCGCCTGGAAATGTGGCAGGACAGACTCTATATCCCGGTGACGGTAGTTTTAATGGACTTGGACCCGCGGCAAACTTCAACCTGAATGTCGCCGGAAAAGAACTATCCAGATATGTCGCAGGAACGAGTGTTCAAGATATCGGCAATATCATCGTCGACATCAACGGAGATGGACGGCAGGACATTCTGAGGTGGGAAGACGACGCCACGCAAAACGTCGTCTACCTGAGCAACGGCGACGGCAGCTTCACTCCGTCGAACTCCTTCAACCTCGGCTCCGGCCCCTTCGTCTTGGCCGGCACCCAACTGCAAAAGAGCGACGGCACGGCCAGCGTGATGCTGGGCGACTTCACGGGCCGCGGCAATGCCGAGCTGCTGCGCCTGCAGACCCTCAATGGCACCGCGACCAACATCCTCCTCACCAAGGCCGACTCGACACCCGCCGACCAGTTGGTCAGCGTCACCAGCGGCAGCGGACTCAAGACCAGTCTGTACTACGTGCCGCTGAGCAATGCCACGCCCAGCAATGGCATCAGCGCCAACCTAGGGCCGCGCTACCAGAGCGATCTTGGCAACGCTGCCTTTGCTCTGGCCGGCGCGGTTGACGTGACCATGCCCATGTACGTCGTGGCCACCAGCGTGAGCGACGCGGGCGTGGGCACCAACCAGCTCGCCACCGAGATGAGCTACCGCGGTCTCAAGGCCGACTTCAGCGGTCGCGGCCTGCTGGGCTTCCGGGAGGTGCTGCGCCAGCGCCCCGGCGCCGACGGCACGCCGATGACGGTCGATACCCAGTATGTGCAGACCCACCCCTACCTCGGTGTGGCTGCAAACACCAGCACCTACCAGGCGGCGCTGAACGCCATCAACGCCTCTACGCTGCTGAGCACCACCAGCAACGTCTACTGCGACCAGACCAGCGCATCAGCAGCCTCAGCCACGACCAACTGTCCTGTCACTGCCAAGGTGGCACGGCCCTACCTGTACCAGAGCACTGAGACGGGCCAAGACCTCAACCGCACTGCGTTGCCCAAGTTGGTTACCGTCAACACCTTCAACGGCAGCGGCGACCCCACCAACATCCAGGTCACCACCACCGGTCCGCCGCCGGGCAATCCGTCCGGCAATCAGCAGGTCTTCACCAAGGTCACCACCAACCTCTACCAGACGGACAACACCGCCTGCAGCGACACCCAGACCTGCGCCTGGGTGCTGGGCCGCCTGAGCCTGGCCTCGGTGACCAACACCGTGCCCAACAGCCTGGGCAGCATCGCATCGTCGGCGGGCAATTCCGCATATGCCCGCTCGATCCAGGGTTTAGGGGCGCCTCCGGCACCGCTGCCGCAACCGCAACCCATTTCACCTGCCATCCTGCAGGCCCTTGTGAATGCCCTGCTGGATGATTGATTCGATTGATTGCTTTATTCACTGAATGAGGACGATATGAAAGTATTCCGCTGCGCTGCCGCCGTCACCTGTCTGCTTGCATTCGCCCAAGCCCACGCGGCGCAGATGGTGAGCGGGCGCGTCGAATCCATCGAAAAACCCCCGAGCAGCGACGTTGGCGAGCGCATCAAGCTGGTCGGCGCCTCGAATATTTGCGGCAACAGCGATTCTGCCTATATGAACAAGGCGGACCAGCATTACGCCTCGATGCTGGAGAGCTTGCAGTTGGCGCTCAAGCAAGGCTATGTGGTGGAACTCTTCGTCTATCCGGACAAGGTCTCCGGGCGTTGTTTGATCCAGCGCATTGGTGTCTATCAATAACCAGTTTCATCAGGGGAAGAAAATGGCAACCCTCACTGCCCGATTCAAAAATACCGTCGCGCTGGCCACCGGCATGCTGATTGCCGCCACGAGCCATGCCAATGTGGCCTGCGGTGGCACGGTCGGCATGCTTGGCGTCTATGACAGCGGCAATGTCTTTGTGTCCTATCAAGGGAGCTATGGCACGTCGCCCCACGTGATTTGCAATTTGTACACCCAGGGCGGGTTTGGGGCCACGGTGAATACCTGCAAGGCATGGTATTCGTATCTCTTGGCGGCCAAACTGTCCAATCAAAATGTTTGGTCTGACTATACGATACCTGCCTCCTGCTCGGCGATTGCAGCTTGGTCTTACCAAACCACAACCTATACGGTTCGTCAGTAATCGGTGGCGTGTCTGCACTGAGTAAGTCCATGTGAATCGCGGGCCTCTCAAAGCCCGCGATCTTGGACACAAGTCTTCCCAGGGCGCCTGACCCTCAGGTGTCCGACGGGTTCATGGTCCCGGCCTCAGCCGAGCGCGCGGCAGGCCTGGCGAGGGAGTCGTTGTGTTTGCAAACATCTGCACAAACATCTGGACGAAGTGCCTGGCAGTCTGTTCAGCCCTGGTGGCGCTGAATGTCCATGCTCAAACGCCCTCCAACGCCTACAGCTACAGCCGGACCAGCAGCTTCAGCTATTACCAACCGTCGGATGGCGCCAAGAACGGTCTGCTGCAAAGCGAGACCATTGAGCCCAACAGCCCGCAGCTGTGCGTCACGACGAGCTACAGCTACGACCCCTACGGCAACAAGGCCAGCGCCACGACCGCCAACTGCGGCGGCGCCACCGGCCAGGCCCTGTTCACCCAGCACACCAGCAGCAGCACCTACGCGGCGCTGCCCGGCCAATCGATCACCGTGGGCAAGGGCACGGCCCAGGTCAACGTGGCGGCGGGCCTCTTCCCCACCAGCAGCAGCAACGCGCTGGGCCACACCGAGACCAAGACCTACGACCCGCGCTTTGGCGCCCCGCTCAGCCTCACCGGGCCCAACGGCCTGACCACGAGCTGGACACTCGACGACTTCGGCCGCGCCACCAAGGAACTGCGCGCCGACGGCACCTCCACCGTCACCGCCTACTGCACGCTCGCCAAGTTTGGGTTGACCACCGATGTCGTCAACGCTTCCAACAGCAGCAGCGCCAACGGCGACCCGCTGGACTGCCCCGCACCGCCCTCGGGCGAAGCCCCCGCGGACGCCGTCATGTTCACGCACAGCGTGCCGTGGAACACTGCCGGCGCCGCCATGGGCCCCTATGTGCGCGTCTACAAGGACCGCCTGGGCCGCGACCTGCGCAGCGTCACCGAGAGCTTTGATGGCAGCGCCCAGGCCAGCGGCAAGGCCGGTGCCCCGGTCTACAAAGACGCCCTCTACAACCTCTACGGCGTCAAAGTCCTCGAGACCCAGGCCTACTTCGCCGCCACCGGCAGCTCCACCACCACGGGCGCCAACGACGTGGGCTTCACCCAGACTGTCGTGGACGCTCTGGGCCGGCCCACCATCCTCTACGTCGCCGACCCGAATGGCCAAAACGGCTTCGTCGGAACCACCAGCTACGGCAATCGCACTGTAGCCAAGACCACCATCGCCTACACCGGCCTGAGCGTCACCACGACCAACGACCGTGGCCAGGCCCGCACCGAAGAGAAGAACGCCCTGGGCGAACTCGTGCGCGTCACCGACGCCACCGGCGCCACCCTCATCCACCAGCGCGACGCCTTCGGCAACCTCGTGCAGACCCTGGATGCCCTGGGCAACACCACCACCCTGGTCTACGACCTGCGTGGGCGCAAGACCCAGCTCCAGGACCCGGACACCGGCGTGTGGAACTATGCCTACGACGCCCTCGGGGAACTCGTCTGTCAGCAAAGTCCGAATCAGTTCGCGGCTGCGGGCAATCAAGCGACCTGCTCGAGTGGCAGCTATGTTCCAGCTGGTCAGACCACGATGGCCTACGACGTGCTCGGCCGCCTGACCAGCCGCAGCGAGCCCGAATACGTCAGCAGCTGGACCTACGACAAGAACGCCGACGGCAGCGCCTGCATGCCCGGCAGCACCGCGCAAGGCCTCAACGGCAAGGGCAAGCTCTGCCAGAGCGGCGCCAGCAACGGCGTGAGCCGCCAGTACGTCTACGACGGCTACGGCCGCCCCAGCAGTGCTCGCACCACCGTCACCAACGGCCCGAGCTTCGGCAGCGCCGTCAGCTACGACCCCGCCACCGGCCGGCTGCTGACCCAGACCTACCCCACCGGCGTGCAGGTTGGCTACGCCTACACCGCGCGCGGCTTCCTCGAGAAGCTGCTGCTCAACACCGCCGCCACCATCACCCCGCTGCCCAACGCCAGTGGGCAGACAGCGTCGGGAGGCACGTTCGGACCGGGCAAGATCCTCTGGCAGACGCTAGCCGTGAACGCTCGGGGGCAGCTAGAGACCCAGCAATATGGCGACAGCGCGCTTGCGCAAACGGTATTCGAGGCTGCCACCGGTCGAGTCACAGACCTGACCACCACCAGCTCAACTGGCGGCCGGCAGGGAGACGTCCTGTCCCAGCACTACACCTGGGACAGCCTGAACAACCTCACCGGGCGCAATGATGCCAACGGCGACGGCAATACCGGCGCTGTCACCGAGACCTTCGCTTACGGCGACAACCTCAACCGCCTCACCAGCTACACCGTCAGCGCCAACGCCCTCCCCAACCTGGCCCGCACGGTCAACCTGCAATACAACGCGCTGGGCATGCTGCTCTACAAGAGCGACGTCGGCAACTACACCTACAACGCACAAGGCGGCGGCGCCGGCTCCCACCCCCACGCCCTGCAAAGCGTGGCCGGCGCAGGCAGCACCAGCTACACCTTTGACGCCAACGGCAACCTCAGCACCGCCAGCGACGGCAAGTACCGCGCCCTGAGCTACACCAGCTTCAACCTGCCCGACAGCAGCAACGGCCTGCGGGGGATCAACAACCAAGGCCTGAACAGCCAATACACCTGGCAGTACGACGAGAACCACGCGCGCATCAAGGAAACCCACCAGGACGCCAACGGCACGCGCACGACCTGGTACCAGCACCCGGACAACCAGGGCAGCCTGGCATTCGAGAGCGAGACCGCCCCGAGCGGGGCAATCAGCAACCGCCACTACCTCAGCGTGGGCGGCCAGGCCATCGCGGTGCTGGTCACCACGGGGCAACTACCCACCTTGAGCGCAGGCCAGACCACGCCGGCCGTGCTCGCGAGCGTCACCGTCGTCAAGCTGGAGTACTGGCACAAGGACCACCTGGGCAGCCTGATCACGACCACCGACCACTACGGCGCGGTGACCGCGCGCTACGCCTACGACCCCTTCGGTAAGCGCCGCTACACCAACGGCACCTACGACAGCTTCGGCACCCTGATCGTGGACTGGAGCCCGACCGTCAACGCCGGCACCGACCGCGGCTTCACGGGGCACGAGCACCTGGACGATGTGGGCATCGTGCACATGAACGGGCGGCTCTTCGATCCGACGCTCGGGGTCTTCATGCAGGCCGACCCCCTCGTGCAGGACCCGTTCAACCTGCAGAACTACAACCGCTACGGGTACTGCTACAACAACCCGATGGGGTGCACGGACCCCTCTGGCTTCTGTTTCTTGGGGTGCTTCTGGCAACCTAAACACTGGGGTGTCGTAGGCAAAGTTGTCGTTGCATACTTTGCGTACACGGTACTTGGCCCCTTGGTTGGCGATTTCGTCGCCAACTATCTGTGGGAATCCGGTCTAGCTTCCATTTACACGGCTGCCACGATTGGTGGTGTGGCTGGTCCAGCAGCTGCAGGTTTCGTAATTGGGGCTGTGAATTCAGGCAGTGTTGAGGGCGGAATTCAAGGTGCGTTCTCTGCGGCTGCGTTTAACGCTGTGGGTGACTTTGTCAACGGTAGCGGTAGCTTTGCTGGGGGAGATGTTTACGGGGAAAAATCTTGGCAGGCAGTAGTCTTACATGGTGTGGTCGGGTGTGTAACAAGTGCCGCAAGCGGCAGCAAATGCGGTCCAGGAGCGCTTAGTGCTGCGTTTTCTCAAGCGGCCTTGCCATACAAGCCGACTGATTTCATTGGTGGCACGATTACGAGCTATGTCATTGGTGGTACGGCATCAGTTTTAGGGGGGGGTAAGTTTTCAAACGGAGGGGCTACGGCCGCGTTCGGCTACCTCTTTAATCATTGGGCGCATCGGCTTGAGCTAGCAATGTATGGACAGGAGGCGCATAGACTCCTTCAAGAAAAGGCGGACGAAGCAGGTTATGTTACAGAGCGAAAATGCGCGGCGCCTGGATATTGCGTGGATGGTAGATTTGATATCGCAGACTCCGGCTCAAAAGAGGTTTGGGAAATCAAAAGAAATTCGGCGCCTGGAATTGCGGCCGGAGGTATTGCTTTGGATGCCTATACCTCTGAAGAGACAGGTCTTCGCAGGGGTGGCGACTTGGCGGGCTTGGGATTGAAAGTGGGCCAAAGTATTGCAATATCTGAAGGGTATATTGAGTATAAATATACAAATGTGGGGGGTGGACTAATTGTTTACGATCGCACCGACTATACGCCTGCTACGAAATATGTTCCTTATCCCAATCCATTTCCGCTACCATTCCCTGGGCGCGGCCCGAAAAAGCCAGATCCAACAGGTCCATAAGCGCCTTTGATTAGCGACTTTTCGAATTAAAATGCCCGTATTTAGTGAAATTTTAAATAAATGCCTTCCTGCTGCAAGGAGTGCGTTTGCGGAACAAGGCCACTCCTTGCACTTGATGTATTTGCATGAAGTCGAAAATATTCGACCCCGCCCTGCCGGGGAGAAGAATTATCAGGAATTTTTGGACGAGGTTTTGCATGAAAGTGTCATGTTAAAACTTCCTTGGAGTCCGACCTCACGGCGTGCCCTTGCGATAGAGCAGCGGTCGCAATATCTAGAATATCTTGCGCTTCATTCAGTATCGGCTGATAATAATCTTTCGCTCGACCCAAATTATAATATATTTCTTCAATTGGGAGGGCATAGAAATTTCAACCTTAAGCCGCATGTAATTGAAAAGAAACAAGATGAATTGCAATCGTCGTTAAAAAAATTTAATATTCTTGAAGAAGGGCCGCTTCAGAATGCTCTTGAAGCCATTTCCGAATTTCACGGCCTTAAACGAAGGTCTGCCTCAAAAGATGAGATAAGTTGGATCGGGTGCTGGCCGCACTTAAAGATGACGTTACGCATTATTGATTTGCTGGCAACGAAAAAGTGGAGTACTGTAATTGTGGGCTGTGTATTTGAATATCTGCCAGGCAAAGAATTTGGGATGAATGATTTGATGGCAGGTGCTGAAGCGTATATTAATCAAAATAAAAACGAAATTGAAAAAATTTTTTCCTTTGAATCCCAGGTTGCACTTTTTTGTGATCTAGCGAAATTGATCAATAATAGTTTAGAAATGGATGCAATTTAGAGTCCTGATTAGTAATGTGCCTCAGCCCCGCCCCGAATCTCGCTGATGCGATGCGGCGAACAGCGTGCCGTGTCGACGATCAGCCGTGCGACGAGG
>BFBZ01000010.1_pt320 | contig 12841 bp, 13 predicted proteins | sample 1888401 | NCBI WGS metagenome assembly BFBZ01 (sample SAMD00112614, study PRJDB3348) | symbiont metagenome | host: Chara braunii | reverse complement strand
CTGGCTCTGTCGATCAAGAACATCCCGACCGGACCTGGCGACACCATCAACATCCAGGGCGTCTACACCAACGGTGCGACGCGCTACAACATCTCTGAGCTGAGCCTTGCCRGCGCCAACACGATCTACGGTGGCACCAACCTTCCGGGTGCCTACCAGAGCATTGGCTTCGGCGTTGCGCCCGACTCGGTGTTCATCAACGGTGGTTCGCAGCAGCTGGTCACGACCTACGGCTTCCGTGGTGCGTATGTCCACAACTGGAATCCCTACTGGAACACCAGCATCTACGGTGCTTGGGCCCAGGTTAACTACAACAGCACTGCCAAGGGCTACATCTGCGGCCCGGCTGGCAATGGTGTTGGTGGTTCGTTCGGCGCGGTCTTCGGCACCGCCGGCCTGACCTCGTGCAACCCGGACTACAGCTTCGCACAGCTCGGTACCCAGACCCAGTGGACCCCGGTGAAGAACCTGACCTTCTCGGCAGATTTCACCTACGCCCATCTGGACCAGAACTATGCTGGCACGATCGCCTTCCCGGGCAGCGCCGGCATCGGCAAGCCGGCTGCCGTGTACGAACTGAAGAACCAGGACACGTACCAGCTGCTGCTCCGCGCTCAGCGCAACTGGTAATACCGGTTGATCTGACTGTGACCTAACAGAGCCCCCGGCGCCAAAACGCCGGGGGTTTTGCTTTGAGAGAGAGGTTCTTGCGCCTCATGCAGCGAGCATGTCGTGCACCAGCGGCACCACCTTACGGCCGTACAGCTCGATGCTCTTCATCAGCTTCTCGTGCGGCAGCGGACCGGCCGAGTATTTCAGCTGGAAGCGCGCGGCGCCGAGCGCCTTCACGGTCGCCGCGATCTTGCGGGCGACGGTCTCCGGGGCGCCGACATACAGCGAGCCGTGATCGGCCTCGGCCACGAACTCGTCGCGGCCCATCGGCGGCCAGCCGCGCTCCTTGCCGATCCGGTCGCGCATGACCTTGTAGTCCGGCCACAGCTCCTCGCGCGCCTGGGTGTCGGTTTCGGCGACATAGCCCGGCGAATGCACGCCGATCGGCTGCGGCGTCCGGCCGAACTGCTGGTAGGCCCGCTGGTGCAGATCGACATAAGGCGCGAAGCGCTTGGGATCGCCGCCAATGATGGCGAGCATCAGCGGCAGGTCGTAGTGCGCCGCGCGCACCACCGATTCGGGACTGCCGCCGACGCCGATCCAGGTCTTCAGCTGGCCGTGTTCGACCGGCGGATAGACCGATTGATCCTTGAGCGGCGGCCGCAGCTTGCCCTGCCAGGTCACCGGCTCCTGCTTCAGGAGCGCGGTGAACAGGTCGAGCTTCTCCTCGAACAGTTCGTTGTATTGCTTGAGGTCGAAGCCGAACAGCGGGAACGATTCGGTGAACGAGCCGCGGCCGAGGATCACCTCGGCCCGGCCGTTCGAGACCGCATCGACGGTCGCGAAGCGTTGGAAGACACGGATCGGGTCGTCCGAGCTCAGCACGGTCACAGCGGAGCCGAGCCGGATGGTCTCGGTGCGCGCGGCGATGGCCGCCAGCACGGTCTCGGGGGTGGAGATTGCAAAGTCGGCGCGGTGGTGCTCGCCGAGCCCGATGAAATCGATCCCGAGCTGGTCGGCCAGCACCGCCTCGTCGACGACATTGCGGATCACCTGGGCATGCGGAAGTGGTGCGCCCGCGGCGTCCTTGGTGACGTCGCCGAACGTATCGAGCCCGAATTCGAGGGAAGTCGTCATCACATAGTCCAGTTGTCGGCGCGGCGGAGCATCCGCCACGGGCCACCCATCGCACGCAGGCTGGAAGGTCGTGTTGCCGCGGAGCTGTCCGCGAGCCTGCGCTGTGGAGCCTTCGGTTGGAGATGACGTGAAGCTATTGCCTGTTCGGGGCCAGGCAAGGTCACGCCGCGAAACGCAGCGTTTCCAGGCTTCGTCGGATGGAGCCGGGATGCGCCGCCTGCGGGCGATCAGCCGGGCATAACCAGGAAGCCGGCGCGCGGGAAATGCACCACGACGTCGCCGGCGCGTTGGTCGGACCGGCGGATCGCGATGTGCTGGGCCTGTCTCTTATACACATCTNAACCAGGAAGCCGGCGCGCGGGAAATGCACCACGACGTCGCCGGCGCGTTGGTCGGACCGGCGGATCGCGATGTGCTGGGCCGACAGCGAGACGATCTCACCGCGGACCGGGATCTTGCCGTAGTCATCCGGCATCACGCCGACGGCGTCGCCGGGCTTGCGGCCGTTCGGATCCGCGGGATCGCCGAACACCGGCGATTCCGGTTGCGCCTTCGCGGCGATCTCGAGCGCATCGCTCGACGACATCTCGGTGCGCGTGCCGTGGCCGATGGCGCGCACGCGGGTTTCCCAGGCCGCGGTGCGCGGGAAGGGCTTCATCATCTCGTCCATCGTGGCGAGGCTTTGCCGCGCGTACCACACGTTCATATAGGCGCTGACATCGGCGAGGCTGAACTCGCCGAGCAGCCACGACCTGCCGTCGCCAAGCTGCGCCTCGATCCAGTCGACATTGGCGCGGAACTGGTCACGCATCTGCGGCAAGGCCGCCGTCATGGCGGCGATGTCGAACTTGCCGCCGCGCAGCTTCTCGCGGTCCTCGATGAAATCCTGCGGGACCTTGTCGCCGATGAATCCGAACGCCAGCGTGACCGTGTTCTGGAAGAACGGCCGGTCGGCCCACATGCCGAGCGCCCATGGCATCCCGGCATTGCCTGCCGGAAACAGCGTCGGCGTCGGATAGCGCCGCTCCAGCTCGCGGATGATGATCTGGGTGTCGCAATAGATGTCCGCGCCGATCTGCATGGTCGGGGTGCGGCGATAACCGCCGGTCATCGGCATCAGGTCCGGCCGCGGCATGATCCGGGAAATCTGCACCGAGTGCCATGCCAGCTTCTTGAAACCGAAGATGATCCGGATCTTCTCGGAGAACGGCGACTGATCGAAATGATGCAGGATTGGCGTCGGCTGCGACATGGCGTCCTCCCGGAATATGGCGCGATCTCCTCGAACCTTGTCGCATAGCCTGACAAGATTCCGGCCGATCGCAACCGATTTTCCCGGGCGACGAAGCGGGCAGGGCGCTCAGAACGACTCCGCCCAAGGCCGCAGGTCGAGCTCCAGCGTCCAGGCGCTGCGATGCTGGTGATGCAGCACCCAATAGGCGTCGGCGATCGCGGCGATGTTGAGCAGCCCATCCGGCCCGCGGTCGTCCTTCAATTGCGGACGCAGGCTCAGCAGGCGATCGCCCTCGATGCCGCCGTCGACCACGACATGGCCGACATGGATGCCTTGCGGACCGAACTCGCGCGCCACGCTCTGCGCCATCGCGCGCAGCGCGGCTTTGGCGGCGGCGAATGGCGAATAATTGGCTTTGCCGCGCAGCGAGCCGCTGGCGCCGGTGAACACCAGCGTGCCGCCGCCACGTGCGAGCAGAGCGGGGATCGCGGCTTGCGCGAGCTGGAAGCCGCCGAGCGCATGTTCGCGCCAGTGCTCCTCGAAGCGCTGCTCGCTGACCTTGAGAAACGGCGCCGGCCGGTTGGAGCCGGCATTGTGCACGGCCATGGCGAGCGGCGCGAGCTTTTGTGCAGCCTCAACGAAGCGCGCGACGTCGGCTGCGGTAGAGGCATCGCCGACCACATGCGTGACCCTGGCACCATCAGCGGCAAGTTCGGCGGCGGTCGCGGCTAGCTTCTCGGCATTGCGCCCGGCGATCGCGACGGGATAGCCGCCGGCGGCAAAGCGGCGCGCGATCGCAGCGCCGAGGCCGTTGGATGCGCCGACGCCGGCGATCAGCACGCTGCCTTGCACCGCGGTTGGGGTGAGGGTGGATCGGTCGTTCATGGCTCACTCCATTAAAATTGCCCGCGTCGCGGCAAAATCATTCGTCCGCTGCCATCGCCACGATGCCGTCGCGCACCGTGCGCAACACGGCGTCGGACCGTCGCGAGTCGGTCAGCACGCGCGAGATCGCGAGCGCGCCGACCATCGCACTCACCGCGACGATTGCCTGGGCATCGTCATCGTCGCCGAATGTCTCGGCCACTTTGGCGATGAAGGCCTCGATATGCGGCTCCATCACCGCGCGGCACTGTTCATCGGCGCGGCCTACATCCGAGATCAGCGCGCCGATCGCGCAGCCCGATTTGGGCGAGTCGCGGTGGGTGCGGCTGAGATAGCTGCGCACCAGCGAGTTGATGCTGACCGGTTTGTCGGGATCGCGCGCTGCATGCGCCGACGCTTCGCCTGCATTCAACGCCTGCTCCAGTGCCGCGGCGATCAGATCGGAACGCGAGGCGAAATGCCCGTAGAAGCCGCCATGGGTCAGCTTCACCTGCTGCATCAGGCTGCCGATGCTGAGCGCCTCCAGCCCCTTGTCGCGGATCTGCGTCGCCGCCTCGTTCAAAATCCGCTCGCGGCTCCTGGCCTTGTCGGCCTGGGAATGGCCCATCTCGAGTACCCCTGTTTGACTCTCGTTCTGGATTATGACCATCATGCTTCTGGATGACAAGCATCATCCAGAAAGTTAGCCAGTTACAAAGCAGGGAGCAGCAGATGTCCGGCAGCGCGAGCGAGGGGCGGGTCCGCCATGAGCGGCACGACCACATCTTGAAGATCATCATCGACAATCCCGCGAAGAAGAACGCCTTCAGCCCGGAGATGATGGCCGAGCTGTCGGACGCGCTGACGCTGCTCGACAACGACGACGACCTTTGGGTGGGCGTGCTCTGCGCCGCCGGCGGCAGTTTCACCGCGGGGCTCGACATGCCGAAATTCTTCGGTCCGACGGCGAGCCGCAAGCCGCTGCCGGAGGGCAACGTCGATCCGTTCGGATTGTCGAAGCGGTGTCGCAAGCCGATCGTCACGGCAGTGCAGGGCATCGTGTTCACCGTCGGCATCGAGATGATGCTGGCCGGCGATATCGTCGTCGCCGCGGATGACAGCCGGTTCTGCCAGATGGAAGCCAAGCGCGGCATCGCACCGCTGGCCGGCGCGCATTTCCGCTACATCAGCCGCGCCGGATGGGGCGATGCGATGTATCACCTGCTGCTATGCGACGAGTTTTCTGCGGCCGAGGCCCATCGGATCGGTCTCGTGCAGGAGGTCATGCCGTCCGGTCAGCAGATCGAACGCGCGATGGAGCTCGCCGCGATCATCGCGCGCAATGCGCCGCTTGGGATCCAGGTGACGAAGGAGGCGGGCCGCAAGTTCATCGAGGCCGGCGAGCAGGCGGCCATCGCGATCATCCCAGAGATCCGCGAACGCGTGCTCAACACGTCAGATGCGGCCGAGGGCATCAAGTCCTTCGTGGAACGCCGCGCCGCCGTGTTCCAGGGGCGTTGATCCCCGGGGCGCAAGTTGCGTTCATGATACGTACCCTGAGAGGTTGTGCTTGTGACAATGTTGTCGCAACCGGTTGAATTTAAATCACGACAATGTCGCGGCGACTCTTGTCGAGATTCGTCGAATCAGGGAGATTCAAGGCATTCCCTTAATGTTATTTCGTCCTGCTCTCACTCAAGCGTCCGGTATGGAATCCCATGACAAACGCACGAGTCATTGTTGTCGGAAACAACAAGGGCGGCTCTGGCAAATCGACAATTGCCATGCACGTCGCCATCGCGCTGATCAAGGCGGGTCAGCGTGTCGCCACCATCGATCTCGACAACAAGCAGAAATCGCTGACGCATTACGTCGATAACCGGCGGGACTGGGCGCGGGAAACCTCGCTCGATCTCGGCCTGCCGGCGCATATGTGCTTCGAGACGGTGAGTGGCAGGAGCAGCGAGGTCGAGACGCTTGGCCGCAGCGCGCTTGCCGAGATCGTCGAGCGGCTCAGCCGGTCGCACGACTTCGTCGTCATCGACTGTCCCGGTCATGACACCTATCTGACGACGTTCACGCATGCGCTGGCGAACACGTTGATCACGCCGCTCAATGACAGCTTCCTCGATTTCGACGTGCTCGGCACCGTCGATCCGAACGATTTCAAGGTAACCGGCATCAGCCACTATTCGAAGATGGTGGAGGAGGCGCGGCGGCAGCGCAGCGCGAACGACCAGCCGGCGTTCGAATGGGTGGTGCTGCGCAACCGTCTCTCGACGATCGGTTCACGCAACAAGCGTCTGGTCGGCGAAGCCCTCAACGAGCTATCGAAGACGCTGAATTTCCGCCTGGTCGACGGCCTGGCCGAACGTGTGATCTTCCGTGAATTCTATCCGCGCGGACTGACGGCGGTCGACGATGTCAATCAGCTCGCACTCGGCGGCCGGCCGACCATGTCGCATGTTACCGCATGGCTCGAGATGGAGCGGCTGATGACCGCGATCATGCTTGGCCATCTGGTGCGCCCGGCAGCCTCTTCCGAGGACAGCCGCGACGCAGCGTAAGGTGGGGTTGAGCGCTACCGGCAATTGACGTTGCCGGCATTGGCAACGGTCAGAAATGTGATCGTTGCCGGTGCAAACGCGATCGTCCCGGCAGCGGTGGTGTCTCCTGTCAGAGCCGGAATCCGGTCGGAGGCTTCAAGGGCGAGCGGCCTGCCGTTAAGTTGAACGGTGCCGCCCGTGAGCGTTGCGTTCGCCAATGTGTAGCGTTGCGATGCGATGGACAGCTTGAGCTTGCGCCGCATCCGCCGATCATTGTTGATGACAAGCAGGGCTATTCCACCACGCATGTCGCGGGCGCAGTGCGAATAGACATGAAAGCCGGATTGCTCGGGGATGCGAGCATCGAGCACAGTGGTTCCCATCAAGCGTCGCCACAGCAGCGCGGCCCAGTAGTTCGATCGCGGCAGATGGGTACGTTCGTCGAGCAGTCCATAGTCGCTCGCGGCAAGCGTGTTGTGCATCACCACCTGGACGCCGGCCTTGGCGAGGCGCCCCAGTTGATCGAGGTAGCGGAATGTATCGATGAAGGTCGCAGCCCAGCGGTTGCCTCCGCATGCGGTCTCCGCGGTCTCGGTCAGCCAGATCGGCTTGCCCGGTGCAAGCCGGTCGCGCAGCGCCTGGTAAACAGCGAGCGTCTTGCCGGTTCGCGCCAGCCATTCGTCCGACAGGGCCTGTTCCGCTGTGCGATCGCCGCCGCAGCGGGCCGAGAGTGCGCCGTAGTGATGATAGGAGACCGCGTCGATGCTCGCCGCAGTCGCGGCGAAGAGGGCCTGAGCATCGGCGCCGGTGCCGATCGTACCCGGGCCGAGGATCGTGACGTCGGGCGCCGTCTCCTTCACGAACGCACTGAATGCGGCAAAGTCCCGGCCATAGGCCGCGGCATCGTAGCCGTCGGGAGCCCCGCCAATCGCCGGCAGATCAGGCTCGTTCATGAATTCGGCTGCAGCGATCCGGCCGCCTGCCGATCGTGTGAAAGCGAGAAGGTGTCGGGCCTGTTCGGGGCGCCATTGCCCGGACGGGTCTTGCGTGCCGGCGCTGATCGCAAAGGATGTGACGAGGGTGGCGTCGGCGGCGTGCGAAAAGTCAATGACGTCGCGCCATTGCTGACGCGTTAGAATGCCCTTGAAGCCGGCCGGCGGTGCGACCGGGAGCGCGTTGGAATCCGCAAAGAACGTGCTGTTGGCCCAGGTGCCGCTCACGCGCAGATAGACGGGTCCGAGGGCCGCCGCGAGCTCGCGCAGCCTGCTGTCGTGCAGATCGATCGGCGCGCGCGCTGCGAACCGCTCTTCGGCTGACGCGACCTTTGTATTGATGGCTGAATAGGGCTTCCAGAACTGTCCGCCCGTCACCTCGACCATCTCGATGTTGTAGGACTGAAAGCGCGGATCGATTGTTGCGACGCGCGGCATGGCCGCAACGTCGAGCGCCGGTTCTGCCGCAACCGCCTTCGTGACGACGAAGGCGACGATTGCCAGGACGACGACGCAGGCAAGGCGTCTTGGCAGATATGCCCAGTGGTTGCGCACGGGTCCTCGCGGCATCCCGAATTGTCGTTGCCGCAGGATGCCGCCGCGGCTTGCTTAAATCAACGCGGGAGCGAGCCTTGCGGCTCGCTCGCGATGCGTTCCCACAGCGCGCGGATCATGTCCTTCATGACCAGCGCGTCCTGCCAGCGGTCGGACAATTCGCGGCCGTCGGGACCGGTGATGGCATAGGGCGGGGGGCCGAGCTCGCACAGGAAAGTCAGGGTTGCATCCGGCCCGGCGCGCTTGCGCCAGGAACGGATGCCGTAGTCCCACCAGCCCATGAACAGCGACACCCAGCCTTGGTGCTGGGGGAAGCCGAGCGAGATCTGTACCTGCTCGCGGCTCGCGATGCGGCCGTGCATGCCCCACGCATGGTCGAGGATGCGATGGATCATCGTGTGGTTGGCATCGTCGACCGGCCAGGCGAACTCGCGACCGACCAGATAATGCGACAGATCGGCGGTCAGCCGCAGATCGGGAAAGCAATCGAGCAGGTCGAGCGTGAAGAACAAATCGGTCGTCATGCGGTCGCGATGGGTCTCGACATGCACGGCGACGCCGGCCTCTGTGGCGAGCCGCCGCCAGCCTTCGAGCAAGGGAATGCAATCCGCCAGCCGGCGCGGGCGAATGTCCGGCTGCAAATTGACATGATCGGCGCCGAGCTGGGCAACGAGCTCGAGCACCGGCTTCAGGTCGTCGACGCTCTTCGGGTAGCACTGCGCCTGCCAGATCATGCCATGCGCGCGCAGGAAGCCCGTCACTTCGCGCGCAAAGGCCGGATCGATGAAGCGGACGCCGGCGCCGTCAAACCCGGCATCACGGATCATCGCGAGCTGGGTTTGCAGCGGCCATTCGTCCTCATCGGCCAGCCGCCGCTCCATCGCCCAGAGCGACTGCAGGACGCGCAGTTGCTGCGCCACCGATCAGGCCCGCGCCGGAATCGCCGCGGGCGGTTCGCCCTGTTCGCTTGCGTCGGCGGAGATGTTCTCCTGATAGGTCTCCGGTCCGATCCAGATCGCAACCACCGTGCAGGCCGACAGGAACATCGCGTAGCAGGCAACCGGCCACCAGGTGCCGTAAGCCGCCACCAGCGCCGTTGCGACGAACGGCGCGGGGCCGCCCGACAGCAACGAGCCGAGCTCGCGCGCGAAAGCAAAGCCGGCAAAGCGGCGTTGCGGCGGGAACAATTCGGCGAAATACGCTGCCTGCGGCCCGAACATCGCCGCCGTCACCACTGCGCGCGCCAGGATGAAGGCGAGCGCGATCATGATCCACTCCTTGGTGCCGACCATCCAGAAGAACGGGAACGAGAGCGCCACGCCGGCCAGCGCGCCGAACATGTAGACCGGACGCCGCCCGATCCTGTCCGACAGCGCCGCGAAGCCGAGGATCGCAAACAGCTCGACCGTGAAGGCCAGCATCAGCGCGCTGAGCGCTTCCGCTTTCGGCACGCCCAGCGTGGTGATGACGTAGCTCAGGCCGAACACCGGGAAGAAATAGCCGAGCCCGTTCTCGGCCATCCGGGCACCGAGCACCACGAAGAAGTTGCGCGGGTGCTGGCGCAAGGCCTCCATGGCGGGATTGCTCTCGACCTTGCCGCGCTTGACTACCGCCTCGGTATACACCGGCGTCTCGGTGATCCGCATGCGGACGAAGATGCCGACGACGATCAACAAGAAGCTCGCCAGGAAGGGCAGACGCCAGCCCCAGCTCATCAGATCCTCACGCGGCAGCATCATCACCAGCGCGAACGCGCCGGCGGCGAGCAGATTGCCGACGGAAACGCCGAGCGGCGCGAAGCCGCCCCAGAAGCCGCGATGCTTCGGCGGCGCATTTTCAACCAGGTAGATCACCGCGCCGCCATACTCGGCGCCGGCGCCGAGACCCTGGATGACGCGCATCGCGACCAGTAGGACCGGCGCCCAGACGCCGATCTGCGCATAGGTCGGCAGGAAGCCGATCGCGGTGGTGCCGATGCCGATCATCAGCAGCGTTGCGACCAGCACCGGCTTGCGGCCATAGCGATCGCCGAGGATGCCGAACAGCAGGCCGCCGAACGGCCGCACCACGAAGCCGACGCCGAAGGTCAGGAACGACAGCAACGTGCCGACCACGGGATCGCTCTTCGGAAAGAACAATTCGCCGAACACCAGCGCGGCCGCGGTGCCGTAGAGGAAGAAGTCGTACCATTCGAGCGCGGAGCCGATGCTTGCGGCCAGGATCACACGCAGGCGCGCTTTTCCGGCGCCATTTGCCATCTCGGTCATTCGTTTCCCCGTTATCTGTTTTTATGTCTTGAAAGCAGCAATGCCCGCGGTGTACCGCGGGCATTGTCGTCGGTCTCAGGCAGCGCGAGTGAAGTAGGATTTTTTCGACGCCGATTGGGTCTCGTAGATCGATCCCTGCCGTTTCGCCGGCGGCAGCGGCATCCGCACCGGCACGTCGGTCAGCCGCGGTGCGATCACCGGCGGGCCCGCCAGCAGGCGGCTGTTGAACTCGTCGAAGTCCTTCACGCCCACCAGTGGCCAGGCGTCGCTCGCGGCGACTTCATAGAGCAGCAGGTTGCGCGGCCGGTCCGATGTGTTGGTCGCCGAGCCGTGCAGCGCGCGGACGTGATGGAACGACATGCTGCCGGCCTTGCCCATGCAAGGCACGGCGCGCTTGATGTCGTCCTGGATCTGGTCCGGATCGATCAGGCCGGCGAAGCAGCCGTCCTCGCCGTGATGATCCCACATCGTGTCGCCGGTGTGCGTTCCAGGCGTCACCAGCATCGGGCCATTCTCGATGTCGCAGTCGTCGAGCAGCACGCCGATCGCGAGGATGTCGTCATTGGTGTGCGGATAGAACGCCCAGTCCTGATGCCACTCGACCGGCGAGCCGTATTGCGCCGACTTCATGTTCAGCTTGGAGCCGTGCAGGCGCAGGCCAGGGCCGATCAGCTTGGTCAGGATCGAGATCACGGCGGGGCTGCGGACGATCTCGTCGAAGATCGGATGAACCTTGTGCGGCGCCTTGATACGGCGCACACGCGGGTGCTCCGGCGTATGACCTGGCTCGAGGTCGTAGACATCGGTGTGCTCGGTCACACTGGCGGCGCCAGCCACCAGTTCCGCGAGCACCGTGCGTATCCGCCCCAAGGTCTCCTGGTTCAGCACCTCGGGGACCACGATCACCCCGTCGCGCTTGTAAGCCTGGGCCTGTTCGTCTGAAATCATGCCGTTTCTCCCTTTTTGTTCCATGTTAGCGCTAACATGAGGCGATGCTAGCGCTAACATCGTGGCTTGGCAATCCGGAATCGTGCAGGCTCCGGTGCATGAGCTCCGAACTGACCGACCCCGGGACCGGCCCGACCGGTGCCGCGCCCACCCTTTCAGAGGTGGCCAAGCGCGCCGGCGTGTCCTCGATCACGGTGAGCCGGGTGGTGCGGATGCCCGATCTGGTCGCCCCGGAGACCCGGGTGCGGGTCGAGCGGGCGATGCGCGACCTCGGCTATGTGCCGAACCTGGTGGCGGGCGCGCTGGSGAGCGCGCGGACCAATTCGGTCGGCGTGCTGGTGCCGACCATCGCCAACTCGATCTTCGCCGATACGGTGCAGGGCCTGTCCGACAAGCTCGAGCCGCTCGGCTTCTCGGTGATCCTGGCGCAGTCGCGCTACGACTCCGAGCGCGAGGACCGCATGCTGGCGGCGCTGCTGTCGCGGCGCCCGGAGGCGATCATCATGGTCGGCTCGCCGGCAACGGAGGAGGGCAGTCGCCTGCTGCGCAATGCGCGTATCCCGATCGTCGAGACCTGGGATCTGCCGGCAAACCCGATCGACGCGGTCGCGGGCTTCGACAATTACAAGGCCGGCACCGCCGTTGCGACACATTTGATCGCACAGGGACGCAAGCAGCTTGCCTTCATCGGCGGCGACGATCCACGCGGCACACGGCGCTGGCTCGGCTTCAGGAACGAGGCCCTGGCCAGCGGCCTTGCCGAGCCGCGCCGGCTGATCCTGGAGCGCAATGCCTCCGGCAGCGTGGCGGCGCATGCACGGCTGCCCGATGTCGATGCGGTGTTCGCTGCCAACGATGCGCATGCGATCGGCTTCATGGCGGGGCTGCGCAAGGCCGGCCTTCTGCGCGACGGGCCCGCATCGACGCAGCCGGTCGCCGTGATCGGCCTCGGCGATCTCGAAATGGGCCACCTGATCTCGCCGACGCTGAGCACGATCAGCGTGCATGGCGATGCGATCGGCCGCACTGCGGCGGCCCTGACCCTGGAGCGCGACGGCGAGCGTCGCGTCGATCTCGGCTTCGAACTGGTGTTGCGCGACAGCGGCTAGCTTTTATCTCGCTGTTGCCAGCGGTCAAACACGGCCAATACCACGGCGATCATGCACCCCGTGACGATACCGAATGTCAGGTCCTCGAAGACCGTCAGGCCAAAGGTCGGGATCAGCACCGCGGCACCGCGCCAGTGCGTGATCAGGTGCAGGAACTCGGCCTTCTCCGCCATGTACCAGCACACCACGACAAGCACGCCGGCCAGCGCCGAGAGCGGGATGTAGCTCGCAAGCGGCGCGGCCAGCATCATAAACGACAGCAGGAACGCCGCGTGCATCATGCCGGACAGTGGGCTGCGCGCGCCGGCCCGGATGTTGGTCGCGGTGCGCGCGATCGTGCCGGTGACGCTGATCCCGCCGAACAAAGCGGAGGCGATGTTGGCGATGCCCTGCGCCACCAACTCCATGTTGGAGCGATGCTTGCGTCCGGTCATGCCGTCGGCGACCTTTGCCGAGAGCAGGCTCTCGACGCCGCCGAGCAGCGTGAAGGACAGCGATGCTGGCAGGATCTGCAGCAGCAGCGCCCAGGAGAACTGCGGCAGATGCGGCATCGGCAGCCCGCGCGGAATGTCGCCGA
>BFBZ01000008.1_pt271 | contig 12845 bp, 12 predicted proteins | sample 1888401 | NCBI WGS metagenome assembly BFBZ01 (sample SAMD00112614, study PRJDB3348) | symbiont metagenome | host: Chara braunii | reverse complement strand
CAGAGATCTGATCGATGGCGAAGAAAAAGCGCGGCGATGCCCACGGTGGAGGTCACGGCTGGTTCGTGACCTTCGCCGACCTGATGGGCCTGATGATGAGCTTCTTCGTGATGCTCGTCGCGTTCTCCACCATGGACAACAACAAGCTGAAGATCGTCGCCGGCTCGATGCGCGACGCTTTTGGCGTGCAGACCAATGTGCGCTATTCCGGCATCGTCGAATCCGACGGCCTGCCGACCCGGCCGAAGCTGAAGAATGTCGACCACATCTCGCCGGAAGAATCCTCCGCCAATCCGACGCCGGACGAGCAGGAGCGCAGCCAGATCAACGGCGCGCGGCTGAAGATCGACCGCGAATTCGCGCTCGCCTCCGCCTCGCTGCGGCAGGCCTTGCAGGACATGCCGGAACTCACCGAGATCTCCAAGAACATCATGTTCGAGGAGACCAAGGAGGGGCTCAACCTCGAGATCGTCGACCAGGATGGCCGCTCGATGTTCGCCGACGGCTCCAGGGAACCGTATGATCGCACCCGGCGGCTGATCCAGAAGCTCGCCGCGCCGTTGAAAGCGACGCCGCTGCGGGTCGCGATCGTGGGGCATACAGCCGCAGGCTTCGTGCCGGCGCGCAGCGATTACGACGCCTTCGACCTGTCCGCGGACCGCGCCAATACGGTGCGGCAGATCCTGGAGCGCGAGGGACTACCGCCGTCGCACATTTTCGCGGTTTCCGGCAAAGCTGACGGCCAACCGCTGTTTCCCGACGATCCGACGCTGCCGGCAAATCGTCGCGTGACCATCACGTTGATGCGGGAAAATCCGCCACTGCCGCCGGACCTGAAGCCGTAGTTCCGGGTTACCATGCTACCGTCAAGCTAGCAGTGTTGCGCGGTTGACACGCGGGGCGGAAGCGTCGATAGCCGCGCGGATCAAAATCAACGGGTCGGACGTTCCAACCTCGCCATGGCTGCCAGCGCCTCATCCACCGAAGCCCCGGACACCCAAAGCGCGGGCCAAGGCACGGGCAAAGGCAACACCACCTCCAGCTTCTGGGCGCTGACGCTGGGCAGCATCGGAGTGGTGTTCGGCGATATCGGAACCTCGCCGCTCTACGCATTCCGCGAGGCGGTCGGCGGTGCCGCGCATGGCCAGCCGGTCACCCGCATCATGGTGCTCGGCGTGCTGAGCCTGATCCTGTGGGCGCTGTTCACCGTCGTCACTGCGAAGTACGTCCTGCTGTTGCTGCGTGCCGACAACAATGGCGAGGGTGGCACGCTCTCGCTGATGGCGCTCGGCCAGCGCGCGATCGGACGGCGCAGCTGGCCGCTGCTCGCGCTCGGTGTGGTCGGCGCCTCGATGTTCATCGGCGATTCCATGATCACGCCGGCGATCTCGGTGCTGTCGGCGGTCGAAGGTCTGAAACTCGCGACGCCGCATCTCGAGCATTACGTGGTGCCGCTGACGATCCTGATCCTCGTCGCGCTGTTCTCGGTGCAGCGCAGCGGCACCGCCCGCGTCGCCTCGGCGTTCGGGCCGGTCATGGTGGTGTGGTTCGCCTCGCTCGCGGTAATGGGGCTCGTTCACATCATGGACGATCCGTCGGTGCTGGCGGCGATCAATCCGTACTATGCGCTCCAGTTCATGCTGACCCACGGCACCATCGGCCTAGTGACGCTGGGCGCGGTGTTCCTCGCGGTGACCGGCGGCGAGGCGCTGTATGCCGATCTCGGGCATTTTGGCCGCAAGCCGATCCAGTCCGGCTGGCTGTTCTTCGTGCTGCCCTCGCTACTGCTGAATTATTTCGGGCAGGGCGCGCTGGTGCTGTCGGATCCCGCGGCAATTGAGAACTCGTTCTACCGCATGGTGCCCGACGTCCTGCTGCTGCCGCTGGTCGGGCTCGCCACCGCCGCGACCGTGATCGCAAGCCAGGCAGTCATCACGGGCGCCTATTCGTTGATCAGCCAGGCGGTGCAGCTCGGGCTCTTGCCGCGCTTCGAGGTGCGCTACACCTCGGCGACCCATGCCGGACAGATCTATCTGCCGCGGGTCAACCGGCTGCTGCTGGTCGGGGTGCTGCTGCTGGTGCTGTTGTTCCGCACTTCAAGCGGGCTCGCCTCGGCCTATGGCATCGCCGTCTCCACGACCATGGTCGCTGACGGCATCATGGGCTTCATTGTGATCTGGAAGTTGTGGAACTGGCGCGTCGCTTCGGCGGCGGCGCTGATCCTGCCGTTCGTGATCGTCGACATGACCTTCTTCAGTGCCAATCTGCTGAAGCTGTTCGAGGGCGCCTGGGTGCCGCTGCTGTTCGGCGTCGTGATGGCGACGATGATCTGGACCTGGCGGCGCGGCGCGGCGATCCTGATCGCCAAGACCCGCCGCACCGAAGTGCCGCTGCGCGACCTGATCCACAGCCTGGGGAAGCGGCCGCCGCACATCGTCAAGGGCACCGCGGTGTTCCTGACCAGCGATCCGAGCTTCGTGCCGACCGCGCTGCTGCACAATCTCAAGCACAACAAGGTGCTGCACGAGCACAATGTGATCCTGACCATCGAGACCGCGCCGACGCCCCGCGTCGACCTGTCGGAGCGCGTCGGCATGGAGAAGATCAGCGACAAGTTCACCGCGGTCCGGCTGCGCTTCGGCTACATGGAATCGCCGAACGTGCCGAAGGCACTGGCCGTCGCACGCAAGCTCGGCTGGCAGTTCGACATCATGGCGACCTCGTTCTTCGTGTCGCGGCGTTCGCTGAAGCCGTCGGCCCAGTCGGGCATGCCGCAGTGGCAGGACCATCTGTTCATCGCGATGAGCCGGTCCGCCAACGATGCGACCGACTATTTTCAGATCCCGACCGGCCGGGTGGTTGAAGTCGGTACCCAGGTAACTATTTGAATAGGCAGCAGGATTCCCGAGTTGAAAAGTCGTGATCTATGCGTGATACGCATAGTGGAGGCCTGAATCCGTGCTAACCTATGCATTCCTGCCGGGAGTATAGGCCTGCGGTCCGGCGTTGTGCAGTGCGGCAGAAGATAGAGGCGCATCCTCCCATGTCATCCGAGAGTGCGGTCACCGCGGCGGAAACGCCCGCGGCCAATGGCCATGGCGAGGCGCATTCGACCGCCACCTTCAAGGCGCTGATGCTTGGCAGCATCGGTGTCGTCTACGGCGACATCGGCACCAGCCCGCTCTACGCATTCCGCGAAGCCGTGGTGGCCGCCGCCGGTGGCGAGGGCGGCGTGACGACGCATGCCGTGCTTGGCGTGCTCTCGCTGATCCTGTGGGCGTTGATCGTCGTCGTGACGCTCAAATATGTCGTGATCCTGCTGCGCGCCGACAACAATGGCGAAGGCGGCACGCTGGCGCTGATGGCGTTGGCGCAGCGCGCGGCCACCAAGGGCGCCGGAGCGATCGTGCTGCTCGGCATCATCAGCGGTGCGCTGTTCTATGGCGACGCCGTCATCACGCCGGCGCTCTCGGTGCTGTCGGCGATCGAAGGCATCAAGCTCGTCACGTCGACCTTCGATCCCTATGTCGTTCCCCTCACGGTGATCATCCTCGTCGGATTGTTCTCGGTGCAGTCACGCGGCACCGCGCGGGTCGCGGCGTTCTTCGGGCCGGTGATGTGCGTGTGGTTCGCCGTGATCGCGGTCGCGGCGCTGCCGCAGATCGTGCGGCATCCCGAGGTGCTGTACGCGCTCAACCCGGTGCTTGCGGTATCGTTCATGCTGCATCACGGCGTGATCGGCTTCATCACGCTCGGTGCGGTGTTCCTCGCGGTGACCGGCGCGGAGGCGCTATATGCCGACCTCGGCCATTTCGGCAAGCGCCCGATCCAGACCGCGTGGCTGTTCATCGTGCTGCCATCGCTGGCGCTGAACTATCTCGGGCAGGGCGCGCTCGTGATCGGCGATCCCAGGGGGATCGAGAACCCGTTCTTCCTGATGTTCCCGGACTGGGCGCTGATTCCGATGGTCGCGCTGGCGACGGCCGCGACCGTGATTGCAAGCCAGGCCGTTATTACCGGTGCCTATTCGCTGACCCGGCAGGCGATCCAGCTCGGCCTGCTGCCGCGGYTCGAGATCCGCCACACCTCGGAAGCGCATTCCGGGCAAATCTATATGCCACGCATCAACCGCTTCCTGTTCATCGCCGTGATCGTGCTGGTGCTGATGTTCCGCTCGTCGAGCGCGCTGGCGTCGGCCTACGGCATCTCGGTGACCGGCACCATGGTGGTGACGGCGATGATGGGCTTCGTGGTGATCTGGCGGGTCTGGAAATGGTCACCGCTCGCGGCCGGCGCGCTGGTCGCCCCGTTCCTGTTCCTGGACATCACCTTCCTGGCCGCCAACCTGCTCAAGGTGTTCGAGGGCGGCTGGGTACCGCTGGCGCTTGGCGGGGCGATGATCGTGGTGATGTACACTTGGCGGCGCGGCAGCCGGCTGTTGTTCGAGAAATCGCGCAAGCTGGAATTCCCGCTCGCCGATCTGGTCGCGATGTTGGAGAAGCGGCCGCCGCAGCGGGTCTCCGGCACCGCGGTGTTCCTGACCAGCGATCCTGTCAGCGCGCCGACCGCGCTGATGCACAGCCTCAAGCACTACAAGGTGCTGCACGAGAAGAACGTCATCCTGACCATCGAGACCGCGCCGACGCCGCGCATCGATCCGTCGGAGCGGGTGCGGATGGAGCAGCTGACCGAGACCTTCTCCAAGGTGACGCTGAAGTTCGGCTTCATGGAGCAGCCCAACGTGCCGAAGACGCTGGCGATCGCCCGCAAGCTCGGCTGGCAGTTCGACATCATGTCGACCTCGTTCTTCCTGTCCCGCCGCGCGCTGAAGCCGGCGGCGCATTCCGGCATGCCGAGCTGGCAGGACCACCTGTTCATCGCACTGAGCCGCTCGTCGAACGATGCCACCGACTATTTCCAGATCCCGACCGGGCGAGTGGTCGAGGTCGGGACACAGGTGACGATCTAGGCGCGCTGCGGGTCGCGTCCGGCAGGTCACGTAACCCGTTTCGGGCGCTTGATTTTCTCCGCGCCAGAGGCGACTTTGCGCCCCGGACCGGCGAGCCGCATGACGCTCGCCAAGCTGATATCGGGAGGATATTTCCGTGGCGGACAACAAGGTGGAAGATTTGTTTCCGGACGAGGTGTCGAAGGGCATAGCGGAAGGCCGCTATCTCCTGGTCGACGTTCGCGAGCCCAACGAGGTCGCCGTCGAGGCCTATCCCGACGGCGTCGTGGTGCCGCTGTCGACCTTCGATCCGTCGGCGATCCCCGATCCGAAAGGAAAGCAGGTGGTGTTTGCCTGCCGCTCCGGCAAGCGCTCGGTGACGGCCTCGCTGGCTGCGCAGGCTGCCGGCTTGCCCTACGACAAGCATCTGGCGGGCGGCATCATCGGCTGGAAGGCGGCGGGATTGCCCACCAAGACCGGCGGCTGATCCCCGACATGACCTCCATGAACAAGGTCTTCGCGGACCTTCCCGTCACGATCTTCGAGGCGATGTCGCAGGCTGCCCGCGACAACAACGCCATCAATCTCGGCCAGGGCTTTCCCGACGATCCCGGACCGGAGGACATCCGCCGCGCCGCCGCGGACGCGTCGATCAACGGCTACAACCAGTATCCGTCGATGATGGGCATCCCGGAGCTTCGTCAGGCAATCGCTTCGCATTACGGCCACTGGCACGGGCTCAAGCTCGATCCGATGACCGAGGTGATGGTCACGTCGGGCGGCACCGAGGCGCTGACGTCCTCGATCCTCTCGGTGGTCGAGCCGGGCGACGAGGTGGTGTGCTTTCAGCCAGTCTATGATTCCTATCTGCCGATCATCCGCCAGGCCGGCGGCATTCCGCGGCTGTTGCGGCTCGAACCGCCAGAGTGGCGGCTGAACGAGGAGATGCTGCGCAGCGTCTTCAACCACAAGACCAAGGCGGTGCTGTTCAACAATCCGCTCAACCCGGCGGCAGTGGTCTATCCGCGCGAGGATCTAGAGCTGCTGGCCCGGTACTGCCAGGAGTTCGACGTGGTCGCGATCTGCGACGAGGTCTGGGAGCACGTCGTGTTCGACGGCCGCGAGCACATCCCGCTGATCACGATCCCCGGAATGCGCGACCGCACCATCAAGGTCGGTAGCGCGGGCAAGATCTTCTCGCTGACGGGATGGAAGATCGGCTTCGTCTGCGCCGCGCCGCCACTGCTGCGGGTTGCGGCCAAGGTGCACCAATTCCTCACCTTCACGACAGCGCCCAATCTGCAAGCCGCCGTCGCCTACGGTCTCAATAAGTCGGACGACTACTTCATCGACATGCGCAAGGACATGGCGCGAAGCCGTGACCGCCTGACCAGGGGGCTCGAGAGTATCGGCTTTCCCGTGCTGAAGTCGCAGGGGACTTACTTCCTGACGGTCGACCTGTCGCCGCTCGGTCTCAACGAGACCGACGCGGAGTTCTGCTGGAGAATTGTGCAGGATTATAAGGTCGCGGCTATTCCAGTGTCGGCGTTCTACGAGCAAGATGCGGTGACGTCGGTGGTGCGCTTCTGTTTCGCCAAGAAGGACGCAACGCTCGACACCGCGCTGGAGCGGTTGTCGGACGCAGTTCACCGCCGCAGGAGGTAAGCCAGAATGCGAAGGCAGAACCGTCGTCTCGTCAGCTTCGTCGGCGCGGTCGCGGCGGTCCTGTCGTTCTCCGTCTCCGCCGATGCGCAGGAGCGGACGGTCAATTTCTACAACTGGTCGAACTATATGGCGCCGGGAGTCCTCGAGGACTTCACCAAGGAAACCGGCATCAAGGTGGTCTACGACACGTTCGACGCCAACGAGACGCTGGAGACGCGGCTGCTCGCCGGCAAGTCGGGCTACGACGTCGTGGTGCCGACCGGCTATTTCCTGCAGCGCCAAATCACCGCAAAGGTGTTCCTCAAGCTCGACAAGTCGAAGCTGCCGAACCTCGCCAATGCGTGGCCGGTGGTGACCGAGCAACTCGCCACCTACGATCCCGGCAACGTCTACGGCGCCAACTACATGTGGGGCACCACCGGCATCGGCTACAATGTCAAGATGGCGGAGAAGATTCTCGGGCCCGATGCGAAGATCGACAGCTGGGACATGGTGTTCAAGCCGGAGAACCTCGCCAAGTTCAAGGATTGCGGAATCCACATGCTGGATTCCGCCGACGACATCCTGCCGGCGGCGTTGAGCTATCTCGGCCTCGATCCGAACTCGACCAAGCAGGCCGATCTCGAGAAGGCCGCCGATCTCGTCATCAAGATCCGGCCCTATGTGCGCAAGTTTCACTCATCCGAATATCTCAGCGCGCTGGCCTCGGGCGAAATCTGCTTCGTGGTCGGCTGGTCGGGCGACATCATGCAGGCGCGCAGCCGGGCGGCGGAAGCCAAGACCGGGGTCGAGATCGGCTACACGATCCCGAAGGAGGGCGCCCAGATGTTCTTCGACAATCTCGCGATCCCTGCAGATGCCAAGAACGTCACTGAAGCCTATGAGCTGATCAACTATCTCTACCGACCCGAGGTCGCGGCCAAGAACTCGAACTTCCTGTCCTACGCCAACGGCAATCTGGCGAGCCAGAAGCTGATCGATCCGAAGATATTCAACGACAAGGACATCTATCCGGATGAGGCGATGCAGAAGAAGCTGTTCGTGATCTCAGCGCGCGATCCAGCGACCCAGCGCATCATCAATCGGCTATGGACGCGGGTGAAGACCGGGAAGTGACGCAAGACGCTTAAGGGTCGTCATTGCGAGCGGCAGCGACGCAATCCATCTCGCCGCGTGAGCTGAAGCATGGATTGCTTCGTCGCTTTGCTCCTCGCAATGACGCGGCGACGGTGTCTCGTCTTACCGCCAGCGCCGGTGCAGCCAGAGCCATTGATCCGGGTACTCACGGACCCAGCCCTCGACGATGTCGGTGATCGCCTGCATCGTGCCCTGGATGTCGATCTGGCCGGATGCGTCGAACACCGGTTTGACTTCCTCGGTGACCTCGCCGCGAAAGCGGCCGTCGGGAAGGCGGATGATCCTTGTGCCATGGATCGGGCAATCGATCTGCCGGCGCAGGCGCGCCAGCAACGGGTTCGCGGTGGTCTTGCGGCCGAAGAAGGTGACGGGAACGCCGTTGGTCAAATACTGGTCGACCAGCATCGCGACGTGCTGGCCGTTCTTCAGCGCCTGCGCCAGCTTGAGCGGCGCGTCGCGGCCGGCCGGGACCAGCGTGCCGAGGTTGACTGCGCGGATCCGTTCGATGGCGCGGTCGGCGGCCTCGATGTTCGGCCGCCGGAACAGGATCGTGGCGTCGAGCCCATGGGCCGCGGCGGCAATTGGCGACAGCTCCCAGTTGCCGAGATGGGCGGCGAAGAACAACGCCGGCTTGCCGTCGTCGCGCAGTTCGTCGAACAGCTGCTTGCTGCGCGCCGAGAACTCGACGCGGCCCGGCCTGTCGGGATGCTTGGGGTCATGGTCCCAGATGCGGTCGATATGCGCGAATTCGGCGCCGATGCGCCCGAGATTGTGCCAGACGCCGGTCAGGATCTCCTCGATCTCCTGCGGCGACTTCTCGGGAAAGGCGGCCGTGAGGTTGTCGCGGCCGATGCGATCCTCACGCAGCCGGCGGCCGATGAAATGTGCGGCGCTGCCGAAGAACCGCGCGGTTTTCTCCGGATCGAAATAGCGCGTGGTGCGCAGCAGGCCGGTCGTCAACGCGCCAATAGCAGCGTTGGTCACGGGCTTGGCAGCGTCACGGAGCTGCGCCCTGGTGCGAAGGATCAGGCGTTTCATCTGATGAGGCGAGGCCGCCGCGTTAGGCCGGCTCGCGCGTCAGGATCAGCGAGGCGTTCTGCCCGCCAAATCCGAACGAGTTCGACATCACGGCGGTCACCTTGGCGTCGCGCGCCTTGTTGCCGACCACGTCGAACGGGATCGCCGGGTCGGGCACCTCGTAATTGATCGTCGGCGGAATCCGCTGATGCTCGAGCGTGAGCAGCGAGAAGATTGCCTCGACTGCGCCGGCGGCCGAGATGGTGTGGCCGACCATCGACTTGTTCGACGACACTGGAATGTTCGGCGTGTGCTCGCCGAACACGGCGGCGGTCGCCAGATATTCCATCTTGTCGTTTTCCGGCGTCGAGGTGCCGTGCGCGTTGATGTGATCGATCTGKTGYGGCTCCATGCCSGCGTCSGCAAGCGTCTTCCGCACGCAGCCGATCGCCGGCTTGCCGTCGGGGGCSGASCGGGTGCGGTGGAAGGAATCGGTGAGYTCGCCGCAGCCSGCGACGACGCCSAGGATGCGCGCGCCGCGYGCSATCGCGGCATCGTAGCTYTCCAGCACCAGKGCGCCGGCGCCTTCGGCCATCACGAAGCCGTCGCGGTTCTTCGAGAACGGCTTKGAGGCGSCCTGCGGCGGATCGTTCTGGGTGGARAGCGCCGACAGCAGCGAGAAGCGCACCAWSGCTTCSGGATTGACCGAGCCGTCGGTKGCKATGCACAGCGTYGCATCGGTCTCGCCGCGRCGGATCGCYTCGACGCCGAGCTGGATCGCGGTCGCRCCSGAYGCGCAWGCSGTCGAGAGCGAAATMGGCGAYCCCTTGGTGCCGAAGGTCTCSGCGAGGCTGAGMGCGACCGARCCGAAGGTGAARCGCCGGTGGAARTGCGCRAACTKGCCGCCGCYGCAGGTCGCCAGATAKTCGATGATKCCGAAGTCCTTGGYCGGAACGKCGCGCGCGACTTCGAGSCGCTGCGGCCAYTCGGTCTCGATCGGSGCGACSGCCAGRAACAGCGGGCCGGGRAAGTCRCCCTTGYTGCCRATSCCGGAYTGCSCCAGCGCCTCTTCRGYCGCGATCTCCGCCAGRCGCTGCGACAGGCTGGTCGAGGAGAACGGGTCGACGGTGACGAAATCGACGGCRCCGGCCATCGTGGTCTTCAWRCTGTCGAGCGGAAAGCGCGTSACGGTCTTGATGCCGGACTCKCCCGCGGWGAGRCGCTTCCAGTTGTCGGTCTTGCCGCCGCCGAGCGACGTCACGATTCCCATGCCGGTCACGACAACGATCGGTCGGCCGAATTTATCGCGTGGTGCTGTCATGGTGTCCCCGTCGGTGCTTGCGCCGGACTTGAAACGCGACGAGATTCATCGCGCCCTAGCTSTTCATTTGAGCATGATCTTTTCGGAAAACCGCTTCGCGCTTTTCCAGATCATGCTCTAACTGACGGCCTCGACCAGCGCCATGCCTTCGCCCTGCCAGTGGCCGACCCCCAACACGACAATCTGGGTTGGCGCTTCGGTGTTTTCAACCTCCAGCCCGGTCGGATCGTTGGCCGGGTAGAGCGCGCCGCGCGAGATCGACAACGCCGCGAGCGCGAGCCCGAGCGGGAATTGCGCCTCCATGGCRTGYCCAAAGGTCGTTCCGGTGGCACGCACSGCAAGGCCGGGATGCTCAGCCAGGAAYGCRCGCTCCTCGGCGGTCGCGGGCTCGGCGCCGGTGGCGCCCGTGATCAGCATGGCGTGGTCATCGCGGATGCCRAGYTGCGGCCACATCGCCTGSAGCGACTTCGTCACCGCGCCYGGCTGCTTGCGCTTGGCAAGGTCGGCGACCACYCTGGTCARCTTGGCRTACGGCTTCGCGCCGCGGGCCTCGGCATGCTCGCGCGATTCCATCACCAGGAAGGCGCCGGCGGAGCCGATCGCAAAGCCCGGGTTGTTCCTGCGGGCCCAGACCGAGCTATGCTGGTCCTTGAGCGCGAAGTCGCCGAACGTATAGAGCATCAGCAGGTCGCCGCGATCGCCATTATGGGCAGCGCCGACCAGCGCGATGTCGCTCTGTCCGGCGCCGATGCGCGCGACTGCGATCCGTGCTGCGTCGATGCTCGAGGCTTCCTCGCCCATGAAGGTGCGCGAGGTCCCGCACACGCCGTGRACGATCGCGATATTGCCGGCAAGCAAATTGGAGAGCTGCGCCAGGAACAGCGTCGGCCGCAGCTCGTTCATCAGCTTTTCGTTGAGGGCGGCAGGCGGCAGGTTACCCTGCGCGTCGGCATTCATGATCGCCAGATCGACATTGAGGTCACGCTCGCCGCCGCCGGCTGCGATGATCATGTCCATCCGCGACAGGATTTCCTGATTGCCTTTGACGCCGGCGGAATCCAGCGCCAGCCCGGCGGCATAAGTGCCGATCCGCTGCCAAAGCTCCATCTGGCGCTGGTCGCCCTTCTTCGGGATCTGGGCGTCGAAGCTGACCGGGGCGATCGGATGGATCACATATGGCGCGAGACGCTGCTCATCGGCATTGACGCGCCGTTCGGCCAGCGCCTGCCAATGCGTGTCCAGCCCCTCGCCAAGCGAGGAGAGCAGGCCTACGCCGGTGATCCAGACTTCCTTCTCAGCCATTGCTCATTGCCTGCATCGGAAAACCGATCTTGCTCGCCATCGCATCCATGTGCACGCGCAAGTCCGGGCTCGGGAACGGGATATGGCGGAAGGTCAGGTCGGCATTGCATTTGAGCTCTTTGCCGACGCGAACCTTCGCCGAGGTCACGGTGAAGCCCGAACCTTCATGTTCGATCTTGGCCTCGATTGTCAGCGTCGAACCGGGGCTGACGAAGCCGCGCATCTTGGCTTCCTTGACCATGGCGAGGAAGGGCATGCGCGCGAACTTGGTCAGACCGAGGATCAACCAGCCCGAGCTCTGCGCCATCGCTTCTGTCAGCAACACGCCGGGCATGATCGGGTAGCCCGGGAAGTGGCCGGCGAACACCGAGTGACTGTCRGGCGGCACGTCCGCCTCGACGACRATGGTTTTCGCGTCGAGGTCGAGSGCGACGATCCGGTCGATCAGCTGAAARATTTCGAGCTGCATGATGGGCGATTACGAGCCCGTGCCCGTGCCCGCGTTCTTGGCCGCAACCAACTCGTCGATGCGATCGGCGAGATTCTTCAGCACGAAGTACTGCTCCGTCGTGGCCTTGCCGTCGTTGACTTCCTGGGTCCACTTCTCRAGCGGCATCTTGATGCCGAAGGCCTTGTCGATGGCAAAGGCGATGTCGAGGAAGTCGAGGCTGTCGATCCCGAGATCRTCGATCGCGTGGCTCTCCGGCTTGATCGTGTCGCGCGGGATGTCGCAGGTCTCCGCGATAATGTTGGCGATCTGCTCGAATGTGGAGGACATCATTAAGCCTTTGATATATTGAAGGTAATTCCGGGTCGGCTCAGACGAGGCGGGCGTATTGCCCCGGAATGCCCTATTGCTGCCGCCGGAGTCGTGTGCCCGTATATCGGAGCAGGGCCGTTAGTTCAATGGAGCTTGGCCGGCCAGTCAGAGGCGGTTTTTGGGTAAGGTTCCGGGCCGCCTAGTTGCGCGGCATCACCGCAATCTTCGCGCAATCCCGGCGTCCCATCAGCACGCAATCCTGGGTCTTGCGCAAATCGGCGATGCTCATGGCGAGCCAGATGCCGATCGCGGTGAGTGCCACGGTGAAGGCGAAGGCGGCGATGTTGGCGAGCATGCGCTGGCGGAAGTCGTCCGGCTCCTCACGCGGTCGCTCGTAGCGGGACAGGTCGTTGGCGACGGAAGGGGGGCGGACCGGCTCCTCACGCTTGCCGGGCGGCTGCGCCGAGGTACGCGGCCGGAATTTGAGCACCACGTGCTCGTCATCCGAGGAGATTGGCCGCTGCGTCTTCACTGGTGTCAGTCCGGTCGCGTCGCCGACTATGTGTAGCATGTTCGCTGCGCTTCACACCTAAAATCTTCATACGCGCAGAGGTGGTATTCATGCTTCGATCGTGTCGTGGAACCGACTGTAGTCGATCCTGAGGCGGCCGTCTTCCGTCGTGCGCAGGATCTCG
>BFBZ01001878.1_pt1 | contig 12848 bp, 19 predicted proteins | sample 1888401 | NCBI WGS metagenome assembly BFBZ01 (sample SAMD00112614, study PRJDB3348) | symbiont metagenome | host: Chara braunii | reverse complement strand
TCTGGAAGGTCAAGCTCGTGGATGTCTTCGCCAAAAAACATGACTACGTCGGACATGTCACCGTCCTCAGAGGAGGTGGTAATGGAACGAATTGATTAGCAAATGAAGTAATACCGTATCATTTATTTCTTTTATTGCAAGCCCGCAGGTTATTATCCTGCGGGCTTTGTTTTTGTATATTTACCACGTGGAGGTGGTCCGATTGATACTGATGCCGGTATGGAAAGCCTGGTTTATGCTGGTGTTTGGCTTGTCGTTTTTACTGCTGTACCCGTTCTTCTGGTTTGCCCTGCATTTTCAGAAACTCGACATGGCTTTTACACTGAAGAGGGTCTGGGCCTTTATCATTGCTTATTTCTCCGGCATTATTCCCGTGATCCGTTATACAAACCGGAAATATAAATTTCCCAGGCCCTGCGTGATTGTTGAGAACCACACTTCTTATCTCGACATCTGCCTGAGTGCCCTGTACATCCATCACCTGGCTTTGTATATGGGCAAGGCGGAGCTGCTCAAGGCCCCCCTGTTCAATATATTTTTCAGGAAAATGGATATTCCTGTAAACCGCAAAAGCAGGATGGATGCACACAAATCTTTTGTAACGGCCGGGCAGGAAATAGACAAGGGCCGGAGCCTGGTGATCTACCCGGAAGGTACTATCTCCAACGAAGGAAGGCTGAAGCCCTTTAAAAATGGCGCTTTTAAGCTGGCCATCGATAAGCAGGTGCCGGTGATTCCGGTGGTGAATCTCAATAACTGGAAGCTGCTGCAGAATGGCGGCTTCTTTAAAAGCCTCGGCCGGCCCGGCCTGGCCCGGATCATCGTTCACGACCCGATCGAGACCAAAGGCATGACAGAGGAAAATTTAGTAGATTTGCGGGAGAAAGTTCATAGCATCATCAACCAGACATTACAAGCATACCATGGCGCAAAAAATTGATATTAAAACAGTAGATGAGGTAGCCCACCTGGCCCGTTTGGAATTTAACGACGACGCGAAAGCGGAGATCCTGAACGATATGAAACGGATGCTGCAATTTGTGGGCAAGCTCAACGAACTTGATACAAGCAATGTAGAACCGCTCATCTATATGACCGATGAAGTAAACGTGCTGCGCGAAGATCATATTGAACAAACCATCACCCAGCGCGAAGCCCTGAAGAACGCGCCTGAAAAAGACAGCGATTATTTTAAAGTACCAAAGGTCATTGACCAGCATTGAACCATATTCGCCTGCATACAAGGCCGCGCTGGTAGAGATGTGTGAAAGCAACCGGCCCCTGTATTTTGCGGATCACGAGATCCCCGAGTTTGCCTGGTTTCTCGATACCAACCCTTCCAATTATTACATGATGCTTGAGCAGGACCGCGTGGTAGCCTGCGGAGGTATTATGCTCCACAGCGACGGCCATGTTCACCTATGTTGGGGCATGGTGCATTACCGCGAACACAGGCACGGCTATGGTCAGAAACTACTGGCATTCAGGATAGACCTGGCCAGCAGGCTCTACCCCGGTATGAAGATCATTCTCAGGACCTCTCAGCATACCTGGCGCTTTTTTGAGAAGTACGGCTTCAGGCTCAACTATACCGAAAAGGATTTCTGGGGCAAAGGTCTCGACCTTTACTACATGGAATCAAAAGATATTAGTGCAGCCTCGCACTGATGAGATTGATGAACTCCTGGCGGGKCTTTTCTTTCAGGAACTCACCGGTGAAAGCAGACGTGGKGGTAACACTGTTTTGCTTTTGAATCCCCCGCATCTGCATGCAAAGATGAGAGCACTCTATCACCACTGCCACACCAAGCGGCTGTAAAGTATCCTGCAGGCAATCCCTTATTTCGTTGGTAAGGCGTTCCTGCACCTGCAGGCGCCGGGCATAGGCATCCACCACCCGTGGCAGTTTGCTAAGCCCCACAATATGGCCATTAGGGATATAAGCGATGTGGGCCTTGCCAAAAAACGGCAGCATGTGGTGTTCGCACAGGCTGTATACCTCTATATCCTTCACGATCACCATCTGGCTGTAATCTTCTTTGAACATGGCCGAACGAAGGATCTCCGAAGGATTGAGATCATAGCCATGGGTGAGGTACTGAAGGGCTTTCGCGGCGCGAACAGGCGTTTTCACAAGGCCCTCCCGCGATGTATCTTCGCTCACATCGTCCAGGATATTCTTGTACATGGCCGAGATAGAGTCGATCAGCTTATCATTGTAACGGTCTATCTTGGTATAGCCGTGCTCTTCGTGTTCAAATTCTTCGTTAAGCATATCAGTGTAGGTTTGTTTAGCGGGCTGTTCTTATTCCCCGAAATATTCCACATAATTATTGTCTGTTTCGTAAAGCTTGATACAGTGCAGGGCGGCTCCCATTGCGCTTACTTTTTTGTGCAGCAGCTGCCAGATAAATACCGATACATTTTCGGTGGATGGCATCACAGGCATACCAGCCACATCCACGTTCAGATTTTTATGATCAAGTACCTCTATCACATCGTGCCTGATCAGGTCGCTCAGGTCTTTCAGGTTCACCACAAATCCTGTATCGGGATTGATGTGTCCTTTTACCGTTACATACAATTCGTAATTATGACCGTGCCAGTTCTTATTGGCACATTTCCCAAAAACCTCGTTATTCTTTTCTTCGTCCCAGCCCGGATTAAACAGCTTATGCGCAGCGTTAAAATGCTCCTTGCGCGTAATATAAATCATGGCGTAAATTTACGTATTATACTTAACTTTACGCATGGCTAAATTTTTACTGGTAGCCGCTACCAGGTTCGAAATACAGCCCATCCTGTCGGCTTTCAATGTAGAAGTATACGGCAACCAGGGTATGTTCATGAGCAGCCACCTGTCTGACGTGGACCTGTCGGTGCTGATTACCGGCGTGGGCATGGTGAACACGGCTTATTATCTTGGCAGGTATTCTCACAACCTGTTCGATTATGTGATCAACGCGGGCGTGTGCGGAGCCTTTGCAAAGAACATCCGGATCGGTGAAGTGGTGAATGTAACAGAAGACAGGCTCAGCGAGCTGGGAGCTGAAGACGACGAAGCTTTCATTCCTATTGAGGATATGGGTCTCGATAGCACATCAACCTATTCCAATCACTGGCCTGCAAATTATGCGCCTTTGCAGGCGCTGAAAGAAGTAAAAGGCATTACCGTTAATACGGTTCATGGACATGAAGGTAGTATTCAGAAAGCCATGAGCCGCTTTGACGCTGATGTGGAAAGCATGGAAGGCGCCGCATTTTTCAACGGTTGCAGCCACCTGTCCGGCCACTACATCCAGCTCAGGGGCGTTTCCAATTATGTTGAAAAACGTGATAAAAGCAAATGGAACATGCCATTGGCTATCGACAACGTCAACAAATTTGTGATCCAATTTATCAAAGACCTTAACACATGACCTATACTTTAGGATTTTCGCCCTGTCCCAACGACTGCTTTATTTTTGACGCCCTCGTGCACAAAAAGATCGATACACAGGGGATCGATTTTGAAGTGGTGATGGAAGATGTGGAAGCGCTTAATAATAGGGCTTTCAGACAGGAGCTTGATGTCACCAAACTAAGCTACCACGCGTTTGCCTATATTAACGATGTGTATGCGCTGCTCAATAGCGGCAGTGCGCTGGGCTTCAACTGCGGCCCGCTGCTGGTGAGGCACAGGGAGTTTGACATTGCCGATCACGTCGGCATTTCGGTAGCCATTCCCGGCAAAAACACCACGGCCAATTTCTTGCTTTCCCTCGCCTATCCGCAGGTGACCCATAAAGTGGAAATGCTTTTCAGCGACATTGAGCAGGCGGTGATTGACGGAAAAGTGGATGCCGGCCTGCTGATACACGAGAACAGGTTTACCTACGAAAGCAAGGGCCTTAAAAAAATTGCTGACCTGGGAGAGTTCTGGGAAAGCCTTATCCACGCGCCTATCCCGCTGGGAGGCATCGTGGTGAAACGCAGCATCGATAAACCTGTCCAGGCAACCATCGATAAACTGATCAGGCAGAGTGTTGAATATGCTTTTGCAAATCCTGAAAGCTCCATGCCATACGTTGAAGCCCATGCCCAGGAAATGAGCCGGGATGTGATGAAAAAGCACATCGGCCTTTACGTGAATTCATTTTCTGTAGACCTCGGCCCAACGGGCAAAGCTGCTGTGCTCACCATGTTTGAGAAGGCAAAGGAAAAGGGCCTTATCGGGCCATTCAGCAAAGAGCTGTTTGTTTAAGCCTTGCTGTCGTTACACTCGGTGATGTTGAATGGATACTGCAGGATGAACGCGTAATCCTCACCGGCCTCTTTCAACTCTATGTCATCTTTCTGGTAAAACCAGTTGATCTCTACCTTCACGCCGTTCTCCTTCACTGAAATGATCTTTCTCAGGAATTTTAAAAAGCCTTTTGAGCTCACGGAATTGAAATAATCGAGGTATATATTGGCGGTAAGGGCAGGTTTCTGGAGAAGGGAAAAGCGATCGAGCATCGCATCCAGCTGGTCAAAAAATTCCATAGGGTTTTCCGAGATCATTTTCCCGGAAATTTTAATGGTCCCGATGCTGTAATTAAATTCTACAAGCGGGGTCTTATTTGTTTTTTTGATTGTGTCAATGTTCTGTTCCACGGGGTAAAGCGTATTATTGGGTGATCCCAAAAAATAAATATACGAAATTTTGTATAAAACAAAAGCCCGAACGTTGTTTTTTTGCCTGCACTGCAGGGCCTCATCCCCTGGCCGGTACAGGTTTAAAAGGCCTGCGCATTTTTCACCTCCACCACTTTTACCTTTGCTTCTTTCTTCATCTCAGCGGGGATCACCGAGAGCAATACCTCCCCGAATACCTTGATGAGCCGTAGCTTGATATAGCTGCGATGCGTTACCAGGCTTATTTCACGCACAGGTGCCGGCGGCCTGAAATAACGCAGCTGCTTTTGCTGCGCCTTGCTGAAACTGAGCGTGGCCAGCTCGGGGATAACGGTGATGCCAAAATCCTTGTCCACCATGTTCTTCAGCGTTTCGATGCTGCCCGCCGAATAGATCAGCGATTCTTCTGACTGGTGCTGCTTTTTCAGCTCGCATAAATTCAATACCTGCCAGCGCATGCAGTGCCCTTCCTCGAGCAGCCACAGCCGGCTGATGTCGATATGCCCGGGCAGCACATACTGCTTGCTGAAGCCTTTTTCACGGGGGTTCACGTACAGGAAATATTTTTCGTAGAAAAGAGGCTGCTCGTAAACAGACGCATCGCCCAGCGGGGTAGCCAAAAGACCTGCATCCAGCTCCCCCGTTTTAAGCTTATGAAGCACTATATCGGTGGTATACTCGTTGATCACCAGCTTTACCCGGGGATACTGCTGCATAAACGTTTTCAGACATAAGGGCAGCAAGTAGGGCGCCAGCGTGGGGATGATGCCGATCCTGAGCTCACCCTCCACCAGGCCTTTTTCTGCCTGTATGAGCTCCTTTACCCTACCGGCCTCTCCAACGGTTTTCTGGGCCTGCGCAATGATCTTTTCGCCTATCTCGGTAGCTTTCACCGGCTGCTTGCTCCGGTCAAAGATCTTCACATCCAGTTCCTCCTCCAGTTTTTTGATCATCATGCTGAGGGTGGCCTGGGTCACAAAACAGGCTTCGGCCGCCTTTACAAAATTTTTGTGCCTGTCGACGGCAATAATGTACTCAAGTTGTTGTAAATTCATAATATACAGGCTCCGGGTCTAGAGGAATCTTCCTGAACTTTTCCTTATAGATTTTGTTTATACAAATATAAAAAATATCAATTTGACTTAATAGCCCGGGTTAAGCACCTTTACAAGAAAACAGGTTACGCAAAAAGCCTCCACAAGCAATACTAAAACATGAGCATATGAAAAAGAAAAAACTGACTACTGCTTCGGGCATCCCCTATGCCGAGCACGAAAACACGATGAGCGTAGGTGCAAGGGGCCCCCTGCTGCTACAGGACTTTATCCTCCACGAAAAAATGGCGCATTTTAACCGCGAGCGGATCCCCGAGCGCGTGGTGCATGCCAAAGGTACCGGCGCTTTCGGCACCTTTACTGTTACTCACGACATCACCAGGTATACCAGGGCGAAGCTTTTCGGCAAAGTAGGTAATACCTGTAAGGTACTCATCCGGTTCTCTACAGTAGGTGGCGAAAAAGGCAGTGCGGATACGGAAAGGGATCCCCGCGGGTTCGCGCTGAAATTCTATACGGAAGATGGAAACTGGGATATGGTGGGCAACAACACGCCGGTGTTTTTTGTGAAGGACCCGAAAAAATTCAGCGATTTTATCCACACCCAGAAACGCGACCCTAAAACAAACCTCAAAAGCCCGACGATGATGTGGGACTTCTGGAGCCTGAACCCCGAAAGCCTGCACCAGGTAATGATCCTGATGAGCGACAGGGGCACGCCTTATTCGTACAGGCACCTGCATGGCTTTGGCAGCCATACCTTCTCCATGATCAACGCCAAAAATGAAAGTGTGTGGGTTAAATTTCATTTTCTCACGCAGCAGGGCATTAAGAACTTTACCGCGAAAGAAGCCAACGAGATGCGGGGCATTGATCCCGACCATGCGCAGCGCGACCTGGTAGAGGCCATCGAAAGAAAGGAATTTCCAAAATGGGATATGAAGATCCAGGTGATGACCAACGAGCAGGCCAAAGATTTTCCATTTAATCCTTTTGACCTGACCAAGGTATGGCCGCACGCGGATTTCCCGCTGATCGACGTGGGCACCTTTGAGCTGAACCAGGTTCCGAAAAATTATTTTGCGGAAGTGGAGCAGGCCGCATTTGCGCCGGCGCACGTGGTGGATGGCATCAGTTACTCTCCCGACAAAATGCTGCAGGGCCGATTGTTGTCGTACCCCGACGCGCACCGTTACCGGCTGGGAGTGAACTACGAGCAGATCCCGGTAAACAAATGTCCGTATATGGTCAACAACTATGAGCGCGATGGTTTTATGCGGGTGGATGGTAACGGAGAGGATAGCCCGAATTATTTCCCAAATAGCTTTGATGATATTGCACCTGACGAATCGTACAAGCAGCCGGCCATGCAGCTCGATAGCCTGGTAGCCGACTGGTACGACAGGAATGGCCCGGGAGATAATGACCATTATACCCAGCCCGGGATCCTGTTCAGGAAAACAATGACCGATGCGGACCGTAAGAATACCGTATCAAATATTGTAGGGGCTATGAGCGGCATTACCGGCGAAAAAAAGAGCGAGATCATCAACCGGCAGCTGTGCCATTTCTTCAGGGCCGATATAGGTCTTGGCATGGCCATCGCACAGGGCCTTGGCATTAACATTGATGAAAAAATGATGAAACACTGATCAACAAAAAAACAAAACCATATGAAACGTACAGCAAAAGCACACTGGTCTGGTAACCTCAAGGAAGGTAAAGGCTCGCTCAGCACACAGAGCGGTATTTTAGACAAAACAAACTACAGCTTCAAAACCCGTTTTGAAGAAGGTGAGAAAGGCACTAACCCCGAGGAGCTTCTGGCAGCGGCGCATGCGGGCTGCTTTACCATGGCCGTTGACGCTATCCTAACCCAGAAAGGCCTCAGCCCCAAAGCGCTTGATACGGAAGCTACCGTGCTGATGGAAGGCCTGACCGTTACCTCTGTCCATCTCAACATTACCGGTTCGGTAGAAGGGATCAGCGCGGAGGAGTTTGCAACCATTACAAAAGACGCGGAAAAAAACTGCATCATTTCAAAGGCCCTGAGCGTGCCCATCACCTCCGAGGCCCATTTTGTGGCATAAAGCCTTTTCATGCATAAAAAATCCCGGGTACGCCGGGATTTTTTTTATTGGTGCCGTATAAAATGATAAATCACTATCTTCGCAAAAAGACCTGTCTTATGCTGAGACCACCCGCTCATGTGACAACGTACGAAGGGGAATTAGCGACTTTCTGGTTCGACGAAAGCGGCATTTTATGTGCCATTGGTAAACAAACCACGCGTACCCTCGACATGCAAAAAAACAATTACGATTTTATCAGGCAGATCAGCGGTGGCAAAAAGGTATGCCTGCTGTCAGATGCCACCTCTTCCGACCCGCACGACAAAGAAACCAGGGACTACATGGCCCGCGAAATGCCAAATGTGTTCATAGCCATGGCTGTAGTGGCCGATTCGGCTGTAGGGCGGTTTGTGTTCAATACCTTTATCCGCCTGAAAAGGCAGCCTGTACCGATGCGTTTTTTTCCTAATGAAAAAGAAGCGAGAGCGTGGCTGAAACAGTATCTGTAAGAGGCCCTTCGGGCCACGCCCTTTCGCTAATTGTTTGCCTGGTGCCAGGCCGTTAGCCTGCCAGGCTGGTTTCTGGAAGCTTAATTTGCTTCTGTGTATTTTTTAAAGCTGTCTAAAATGGCCTGCCATCCGCCCCGTTGCATCTCGATGGGGTTCTGGTTTTCGGCATCAAAAGTGATCACCAATTTGGTGCTGTTGCCGTGGGTTGTAAAAACAATTTTCACTTTCCTGTCATCTCCGAGGGTGTAAGTGATGAGTTTGTTTGCCACCACTTCATCATACACGCCGCCAAAATCGAAACCAAAACTGCCGTCCTTGGCTTCCATGCGCGACAGGAATTTGCCACCCGGCCTCAGGTCATTCTCGGCCTTTGTTGTATGCCAGTCTTCGGAAGCACTATTCCATTTCATAATGTGTTCGGGAGCGCTCCATAATGCCCATACTTTTTCTACCGGCGACTTTACTTCATTTTCGATTGTAATGCTTGTTTTGCTTGTTGTTTCCATGTTTTCTATTTGTTTAAATTTAACCTGATTGAATATTTTGTTTGATCTTTTGGATTTTATCTTACCATCGGCAGATACTTTTCGCGGTTCTCAATAATGATCCAGGTGTTGATGGCCAGTAATATCAATGCCACAGGCAGCCCGGATGGCGCGGATACAATATGGGTTAACAGAACCCCTATTGTGACCGGTAAAATAATGATCGCGCCAAGTGCCCTGTATTTATTGGTAATGAAAAGGGCGCCACCTATAATTTCGACAGCTGCAACAAGCGGCAGCAGCCAGCCTATTGTCATGTAGGCCTGCAGGGTTTTCATCATGCTTTCGGGCAGGTTGTCGGGCACCGGCATGTAATGAAACAATTTGTTCAGCCCCGAGTTGATGAACATCAGCCCAAACAGGAGGCTGATCACGAACATGATCTTCTTTTTCATCGTCTTTATTTTTTTAAATTGGTTAATAATTCGTCCAGTCCCTCCATGGCTATGGTGAGGCCTTCCTTAAAGCCCATCTGGATCGTTGTTTCGAGCTGGGCCAGGTCGTCGAAAGTGATATGGAATTCCACAAACGTTGCTTCTCCTTTACCAGCAAAGAGCACTTCCCATGCCGACTGTGGCATGTCTTTATTAACATTGCCCTGCGCATCGGTAAAAGCGTCGAGTCCTGTGAATTTTTTTTGTTCCCTGATCATTTTATAATGTACCATGGCCCAATGCTCTTCGCCTGCCGGGCCCACCATGGCGTAATGCCAGTGCCCGCCTTCCCTGAAATCCATTGATTTGGTCCTGGCTTTCCAGGGCTTTGGTGCCCACCACTGGTCAAGGATCTCGCTGTTTGTATAGGCGCTCCATACCAAAGGCAGCTCTGCTGCAAATTCTCTTTTTACACTGATCGTTTTGTTTTCCTTGTCTACGGAAAAATCGAATGCTAAATGGCTTTTCATTTTTTGTTGTTTTTAAGGGTTAATAATACTTTATCAAGTTCGTTAAAACGGTTTTCCCAGATCTGCTTAAACTGTTCGAGCCACTTATCAATCTCCTTCAGCCTGGTGCCATTGAGTTGGTAATATATTTCCCTGCCTGATTGTTCCTGCTTCACAAGCTGGCACTCCGTTAGTATGCGCAGGTGCTTGGAAACGGCCTGCCGGGTAGAATCAAAATGTTCGGCAATGGCATTGGGGGTCATGGCCTGTGCGGCAATCAGCAATATAATAGCCCTTCGTGTTGGGTCGGCAATAGCCTGGAAAACATCTCTTCTCATATGGCCTGATCATTCATTTATGAAACCAATCAGTTGCAAATATAATGCAATCTACCGGTTGCGCAAAATTATTTTGAATTATTTTTTTCGACCGGGATAAATCCTCAAAACCGCCACCATGGCATACGTTGCGAGGAGCGTCCAGGTTTTTTACAGGCCTCCCCGGCCATTCCCCCGAAATAAAAGCCTAAAGAATAAGAGCCTGCTGCTGCCCGACCTGTTATTTAACAAAACGACAGAGCAAAAAGTTTTGGCCGGCGCTAAAGGCCTGGAATGGTCAATGGTAGGGTAAAGCGGCTTTTTTAAAATAAAAACTGCGCGTGAAGATGTTACCCGGCCGCTTCCTTATTGTATTTGCTCCTGTAGGCCAGTGGCGACAGGCCTGTCATTTTCCTGAACACTTCCCGGAATGCCTTTACATCCGAGTAACCCACTTCGTACATCACTTCAAGGATGGTTTTCCGGCTGGTTTCAAAAGCCTTCTTGGCCGCTTCCATTTTTACCCGCTGCGAATATTCGAGCGGCGTATTGCCGGTGGCCTTGATAAAGCGTCTGTCGAAATTGCGCCGGCCAACAGCGAACCGGGCAGACAGATGCTCTACGGATATTTTTTCGTGAAGGCTGTTCTCAATATAAGACTGTGCTTCTTTCACCATTTCGTCGCCATGCTGTTTCTGGCCTTTAAAGATGATAAACGCCGACTGGCTCTGCCTGTCCATTTCGATCTGGAAAACTTTGGCGCAATAGATCGCTGTTTGCCTGTCGTAATATTTTTCTATCAGGTACAGCAGCAGGTTCAGGAAAGAATAGGCGCCGCCATTTGTATAGATCCCGTTTTCGTCGGTGATCAATTGATCCGGTTGCAGGTTTACCCCCGGAAACATCTGCCTGAAATGATCTGCCACGCTCCAGTGCGTGGAACAGGTTTTTCCTTCGAGCAAACCTGCGGACGCCAGCAGGAATGCACCTGTACATACACTGGCTATTTCAGCGCCATTTTTATACTGCCAGGCGATCCAGTTGATAAGCGCCTTATTGGCTTTCACGGCATTGTGGTAGTTGTGGTTAAGCGATGGAATAATCACAAGATCGGTTTTTTTGATCGCCGAAATGTGGGTATGCGGCTTCACGGCAAAGATGCCATCACTGTACTCCACCTTTTTTGAGATGCCGGCCAGCTCTGTTTTAAACAATTCCCTGTTCCCGCGTTGTGTCCAGTATGCATTAGCCCTTGTCCATATTTCGTACGAACCTGTAATGCTGCTGATATTGTTTTGTCCATCGGGAACAACTATGGTAAGGTGTTTCATGGCTGCTTTTTAACAAAGGTAATGGGTTTGTATGTCCAAATCAACCCGCTACAAAGTCTATTTTACACCCTGCAGCCTACAAAAAAGCACATTACATTTGTCATAACCGGGATACAACAACCTAAAAACATAAAGCCATGGCCAACCAGGATTTTACCATTGCCTTTTTGGTAGATAAAACACCGCAGGAAGCTTTTAATGCCATCATCCGCATCCACGACTGGTGGTCGGAAGAGATTGAAGGCAGCACAGAAAAGCTCAACGACGAATTTATATACCATTACAAGGATGTGCATTATTGTAAAATGAGATTAACAGAAGTGGTGCCTGGCAAAAGTGCGACCTGGCTGGTACTGGACAACTATTTCAGTTTTACGAAAGACAAGAGCGAATGGAAAGGTACGCAGATCCGTTTCGACATCTCTGAAAAAGGAAAACAAACGGAGGTTCGCTTCACGCACATAGGGCTGGTTCCGGGATATGAATGCTACCAGGTGTGTCACGACGGATGGAGCAATTACATTAACAATAGCTTACGCAGCCTTATCAGCACAGGCAAAGGGCAGCCCAATCCCAAAGAGGGCGATGGCTTTAATGCAGAGCTGGCCAGGAAATGGAAAATACAATGATAACACAGACCGGACTTATTTCAACAATTAAAACGTAAACCTATGGATCAGCAACAACACCTCACCATTTCTTTCACGGTATCACAAACGCCCAGGCAGGTCTTTGATGCCATTAACCACGTTAGCGGCTGGTGGACAGAAAATATAGAAGGCCGTTCGCAACAGCTCAACGATGAATTTGAGGTACGTTTCGGAGACGTGCATTATTCCAGGCAGAAGCTAATAGAGGTTGTTCCAGGCAAAAAAATCGTGTGGCTTATTACAGACAGCCGGCTTAATTTTCTGAAACATAAAAGCGAATGGACCAATACCAGCGTAAGCTTTGAGATCATGGAAAGAGCCGGGCAAACGGAGGTCCGTTTCACACACCTCGGCCTGGTTCCACAGATAGAGTGCTATAGTGCCTGCTCAAATGCCTGGGGCGATTATATCAACCATAGCCTTCGGAATTTCATTGCCACCGGAAAAGGAGAGCCCACCAAAAAAGAGGTGAAATAACAGGTATTGTGCAAGAGCCTGGAAAATAAGTCCTGAACGGTATCTAATTGCTGCCGCAAAATTCCAGGGCCATCCGAAAAGGCACGGCAAGCTACTACCCGGTTCAGACCCTCAGTCGGCCACGGAAGCCCCTGGCGGCGTAGTAAGATTCCGCCCCGTTGTGATACGCGAACACAGTATCATACCGGCGGTTGCCAAAAAGGGCGCCACCGAGCTGCCTGATAGCGGGAGGCGTGATGATCCAGCTCGATGTTTTTGTGTCGAACTCTTCAAGTGTTTGCAATTCCCGGTATTGCGCTTCGGTTAAAAGCTCAATGCCCATAGCAGCTGCCATCTCTATGGCGCTGTCTTTT
>BFBZ01001876.1_pt1 | contig 12853 bp, 10 predicted proteins | sample 1888401 | NCBI WGS metagenome assembly BFBZ01 (sample SAMD00112614, study PRJDB3348) | symbiont metagenome | host: Chara braunii | reverse complement strand
GGGTACACGCCAGAGAGCACGCCGCCTGTGACGTTGAGGGTGGGCGTTACCGACGAAATAGTATAGCTCGGTGCTGTACCCTGTACATTGATATTAGTAGAACCCGTGATGGCAGTAGTGCTTGATGTGGGAATGGTGAGCGTTTGATTAGGATACGCCCCCGAGAGCACACCACCCGTGACATTAAGTGTGGGCGTTACAACGGTTAAAGAATAAACACCTGCAGCGCTGGTAGCGGTCATATTACTATTTGTAGATACAACCGTTGTGGTTGGTACCACAACAGTGTTCCCACCACTTATTGAAAGTGAGTTTGAGCTGACGCTTAAGCTTTGGGTTGGCAATGTCACCGTATTGCCCCCGGTAATAGAGAGCGACCCGCTCGATACGCTCAGCGAAGGATTGGGAACACTCACGGTAAAATTATTGGCCGATGTGGTAACGGAAGCTGCTCCTGTTCCCACACCGCTAACAGAGGCGCTTGGCAAAATCACCGTATTGCCATTGCTAATGGTGAGCGAATTGGAAGAGACTTCCAGGCTTTGGGTAGGCAGGGCAACTGTATTGCCATTTGTAATAGACATTGAACCGTTTGATACACTTAACGAAGGATTGGGAACACTCACGGTAAAGTTATTGGCAGATGTGGTAACAGAGGCCGCCCCCGTTCCTACGCCATTAACAGAAGCGCCCGGTAAGATCACCGTATTGCCATTGCTGATGGTAAGCGAATTAGACGTGATGCCCAGGCTTTGGGTAGGCAGGGCAACCGTATTACCATTTGCAATAGACAACGAGCCGTTCGACAGGCTCAGCGAAGGATTGGGAACACTGACGGTGAAGGTAGTACCTGTTGTGGGTGAAACGGTCGCCATACCCATGCCCGTGATATGAACAGCGCCTGTGTTTGTAAGTGTTTGGGTGCTAACGGCTGTGCCCTGGGTAATGCTCAGCTCGTTGGTGGCATTATTATAATTTAAGGTGGGCGCCGGCACATCGATATTAAATGTATTGCCGGTGGTGGGTGTTACCACCGAAACGCCTGATGACGTGATGGTGGGTGTAGGCAAAGCAACCGTGTTGCCATTGCTCACCGATAATGAGTTGCCATTGATGCTCAGCGTGGAGGCGGGCACCTGGATTTGATATACGGCTGTAGAAGGGCTCGATATGGTATTAGGCGCGTTAATGGTGATAGTGGGGCTAGGTGCTGTATTGGCCGCATACAGGGCATAAGGCACCGACAAAAAACCGGTTCTGCCACCGAGCTGGGAAAACCCAAGCCCCATATCGATCCAGATTTCGTAACTCACATCTCCCGTTTGCCATGTAATGGCCGAAAATGTTCCCGATTGAACTGTTCCGGCGCCTATGCGCGAATTAAAATAGCCAAAGTCGTTGGTGGTGAGGCTGTGGATCTCATCATAAGCTGGTGCAGGCGCGATCATGGTATTGAAAATCCTGAACTCAACCTGGATCGGCGTATTGGTTTTTGCATGGCCGGCCGCATCTCTTGCAATAGCCTGGTAGGGGATATATGCCGGCACCTGGGCCACTGCCGAAAGAACCAAAAAAGTATACAGGGCAACAATTAAAGATTTCTTCATGTTTACGAAAACTAAATCGGTCTATGCGCTTTACAAATTGAGTGCCTTATTTTTCGGCATGCAATATTACAGCTTGACTTTCAGTAGCTTACAAGCAAAATACACACATCACATAAACATTATCGCTAATTAGCCATCATTGGCTTCCGGTTAGCGATCATGGTAAGAAAAATAGCGGGCGGTTTGTGACCGCTATCGACTAATGCTCTTATAGAGTCGACAACAATTTATTTAAAGTACAGTTAAAGTTTACGAACGGAATATTGCCACAATGCCACGGCAAAAAGCCTCGTCATCGGTATATAGAATTCAGCCGCATGATACCGGGCATACGTAGCTCAACCATTCTTTCGAGGGATCTAAACGGTTAACGGTAAGGTGCTTTGGTTGCAGAGCCTGCCCGGTTTGTTACCCATGCCGCCCCGGCTTTCTTTATTCCTCCATGACATAAACCGGCACCCTCAACCAATGGCCCCCGAATGATTAACAGTACAATTGTTAAAAAAATGCAAAGCGCTGTCATAAATCGGGCCCGATCGGGCCTAATTTTGTTAGGGTATGAAGCCAAAGAAAAACGAGATGAACCTTAAGGAAGTCATCGCCCTCATCACTTTGCTGGATGATCCGGACGAGGACATTTACTCTGAAGTAAAGAACCGGTTCATCATGCTTGGCCCGCCCGCCATTCCTCACCTCGAAACCGCCTGGGAAAACAGTTTTGACGCCCTGATGCAGAAGCGGATCGAAGGAATTATCCACACCATCCAGTTCGAGGCCCTCCAGAATGCTCTTAAATACTGGGCCGGGCACGAACAGGACGATCTTTTCAGGGGGGTGAGCATTATTGCACGTTACCAGTATCCCGACCTGGACGAGGCCAAAATGAAAAAGCAGCTGCAGCAGATCAAGCAGGATGTCTGGCTCGAGCTGCACGATGATCTTACACCACTCGAAAAGATAAAGATCGTGAACCATATCCTGTTCGAGGTGCACCAGTTCAGCGGCAACATCACCAATTACCACGCTCCCCAAAATTCGTTCATCAACGTGGTGCTCGAATCAAAGAAAGGCAACCCGGTGATGTTAAGCGTGGTGTACGCACTCATCTGCAGGGAGCTCAATATCCCTGTATACGGTGTCAACCTGCCGCAGCATTTTGTACTGGCTTATGTCAATGACCTTGCCAACCTGTTCGATATTTCCAACAAATCTTTCTCCGACAATATCCTGTTCTATGTGAACCCTTTCAGCAAAGGGCTGATCTTTAACCGCGGCGACATCGACCAGTTCTTAAAGCAGCTGAAAATGGAGCCTGAAGACAAATACTACCTGCCCTGCTCTAACGTGGATATTTTGAAGCGTGTGCTGAACAACCTGATCTTCTCTTTCGAAAAGCTGGGCTATGTTGAAAAAGTGGCTGAGCTGAAAGGCCTCGAAAGCCAGTTGTAACCTAACCAATGATCCTTTTAAAGGTCTCAAAGATGATCATGAGGTCTGTAACCAGGTTTTTTTCTTTCATGTATTTGAGGTTGAGCTTCAATTTCACCGGCATCACTTCGTTGATGTAGGTTTGCTCGGGCTCTGCCGAATGGCTGAGGAGGTCATTCTCATTAAAGAATTTGATGGAAGCGTAATCGGTGATCCCCGGCCTCATGCTCAAGACCTGCTTCTGTTCGTCGGTATACAGGTCTACATATTTCTTCACTTCAGGCCTTGGGCCCACCAGGCTCATGTCACCGATCAGCACATTGAATAATTGTGGCAGTTCATCTATTTTAGAACGACGCAGGTAATAGCCCACCGACGTCACCCGTGGATCGCGGCCCCCAACGGTGAGCAGGCCCTGCCTGTCGGCATTCACGCGCATGGTCCTGAATTTAAGAAGCCCAAACTCCCGGCCATTCAGGCCAATCCGCTTTTGCCTGTAAAACACCGGGAAACCCGTGCAGCACAGGATAGCGATGGCCACGATCACGAACAGCGGCGTGAGAAGGAGAAGCCCCGTAAAAGAAAGGATGATATCGAACAGTCGTTTAATCACAGATCCGGTTGGTTGCTTGTATCACTGCATTGATAATGGTTTGTATATTGCCGTCAGTCAGGTCGTAATAAACAGGTAATGAGATTTCACGGCTGAAATTATCGTATGTTACCGGGTAATCACTTACCTTATATCCTAAATTTTTGTAAAATGTCATGGCCGGCACCGGTATAAAGTGCACATTGACCGATACATCCTGGTTAAATATGTCCTGCATGATGGCATCGCGCTGCGCTTCTGTGATCCCTTTGATCCTTAAAGGATACAAATGATAACAACCGACCTTCGTGCTTGTTTCGTAAACGGGTAGCTGGAAACGGTTATCTTTTGAAAAAGCCGCTGTGTACTGTTCAAAAATGGCCTTGCGGCGTTTCAAGGTATCATTATCGTAACGTTCAATTTCTATTAAGCCAATGGCAGCGGTAATATCGGTCATGTTACATTTATAGCCCGCCTCCACAATATCATATTTCCAGTTGCCGCGCTGTGTTTTAGCCAGGGCATCCTTGTTTTGCCCGTGGAGCGTGGTGACGCAAAGCTGCCTGTAGATCTCCTCGTTATCAAACGGCTCCGGCAGGTTCAGGGCTACCGCCCCGCCTTCGGCCGTGGTAAGGTTTTTCACCGCATGAAAGGAGAATACCGATACGTCGGTCTGGGCCCCGCATTTCCGGCCTTTGTAGGTGGCGCCAAAAGAATGTGCCGCGTCTGATAAGATCATGATCCGTTTCATTAGATGCTGCATGGCCGAGGAAGGTTTAAAAAGCGGCGCCTTTTTTTTCGCAATGGTCATGATCTCGTCGTAGTCGCAGGGAAAGCCCGCAAAATCAACCGGCATGATCACTTTGGTGCACCCGGTCACGGCTTTTTCTATCGCGGCTGTGCTGATATTGAAATCATCAGCATTCACATCAACAAATACAGGTTTTGCCCCGCAGTGCATGATAACATTGGCTGTGGCAGAATAAGTATAGGCAGGGAGGATCACCTCGTCGCCTTCGCCAACGCCATACCAACGCAACATCACCTCGAGGCCAGCAGTGGCCGAGTTGAGGCAAAGCGTGGCCTTGTTGCCGCAGTAGGCGGTAATGCGTTTTTCAAAAGCCTTGGTACGCGGGCCGGTGGTAATCCAGCCCGACCTGAGCGTGGCTACAACCTCATCAATGATCTTATCGTCGATACGGGGTGGTGAAAATGGGATCATGTTGTATGGATTTGTTTTTGAAATATGTTAGGCGCTACCTGGTTGAAATTGTATTGCAGGAACAGGCAAAGGAAGAACACATAGAACAGGGTGCCCGCCTGCGTCTGCAGCATCGATTCTACCAGGAAATTAAGAATGATGAGCGCACTGAACAGCAGGAGGTTCCCGTTTTTTTTGACGATGCCCAGTACCGCCGTATACAGCGTCATGGCACAAAGCAGCAGGAAGCCAGCAATGCCAAGGCCCAAGAATGTCTGCAGGAACTGGTTGTGCGCATTGAGGCGCTTGAAAAGCGCGCCCGTCATACCGCTGCGCTCATAGGCCTTGTACAGCTCATCGTTGGCATCGCCCGGCCCCACCCCTGTTAAAGGGTGTTCTCGGATGATGCCGGCTGCCTCGTGCCATACCAGCTTCCTCACCACGGTACTCTCGCGGGAGGTTTTGTCGATATGTTCCTGTGCGTTTGCCTTCAACGCCTCGCGGATGCGCCAAAAGGGTTGTGGAAAAAAATAATAGCCCAGGGCGAACAGCAAAACAACACCTGCCACCAGGAGAAGAAGCTGCTTATACTTCCTTTTCATCAGTTGCATATAGAACAACGTCACCGGCACCAGCAGGGCAAAAGAGAGAATACCAAGCTTGGAAGCGCTGATGACCACACACATGGAGAACAACGCGAAAAGCAGCACGGTAACCAATAAGCCATATCTTTTACCGGCCAGCCACCGTGGGCACCACAGCACCCCCAGCAACGCAGCCAGCACCAGGAACATGGCAAAATAGCTCGGGTGCGTGGCGTGCGTGAAATCTGAATAATAAAAATAATTGACGTGCTGTGTGACATAGTACCAGGTGGCCCTGCCAACATTGAAGAGGCAGGCACATAAACAACCCAGTACAAAACCGGCAACGATCCTGCTGGCCTGCATGGCATTGAAGCGGTGGGCAAACAACAGGAAAGGAAAAATAAGGAAGCTCAGCTTGATCTCGATGCTAAAGGCCGCCTCAGCTTTATTGCTGGTATAAGTATATGCCAGCACATGCAACAGGAAGAAGCTGCTCAGTACATAGAACCATTTTTGCCTGAACGCCTGTAGTGCCATGGTCCTGGTATCGCCCAAAAAAATGAAACCAGCCAGCCAGAACGCCGCCACAATGGCCACACCAAAGTTGAAAGGCAGCAGGAACGCCATAACGAGCGGGAACAGGTACGCGTAATGTATATAGAGCTGTCTGGCTTTCATAAGCGTGATATGGTAATGATGGTCATCTGCTGGTAGTTTGAAATTTTCCGGCACTTTTATTCCGCAGGATAAAATCGATGGCTCCCAACAGGTAGCCCCATCCGTAGGAAAGATGCAGGCTCACAAAAATACCTGTTATTTTAATAGCCTGCACGGGATGGCTCGTTTTGCGAAAAGCGAAATACAGGGCCAGCAAGGCATACAAAGCCAGCACGCCAAAAAAAGCCATGGCCAGCAGGCGCGAGCAGGCGGCTGCTACGCTGCCAAATACCAGGAACAGCACAAAACCAAAAGGGATGAGCTGCCGGGTGGTGGTAATGGCCCTGTGTTTTTTGTTGACATACACTTTCCAGTACCCGTACTGGAAGTACTGCCTGAACAATCTTTTCACCGAGCTTCTCACATAATAATCGGCGCGGATCTCCGGGTCGAGCCAGATCCTGAAGCCCTGCTTCAGCACCCTGAAATTAAATTCATCATCCTGGTTGCGCACCAGTTCTTCGTCGAAAAAGCCTACGGTGTCGAACACTTCTTTTTTATAGGCGCCAAAGGCCACCGTGTCTACATAGCCCGACGAAGCCCCTGTTCTGAAATGCGCGTTGCCCACGCCAAAGGGGCTCGACATGGCCAGGCCAATGATCCTTGACGTTTCGTTCTCATAAATATTGGTGAGGATGCCACCGGCGCATCCCACATCCGCATACGCAGAAAATGCCTCTATGCACCGCGCAATGTAACCAGGTTTCATCACGGCATGAGCTCCGAATATGATCACTACGTCGGCCGCTGCATGCCTGATGCCCAGGTTGAGTGCATAGGGCGTGGTACGCTGCTCATTGAGCAGGCAGGTGACCTGTGGATGCGTGGCGGCATATTCGCGAACCAGCTCTGCTGTACGATCTGTACTCCTGCCGTCGCATACCAATACGCGCAGCTTTACACCAGCGGGCAGCTCCTGTATACAGGCAGCGTCCATGCAGGCAACAATGTATTGCTCTTCGTTATAACATGGTATGACAACAGACACCTGCATCATGATCGTGATTCGAGCTGCGCAACAGCAGTTTTAAAATTGACACATTCTATTCCCTCCGTGGCCAGGTAGCCTGTAAGCCAGGTATACCAGCTCATCCAGGTGCGGAAGCTTTTCGAAAAATAGCGGTCATGGAAATCAATGCCCAGGTAAGGCAGGTTGTGCTCACGGGCCTTATCGATAAGGCGCTTTGTTTCGTCGCAGGCCTGCTGCAGGTTCCGGCTCTGCCATTGCCTTGGTTTCTCAATGATATAGCTGTCCATTACCTGGAATGGAAATTCCCACATATTGCCGATCTTATAAGGCGCTTTGAAGCCCATTTCTGTCGAGTCGTAGAGGTAGCCCGCCCGGTCCATATTAGCATAGGTCTGGTCGTTGGTGCGCACATAGTGCATGCGGATGCCAAAAGATGCCTGGCCAGAGAGCTGCGCGAAGAGATCGTGCTCCTGCCTGATGGTTGCCGTATTTTCGAACGCGATGCCATGCAGACTCACCTCGCAGTGCTGCCCGAGCATGTGGCTGATCCACCAGGCTGCCACGGTTTGCGGGTAATTGAGGCCCACCCCGTTTTTCACGCCAATGAAGAATGAAGACGGCACATGCATGGATGTATTGTACGCAATGAGCTCATCAATGTTCTGCCATTTGTTCCTGAAAATATCACCCACGCGCTGCATCAGCTCGCCAAAAGAGATCCGGCCTGTGAAGAATTCGATCTTGCTCCGCACAAAAAACTTGGGTACGATCAGGTCCTTCAGGTAATGTTCCGAAAGGGTGATGTGGTCTATGTCGTGCGAAATAATAGCTTTCATGACCTGTTGAGCAGTAGTGATAATTGTTTATACGGAAAACGCTTATACGTGATCTCCTGCAATGGTTTCAGCTCCCCGCCAAATTCCCTGAAATATTTTTCGATCTCCGGCACCATCGATCCCTCAAAATCGAATTCCGCCAGGCCCATGGCCTTCGCTTTCCTGATGCAGGCCCACATGCACGATACGCCTGCGCCATGGTGCTTATGTGCCTCGTTGAAGCCACCAAACAGGTAATAGACTTTACCGGCATTGCAGATACAGTATGCCGCGGCAAGTGGCTTTCCTTCCTGGTCCTTTGCCAGGAAAGCGATCGTATGCTCCGGCGACGAAAAATGCAGCACCATGTTACGGATGATCTCCTGGTTATGGAACTTGCCATTGCGCTGCAGGGATTGCCTGATGAGATCAAACACCTGCTGGTAATCGCCGGCATCTTCTATGCGGAGCCCATCTTTCTCCGCTTTGCGAAGGCTCTTTCTTTTTTCAGGTGAAAGGTTGGCAAACAATGCCTCTTCGCTGAGCTGCAGGTTCAGGATATACGTGAACCTGTTGGCAACGGTAAACTGTTTCCATGAGAACACCTGCGTATCTATGATGGAATCGGCAAAGTTGAGCCTGATGTAGTGTGCCCTGGTAGCCAGCAGATACGTGGCGATGGCCTGCATTACTTGTTTATTAAACGAATGAATAGCTGAGGGGCTTTGGGCCGGGTTGACATAATGCAGGTTGATGTGCGGCGTGAAGGGCGGGTTGATGAGAATGGTGAGCCCATATTTCCTGAACGCAAACAGGTTAAATGTGCCAACCAGCTCCTCGTTATCGTTGTATATACCCATCAGCTGGTTCTGGCCTTTGTATATGTCGAGCCAGGCTGCCGACGCCAATACACCGGCACGGTCCACCATAATCCTGGCGGCATCCTTGATGTTCTGGCTATAGATAGGTTTTACCTGCATGCTACGATGCCTTCAACAGGCTGTTATACAAATTAAAGATTTTCACACATTCCGTATCCCAGTTAAAAGTGCTCTCCGAAGCGGCAATGCCAGTTTCCGAAAAACTTTTGGCCAATGCCCGATCAGTAAGCAACCGCTCTATAGCACCTGCCAGCGCCGTTTCATTTTCGGGATCTATGCAAAGGCCGCAGGGATACACATCATAGATATCGGTATAGAGTTTAAAGTTGCTTGTAATGGTGGGCAGGCCCACTGCCATGTATTCAAAATTTTTGGTGGAATAGGATTGCTTGTAGTTATCAATGGGCCGCAGGATAGCCAGGCCCACCTTGCATTGCTGTGCAATGCGGTAGCCTTCGGTGAGCGGCAGGTAGCCATAAAATTTAACCTGGTCCCTGATCTCCCGGTAGGCAGGCATGGCTTCCAGCTGCTGCATATAGGCCGGTGTGTATTTGCCCGCGCAATGAAAAAAGAAAGGAATGTTCTTTTGTTTCAGGAGGGCAAGCGCTTTCACGATCACATCAAACCCACGGTTGTGAAACACGCCCCCACTGTAGAAGATGGCATTGCCCGGCAGCTCATAGCGCCTGGTATTGATGTAATTTTTGAAAAAGGCAATATCGGGATAGTTATATACGGTGATGAAGCGCGCGCCGAGCTTTTCGTAATAAGCCTCGTAAGATTTTTCGGCCAGCACCAGGTAAAAGGCTTTGGCCGCAAAAAAATCAAATACCTTGTAGAGCCTGGAAATGGTTTTACTGAAAGGCAGCCAGTCCTTGTCCTTGATCTGCTGAAAAATATTCTCATGGATATCGAAGACCACCTTTTTGCCCAGCAACTTCAGCAGGATACCATGGAACACCAGCTCAGGGTCGTGGAAATGGTAAATATCCGCCCTGAGTTTCAGCACCCTGAAAAAGGCCACCCAGGTAGAAAAGAAGATCCTTGCCAACCGGCTGCTCCGCTTTTTAAGCGGCACGATCTTCACACCGTTGATGGTTTCCGCCCTGTCGGCCTGCACCACCAAAGACACATCGTAGCCATGCGCCGCCAGCGACATGCACTCCCTGTACAGCACACGGGGGTCGTGCAGGATATGGACCGTGGAAAAATGGCAGACCTTTATCATTTGATCAGATCGTCGTATATCTTCGTGAATCGTTGATAAGCAATTTGAACAGTGCCTTTTTTCAGGATAATGGCTTTGTTGAGCTTTTCTACCGTATCGAAATCCGCCTGGATCAGGCCCGAGACAAAATTCAGGTCGCCCCTGAAATATTTGCCATTCACATTGTCCTCGATCCATTCGCGTTTCGACGGGAGCATAGATACGATAGGGTAACAGCCATAGTACATGGCTTCGAGCAGGCTAATAGATGTGGCATCGCTGTCGGGGATCGAGACATATATTTTGGAACGGGCATACATCCTGATATTGTCCTCCTTGCTGAGCCAGCCTTTGAATTCCACGCGGTGACCAAGACCAAGAGAAGTAACCAGCTTTTTGAGGTCTTCGGTATCCTCGCCAATGGCGGCGATCACCAGCCTGTATTTGTTCCGGCCGGTATCTTCCAGCTTTTTGTATGCATGGATGATCTTATCGATGTTGTATAATTTCTTATGCAGGCGGTTGCTGTAGATGATATCTTCCTTCTCCGTAGCCAGCAGGTTGTCGTGGATCTCGATGCCAAAATTGGCCACTACCAGCTTGTTCCTCGAGTCGGGTGCCAGCTTCACCACGGCTTCTCCTAAAAAGTCGGCATCAGCCGTTACTACATCCGCGCGCCTGATGCAGTATTTCACAACGGCTTTGAGTACCCGGCTTTGCCTAGGCGATACAAGGATATCGCTGCCCCAGGCGGTCAGTACAATAGGGATATTGAGCGGACGCGTGGCCATGATGCCGTATAGTGCCACAGAATTGACCTGGTGAATGTGGATGATGTCCGGCTGGAAATCGCGGGCGATATGCCTGATCTTTTTAACAGTCCTGTAAAAATTGGAAAGGTTCTTATAAGAAAAAGATACGTAAGTGACCTGCGGAATCTGCTCTTCGGGCCTGGGCTCATCTGTCACTAACAGGATCTCATCAAAATAATCTTTTATTAAGTGGTAATAATTGTATGTATGAATGGTAACATTACCGATCAGCAATAACTTTTTCTTCATACTCCCAGTCAATTGTTTTCTACCTGCCTGTAGCCGCTTATGGTCTTGTAGAAAAATTTAATCAAATCTTTAAATTTAAGGGTTTTTGCGGTAAAAAACGGTTGTTTGAAAGCCAATTTTACGCCTGCCAGGCCAAGCCCGGAGTTTCCGCAGATCTTGAGCCAGCGAGAGCTTATCATGCTGTTAAACGCGGTGGCGTATTGCGGATAGTGAGCCGTAAATGCCTGGTGAAACATTGTAAGCCAGAGGGCACCATGCCTGAGGTAATCCGCATCCTGCCGGCTGATCCCCTTGAACAGGTTGAGATGGAATTGCTTCTCAAAATCATCAGGCTGCAGGCCCAGCCGGCTTAGCAGGTTCAGCTGGATCTTCTGCACCGATTTGTATTTGATGTCCTGGTGCACGGTTGATACCTGCTGGGCATGTGCCCGGTAGTTGAGCAGCATTTCAGGGATGTTGCGGCTTTTCCCGGTGAACACCAGGCGGCTCCAGAGGTCGTAATCTTCCGAATGTTTATACTCCTCGCGGTATACCGCGCCGAGCTGCCGCAATGCATCCGCCCGCATCATCACGGTGGGATGGGCAAAAGGACAGGAGACGAACACCGCAGCCATGATCTCCGCCGGTGTGGACACCATGTGCGTCACGTCTTCGTTACGGTCGCCAAAGCTGCGGATGAAAGAGCCGCAAAGCACTAGTGCCGGGTCCCGTTCAAACTCAAGCGCCTGTTTTTCGAAACGCGAAGGATCGCAGATATCGTCAGCATCCATGCGTGCAATAAGCATACCCTGCGCCAGGGTAACGCCACGGTTCAGTGTATAGATCAATCCTTTGTTGCCATCGTTTTGAATATAACGAATCCGCGGATCGGGAATCGACCGGATCACTGCTTCGCTCTGGTCGGTAGAGCCATCGTTGATAATGAGAAATTCGAAATCGCTGAACGTCTGCGACAGCACGCTGCGAATGGCTTCAGCAACGTAGGCTTCCGCGTTGTATACAGGCATCAGCACGGATACCAGTGGATGTGTATTTACAGGCGTTTCCACTCGTGAGGAATAATGGTGTGGGTATGTTGAGCATCGCCGAACCACTGACGGGGAGCGATCACTGTTTTGGAAGGATGGTTGTTGAGCCAGGCGCCCCACCAGCTGAAGCTGCTATTGGCAATGATGTTGTGCCGGCAGGCCGACATCAGCAGCATATCGAGGTGATTGCCCCCGGCGCCGGCGCCATCCACAAAATGCATAGGCACTTCAAACGACAGGTGCTGCCGGCACCAGGGCAAATCGTCTGAAAACACGAACAGCTCCATGCCAGGATGCTTTGCCAGCAACTCGTCAACAGCCGCACGGTAGTAGGCAGGCGGACAGGTGCCGTGGTACGTGGTATCGGCGGGGTTACTCACGTAATCGCCCCGGCGTACATGCAGCGACACACTTTCAGTGGCGCTGATCTGCTGTTGCCATGCTTTACAGGCATCCGGAAACGGGCCTTTAAAGGTAAAGTCCTGGCGAATGAGGTCAGCTGCTGGCTTGAAGAATAATTCGCTCTGGAAATAACCATCGAGATAGGTATTGGCCGGGAGCCTTTCGAAAGCGCTGCTGAACGAGAGCTGTCGCTCATCGTAATAGCGGTAACGAAACGCAAATGGCAGCAGCTTCTGGAAGTTTCTCCGGGAGCGCCGCTGCAAGACCTGGTAAAAAGGCCTCAGCTCAACGGCTGTGGCCACGCGAATGTCTGCTTCAAAAATATCGAGCTCATAATGGCGGCGGGTATAGCGGCCA
>BFBZ01001873.1_pt1 | contig 12865 bp, 9 predicted proteins | sample 1888401 | NCBI WGS metagenome assembly BFBZ01 (sample SAMD00112614, study PRJDB3348) | symbiont metagenome | host: Chara braunii | reverse complement strand
GTATCAGCCTTTCCAGGACTCAAGAGGCTACATGTGGTTCTGTACCGATGCAGGTGTCTGTCGTTTCGATGGTTATTCGTTTAAGACCTACGACAGCCAGCATGGCCTGCCGGATAATACCATATTTACTATTTACGAGGACCGGCATGGCAGGATCTGGTTTGCGGGCATGTCCAAAAAACTATCATATTATCTTCCTGCCCGCGACTCTATTATCACAGTGGCCTGCAACGATACACTGGTAAAGTGCCTGCCGCAGACAAATATTTCGTCCCTTTACCTTGGCGCCGGCGATACACTTTACCTGGGGGCAAATACAGCGCATTCGTTTTTTAAGATCCCGCCCGGCGATAATTATAAAAAAGTGATCCCTGTCACCTTTAAAACCTATGGCTGGCAATTCTGTTTTTTCAAGGACCAGGCCTGCTTATGGGGTGCTACCATCCCCGATAAAATCGTCGTGCCATTTGCCGCACATTTTTATAACTACCTGTCGGGCCAGCCTTTTTTGTCCTGCACATGGCCTGCTTTTATATCCAACTCAGACCGCTACAGGCATTACAGTAATTGTGCGGGCTGCATCTTCTTTTCGGAAGACCGGATGCTTTATTACAAAAGACAGGGGGATTCGCTGAGAGGTAAAAAACTCCCAAACAGTATCATTACCCTATATGCCGATAAGGCCGGGAACCTGTGGTGTGGCTTTAAAGGTGGGGGCGTGTGCAGGTTCGAACATGGCGATCTCTCAAAGCCGGCCAGCTATTACCTGCCCGACCTGTCGGTAACAGGCATCTGCCAGGACAATGAAGGCGGCTTCTGGTTCTCTACGCTTGAGCGGGGGGTATATTATGCACCATCGCTACACTTCAGCTATTATGACCGGGCAAGCGGGATCCCCGGCAATAAGGTATATTCAGTCCTGAGCCATAACGGGCAGATCATTTGTTTTTCGGATAATAACTACATGAGTATGATCAGCGACCGGGGCATAAGCAGTTACCCCATCAGTGGCACCCGTGCATACAGTCCCGGCCTCCGGTCACCGTTCATCATCGTGCTGGGGGACTCGTCGTGCATCTATAACCTTACGACGAAACAAAAAAAATATGTATGGGGCGAGGACCACAGAACAACCTACTTTATCCGCCGGGTCTCTATAGCCCCTTCCGGTAAAGTATATGCGATAAGCAGTACCGGCCTTTGCACGCTTGACCCGGAAACGGGAAATATCAGCATACTTGCAAGGCTAAGCGCCCGTCTCATTTCCATCTGTGCAGACGGGGATGATGTGTGGCTTGGCAGCCCCAATGGTTTATACAGGTACAGTGGCGGGCGCATTGAAGATATGGGAAACAAAAACCCGCTGCTGGCTCACAGGATAGACGATATTTGTTTTGACCAGCGGCACCGCATGTGGCTTGCCACCAAGGAGGCCGGGATCATCATAAAGGATGGAGAGAAGATCACGCGGATCTCCCAGAAGAATGGCCTGGCTGGCAACCTTTGCAAATCCCTGCTGGCAGATTCGGGGCAGGTGATGTGGGTTGGTACCAACAGGGGCATCAGCAAAATAACACTTGGCACAGATACAGGTTATACCATAGAGAACTACACCCACGCCGATGGGTTGTTGTCTGACGAGGTGAACGGGTTCTGCATGCTGGGTCACGATATCTATGCGGCAACCAACCAGGGCGTCATCAGGTTCGACAGAACCAGGCTCTCTTTAAGCAAGGTGCCTCCGCCGGTATACATCACCGGCTTTACCGTGAATGATGTGGAAAAAGCCCTCGCACCAGAATATACATTGTCGTATAACGAAAACTTTGTAAGGATAAAATTCCTGGGGCTTTCGTATAAAAACCCCGGCAACACCATGTATAAGTACCGGCTCGATGGCCTTGATACCTCATGGCATTATACGCACAATACGGCTGTGCAGTATACCACGCTTCCTCCCGGTGATTACACCTTTGTAGTATATCCGATCAATAACGAAGGGCTGAGTAGTTTGCAGCCCGGCCTTGTGTCGTTTTGTATCCGCCAGCCTTTCTGGAAGACCTGGTGGTTCATCCTGCTGGTGGCCGCTACGGTCTTCGGCATCACCTACCTGTTCTTTACGGAGCGGATCAGCCGCGTTAAAAAAACAGCGGCGGAAAAAACGGCGCTCAACAAAAAAATAGCGGAAGTGGAGCTGAAAGCGATCCGGGCACAGATGAACCCGCATTTTATTTTTAACTCTATCAATTCCATCCAGCATTATATTTTATCTAACGATTCGGATACCGCCTACAGGTACCTGTCTAAATTCTCGAAACTGATCAGGAATGTGCTCGAAAATTCCAGGCATGAGTTCATTTCTATCCAGCGCGAAATAGATACCATTGAGCTTTATATAGAACTCGAAAAGCTGCGCTTCGAAACCAGGTTTGAATACGAGCTGCATATCGACCGTTCTATCGATACGCTTACACTGGCCATTTCACCCCTGCTCATTCAGCCTTATGTTGAAAATGCCATCTGGCATGGCCTGATGCCGGTGAACCGGCCGGGCCTGCTGAGCATCCGCCTCACAGACGAGCAAACGCTGATCAAATGCGTGATCGAGGATAACGGCGTGGGCCGCGAAAGGTCGAGGGAGATCAGGGAAAATAATACCCGCAACCACAAATCCATGGCATTGTCGCTCAACAAAGAGCGGATCGAGATCATTGGCCATTTGTATAAAAATAAATTACAGATCAATATCACCGACCTGGAAGATGAAGCGGGAAACCCTTCAGGCACAAGGGTTGAAGTCTATATACCTAAAATAAATTTTAACGATCATGATAAAAGCCATCATAGTTGACGATGAAATAAAGGGCGCCAAAACACTTGGGATGCTGCTCGAAAAATATTGCCCTGCCGTACAGGTAACGGGGCTGTACGAAAATGTGGCATTGGCCAGGGAAGCCATTGAGCAAAACAAACCCGACCTGGTATTCCTCGATATTGAAATGCCTGTTGAAAATGGGTTTAACCTCATTGAGCAGACAAAAGATTATTCATACGAGGTGATCTTCACCACGGCCTACAATCACTACGCTATCCACGCCATCAAGGCAGATGCGGCAGACTACCTGCTGAAGCCGATTGATATAGACGAGCTGGTGGAGGCGGTAGATAAGGTGCAGAAACGATTGCTCAACAAGCAGGGCACTAACCTGAAGCATCTCGAAAAAATGGTAGGGACGATGCTCGAACAGAGGAACCGGAAAATCCCTTTGCCTTCGCAGGAAGGTTTGATCTTTGTTTCTCCCGACGAGATCGTGAGCTTTGAGGCCGACTCCAATTATACCGATGTATATCTGGTCTCCAAAAAGAAAATTACTGTTTCCAAAACACTCAAGACATTTGAAAAAACTGTAGAGGGCCTGTCTTTCCTGAGGACACATCACTCTCATATCATTAACCTCATTCATATTGAAAGATACCTGAAGGGAGATGGCGGCACACTCATCATGAAGAACGAACGCTCGGTGCCTGTATCGCGGGCCTACAAGAACGAAGTGCTTGCCAGGATAGGGCTGGAAGGGTAGGCTGGCCGGCCCGAACAAGGTTAAATTATTGTTAACTGGTAAGCCATAAACTCAACATTTAGCCTATATTTGTGACTGAATTTCTTTGAATAGAGTGCTTTATGAAGATTATTATCCCCATGGCGGGAAAGGGCAAAAGAATGCGCCCGCATACGCTTACTGTTCCTAAACCGTTGATCTGTGTGGCAGGTAAGCCCATTGTGCAACGCCTTGTAGAAGATATCACCAAAGTTTGCGGCGAAAAGGTAGAAGAGATCGCCTATATCATTGGCCCCGATTTCGGGAAGGATGTAGAGGCTAACCTCGTGAAAATAGCTAATGAGCAGGGTGCCAAGGGCAGCATCTATTACCAGGAGAAAGCCCTGGGAACCGCTCACGCCATCATGTGCGCCAAGCCTTCCATCAGCGGTAAAACAGTAGTGGCTTTTGCCGATACGCTTTTCAAAGCCGATTTTGTGATGGATACCAACCAGGAAGGCGTGATCTGGGTACAAGCCATTGAAGACCCGCGCCAGTTTGGCGTGGTGAAAGTGGACGAGCACAACATCATCACTGATTTTGTGGAGAAGCCGCAGACATTTGTAAGTAATCTCGCCATCATCGGTATTTACTATTTCAGGGACGGCGAATACCTCAAAAGCGAATTACAATACCTGCTTGACAACAACATTACGGAGAAAGGTGAATTCCAGCTGACCAACGCGCTGGAAAACATGAAACGCAAAGGCACAAAATTCACACCCGGCAAAGTGACCGAGTGGCTCGACTGCGGCAATAAAGACGCCACCGTATACACCAACCAGCGGGTGCTTGAGTTTGATAAAGGTCATGCCAGGCTGAGGGGATCGAATGTGCAGGCAGAGAATGCCTGTATCATTGAGCCTTGCTATATCGGCAACAACGTGGTGATCAGGAACGCCGTGGTGGGCCCTCATGCTTCCATAGGCGATAGCTCTGTGATCACTGATTCGGTGGTGAGGAACAGTATTATCCAGAACAACACAAAGATCAGGAACGCGGTTATCTTCAACAGCATGATCGGCGAAGGCGCCGAAGTGAATGCCAAAGCAATGGAGCTCAGCATGAGCGACTATACTACCTTATCGTAAAATTTTATTGAGCAGCAGGGCACATACAACAGGAATAAGGCTTATAGGCACGCTGCTCGTGGGAGCTTTGCTCTGCGCCTGCAAACCTGTTAAAACAGCCTCTTCTTCTTCACATGCGCAGGTACCTTCTCCTAAAGGCGGTGGCCTCACCGAGCAGGACCAGATCAGGTTCGGTGCTTTGTTTGTAGATGCCTGCAAAGAGCGCATGAAAGGGAACGTGGAGGTGGCCGAGAACATGTTCCGCGAATGTCTGAAGATCAATCCTGCCTCATCGCCTGTTAAATATGAGCTTGGCAACATTTACCGTTTCAGCGGCATGTACGACAATGCCCTGAAATATGCCAGGGAGTGCGCCGGCGAAGACCCTAAAAACGAATGGTACCAGATGCTGTATATCGAATGCCTGCACAACAAGCGCCAGTATACCGCTGCCGCTGATGTATACAGCCGGCTCATCAAAAATTATCCCGATCGCGCTGAATTTTACGAAGGCCTGGCCGCGGAATATATGTACGGCGGCAACTACGACAAGTCCTATAAAACATACGATGATATCGAAAAGCGGTTCGGGCAGAACGAGGCCTTTACCCTTAACAAGATCAAGCTGCTGAAGCAGCAGAAAAAAACAGCCGAAGCCGAAGCCGAGCTCAAGAAGCTGGTACAATCCGATCCTTCGCAGGCGCGCTATTATACATACCTCGCAGAATTTTACCAGGAGCAGGGCCAGAATGATAAGGCTATGGATACTTACCGCGAGATCCTGAAAATAGACCCTAGCAATCCCATGGTGCACCTGGCCCTGGCTGATTATTACAAGCAGCAGAATAACAAAGACAAATTCAACGAGGAGGTGAAGATCGCTTTTGCCAACCCTGACCTGGAAGTGGATGCCAAGCTCAAGATCCTTATTTCCTATTATGAGTACACGGAGCAGTACCCCGAATACCTGCCACAGGCCTATGAGCTTTGCGACATCATGATCAAGATACATCCTTCTGCGCCAGAATCGCACAGCATCTATGCCGATTTTTTATACAGGGATAAAAAAGTGAAAGAGGCTTGCGTGGAGTACACCAAGGCTGCCCGGCTCGACAAGAGCCGCTTTAAGATCTGGAACCAGCTGATGTATGTACAGTATTCACTTAACCAGTTCGATTCGCTTGAAGTATACAGCTCGGAGGCCATCGAATTGTTCCCTAACCAGGCCAGCCCTTATTTTTATAACGGTGTTACCAATATCCAGCTTAAAGATTACAAGAAGGCTACAGAGTCGCTGCACAACGGGCTTGAGTTTGTGTATGACGATAACCAGCTGCTCATCCAGTTTTACGCCAATATGGGTGATGCCTACAACTACCTGAAAGAATACGATAAATCTGATAAAGCCTTTGATGATGCCCTGAAGGTGGACCCGGATAATACCTATATCCTCAACAACTACGCTTACTTTTTATCGCTGAGAAAACAGAACCTCGAAAAAGCCGAAAAATTTTCGCGGCGCAGCAACGAGCTGTCGCCCAACAACCGCTCCTACATCGACACGTATGGTTGGATCCTGTACCAGGTGGGAAAATACAAAGAGGCCGAAGAATGGCTGGCAAGGGCGGTTAAAATAGGAAATAAAAATGCCGTGATACTGGAGCATTATGGAGATGTGCTATACAAGCTGAACAAGACCGAGCAGGCACTGAGCTATTGGAAAGAAGCGAAGGAAGCCGGGCAGGGGTCGGACCTGTTGGATAAAAAGATAGCAGATAAGAAATTATATGAATAGGATACGGTTAAGATCATTATACATTCCCGCGCTTTGCTTCTCCCTCGTTTTGCTCAATACCCTCAGCTCCTGTAAGCACAGGAAGCACCTGCAGCAGATCCCCCCGGTACAGCCTGTTTCGAGCGATACAACGCAGGGCCGCTGCCACCTCGATTATAAAAATGCCAAAGCGCTTACCAAATATATCCACGATAATGAGTTCAGGTATAACTGGATCAGTACCAAGGCGGATGTGCAGGTAAATATAGATGGGGAGGATAACAACCTGGATGTGCGGATCAGGGCCAGGAAAGACAGCGTGATCTGGATCAACATACAGGCAGTAGGCCTTATCGATATTGCCCGGCTCCTGATTACCAGGGATTCGGTGAAAATGGCAGTGTATGTGAAGAAGCAATATTTCAAAGGCGATTACAATTATATCAACCAGCTGCTGCATGCCGATCTCGATTTTGATATGCTCCAAGCGGCTTTGTTTGGTAACAGCGCCGAATTTTATGATGAGGACGATAAGCTGAAACCTGTAACCGACCGACACAACTGTTGCTACAGGCTCAGTACCGAGCGCAAGCGCAAGCTCAGGCGGCTTGCTTCCGGGCAGGATTCACTGAAACGTTCCCTGCAAACCATGACCCTCAACCCCGATAACTTCAAGATCCTGCAGAACGATTTCATTGATGTATCCACCAACAGGAGCTTTCATGCCCGGTACGATCAATTTGCGGGTATTGACTCGGTTTATGCACCACATGCTGTTAATATTGATATCAGGGCTGAGAAAAAAGTGAGCCTGAAAATTAATTATGTTCGTATGGAGTTAAACCAACCCCAGAAATTTCCATTTAATATCCCGTCAAAATATGACCCTATCCCGATCAAAAAAGAGAATTAGCACAGCGATCCTCGCACTTTTCTTTTTTACCTGGATACCATATTCAACCCTTTACGCCCAAAAGAACAAACCTTCCCAGAAAGACCTGCTCGACAAAAAGAACAGGCTGAACGATGATATCAGGCAGCTTAACTCGCAGCTCAGTAAAACCAAGGCCAATAAGAAATCCCAGATCAATACCATTGTGGTGATCAATACAAAGCTCAAGGTGCGCGAAGAGCTTATCAGTACCATCAACGCGGAGCTGGCCCAGGTGAACAGGGATATCAGGCAAAACCAGCTGGAGATCAATACCCTGGTGGCCAACCTCGAAAAGCTCCGCGCAGAATATGCCAAGATGATCTATTTTGCGCAGCGCAACCAGGAATCGTATACACGACTGATGTTTGTATTTGCCGCCGGCGATTTTAACCAGGCGTATATGCGGCTCAAATATTTTCAGCAGTACACCGCGTTCAGGAAAAAGCAAGCCATGGAAATTGAGGCGACACAAGCCGTGTTGTCGGGTAAGCTGAAAGCGCTTGAAGAGAAGCGACATGAGAAAAATGTGCTGCTGGGGAACGAGAAGGAAGAGAAAGCGAACCTCGACAAGGAAAAAGTGGAGCAGGAGGGTGTACTGAGCGAGATCCAGCAGCGGGAAAAAGAGCTGAAGTCGGAGCTTGAGCAGAAAAAACGCGATGCCGAGAATCTGCAGCTCGCGATCAAAAAGCTCATCGAAGCGGAGATCAAGCGGAAAGCCGAAGAAGCAGCGAAGCTGGCCGCGGCCAAAGCCAATAAAACCAACAAGACCAATAAAACCAATAAGAACCCTGAGAATAATACCAAAGCTCCTGAAACCAAAACCTTTGTGCCGGAACTGACGGCCGAAGCCGAAGCCATCGGCAACGATTTTTCAGGAAGCCGCGGCAAGCTGCCATGGCCGGTGGCCAAAGGTGTGATCTGCCAACCTTATGGCGAGTACGAGCACCCGGCCATCAAGGGCTTTATGATGTATAACAATGGTATTGACATCTGTGTGAACAAAGGCACCCAGGCGCGCGCCGTGTTTGAAGGCGAAGTAACCAGCATTGCTATTTCACCTACGGGCGGCAAACTCGTCATCATCAGGCATGGCGAATACCTCAGCGTGTATTCAAATCTCGGGGAGGTGTTTGTGAAGCAGGGTGATAAAGTGTCTATCAAACAGGCCATTGGCACTATTATGGAAGAGGATGGCAAAACCAGCATGAACCTCCAGATCTGGAAGGGCCAGAAAACAATGGACCCGGGAGGCTGGCTCTATAATGCCAGGTAAGCAGTAGGATCAGTTCATCACCTTGCCGGCCGCCTGGATCCGGCTGAGTTTCTCCAGCACTTTTTCGTAGATGGCTTTCAGTGCCTTTGGGTGCTTGCTGTAAAAGGCAAGTGATGAGTCGAATTGCGATTTGCTTACGCCATTATCCTTGAGCGGGTTGAACACATATACCGAATCGAATTTGGTGCCCGGCACGTTCAGCACATTTAAGCCGGAAGCGGATTCGGCCAGGTAGGATTCTGTGAGCACAGCGATCATTTTATCCGCACCCAGGATGTTTTTGGGCACATCCAGGTTTTTTTCACTGGCAGGTTTGCAGGCAGCCAGTAATAATAAGAGAGAAGCAGGATAAAGAAAACGCATAAACAAAGTTAATACTTTGAAAGAAGCATCGCCATAACCCCTGGCTACAAATAACATTATTTATAAAAAAGCCCGCTTGCAAGCGGGCTTTCGGATTTCTCAGGTCACAATTTCGTCGTTCGATTTGTTATGGAACTTGTATTCCATAAAGCTGTAGCTCGACATGGGCTGGATCTTGACCCACTGCTTGTATTCGAAATACCATTTCCATTGCATGCTCCGCAGAAAGCCGCCTTTTTTGATAAAGGCTTCAATATATGGATGCACGTTGAGGGTGATATCTTTCTCGTTCTGTTCCTTGATGATGTAGCGCAGCGCGTTCTCGATCTGGTCTACGAACAGGATGCTTGGCTGTACCTTGCCTGTGCCGCCGCAGCTCGGGCAGGTTTCCAGCACTTCTATGTTCACCTCCGGGCGCAGGCGCTGGCGGGTGATCTGGATGAGGCCAAATTTGCTTGGTGGCAGGATATTGTGCTTGGCCCTGTCGGATTTCATTTCCTCCTTCAGCTTGTCATACAGCAGCTTCCGGTTCTCCTGGCTGTGCAGGTCAATAAAATCCACCACGATGATCCCGCCCATATCGCGCAGGCGCAGTTGGCGGGCCACTTCCACGGCTGCTTCGAGGTTCACCTCGAGTGCGTTCTCTTCCTGCGATTTTTCGCTCTTGGCACGGTTGCCACTATTCACGTCAAACACGTGCAGGGCTTCCGTATGCTCTATAATGAGGTACGCACCGCTCTTCATGTGCACATGCTTGCCAAACAGCGATTTGATCTGGCGCTCCACGCCAAAATGATCAAAAACAGGCACTTTGCCATTGTAGAGCTGCAGGATATTGACTTTATCAGGCGCAATATTTTTGATATAGGCCTTCAGGTCGTCAAACAGTTTTTTATCGTTAACATGAATGGCATTGAAGGTGGCGTTCAGGAAGTCGCGCAACATGGAGTTGGTCCTGTCCATTTCGCCCAGCAGGATCTTCGGCGGTTCTGCCTTTTTCAACTCGTTATAGCAGATGTCCCATTTTTTAACCAGGTCGTTCAGGTCGTTCTCAAGCTCTGCCACACTTTGCCCCTCGGCCACGGTACGGATAATAACGCCGAAATTCTTTGGCTTGATGCTTTGCATCAGCTCTTTAAGGCGGGCCTTCTCTTCTATGCTTTTGATCTTGGAAGATACCGATACCTTATCGGAGAATGGGATCAGTACAATGTAGCGCCCGGCCATCGATACCTCGGAGGTGATGCGGGGGCCTTTGGCGGAGATGGGCTCCTTGGCTACCTGCACCAGGATGTTCTGGCCAGACTTGACGATCTCGTTGATCTTTCCATCCTTGTTGATGTCCCTTTCGTTTTTAAAGTACATGAGGTTGCTCACGTTCTGCTTGCCGGAGCGTACCTGGTCTACATATTTGATGAGGGAGTTGGCCTGGGGCCCTAAGTCGAGGTAATGCAGGAATGCATCCTTCTCATATCCTACATCTACAAAGGCCGCGTTAAGTCCGGTCATTACCTTCTTAACCTTGCCAAAGTAAATGTCGCCTACCGAAAATTTGGTGTTATTCTTTTCCCTGTGCAACTCTACCAAACGCTTGTCGTTCAGTAAGGCTATCACAACTTCGTTAGGCGTGGAATTAATGATCAATTCGTAATTCACGCGCTAAATATTTTAAATTAAAATCCTGTAATAAACGCAGCACAGCCAAGGCTCAAGACCTCATGACTGGTATACCTGCCTATCATATAAATAACACAAACGGAACAGATGTTTATCTTTCCGTTTGTGTATCAAACAAATAAAAACAACCAGCTATAACCGGTTATTTTTTCTTATGACGGTTTTTCCTCAAACGTTTTTTACGTTTGTGAGTCGCCATCTTATGTCTTTTTCTTTTCTTTCCGCTTGGCATAACTTTCTTGGTTTAAAATTTATATTGTTATTATTTATTTTTTAACTGGTTGATGTATTTGTTTACCTCCTGTTTTGCCATGGCATCCGGGGTAACCGATACATATTTTTCGAGCATTTCAATTGTTTTGGCCTTGTTACCCTGCTGCTCGTAGGCATCGGCCAGGTGCAGGTAAGCCTCTATATAGTTCGGGTCTATTTTCAGTACCTTTTCGAAACGGCTGATGGCTTTGTCGTACTGCCCCGATTTAATGGAGAAGAAGGCAAAATTCATCTGCAGCTTCACATTGTCACTGTCGGTTTTTTCGATCTCGCGCAACATGCTGATCCCCTGCATGGGGTTTGGCGAACCATCTACGTAGCAGGATGCCAGTTGGATCCTGGCGTCCGTATTATGAGGGCTCAGCTTCAATCCCTCGGTGTAGCAGGCAATAGCCTTACTGTACAGGGCAGGAACTTCGGCATTGTCTTTCACAAACTGGATCGCGTAATAATACCGGTCGCCTGCTTTGATCCAGTTGTCGCCGGTCGGCGCTTTTTGCGCTATTTTTTCTGTGTAATAGGCCGCAACGTCCGGTCGCTTGCTTTTGTCCCAGAATTTCACAAGGCTGTCGAGGCCGCTGGTGCCTGGCATTTGCGTTGATCGCTTCAGCAGGTCATCAAATTGCTGCTTGCTGCCATTGGCATTGAGCGAAGCAAAAGCGTTCTTTACAAACAGCTCAAAATCTGCCGGCGCAGCACTGGCTTGTTCGCCGGGCGCTGGTGTTTCGGGGTCCTGTTTTTTGGTACGGGGTGCAATAAATAAAAGAACGAAAACAACGACTGCTAATAATACTAAGCCTATTTGTGTTTTCCGGGCCGTTGTCATTCAACTTGTTTGTTATCGAGGGGTTCGGCAACTTTCACATTGCGTTTTACCCTTTCAGAAAATGTTTTGGCCGGTTTAAATGCCGGGATAAAATGAGCAGGGATCACTACGGTGGTGTTCTTCGAAATGTTGCGGCCGATCTTCTCGGCGCGTTTTTTCACCACAAAGGTGCCGAAGCCACGCAGGTATACGTTTTTACCCTCTGTCATGGCGGTCCTGATCGATTTCATGAATGCTTCAACGGTAGATTGAACAACGATCTTTTCGATCCCGGTTTTTTCGGCTATTTCGGTTACTATATCAGCTTTGGTCATTACAAAAATTTAAAAATCAATTAGTTAAATGTAAAAACGGGCTGCAAAGATAGTGTTTTAATTGAAAACCAAAAATTTAGATCAAAATTATTGAGAAAAATTACCCGCGCCGCTGGCAGGCAGGACCGGGAAGCGGCGCGGGCATAAAGATGGTGATCAGAACCGGATGCTGATCCCGGCACTGCCGGAGAAATAGCCCGGCCTGAATTGTATGCCCGGTGTGGCAGACATATTGTTGAGACCATACCTGTATGCGGGCGCCAGTGTGAGGTACAGGTGCCGGCGGAGGCGGATGTCGCAACCCAGGCTGAGCAGCAGCGACGCGTTGAGCCTGTTTACATTTACCTGGCTTGTGTATATATCGTTGGTAAGGTGCTCCTTGATCAGGCTGAGGTGCGTTTGCCGCGAGATCACGTAGCTCATGTTAAGTCCTATGCCTGCGGAGAGATCGAGCTTTTCACCGGCCAGGAAATGCCAGTTGGCCTGCACGGGAATATTGATCAGGTTGAGCTTCGATGTATAGCTGTAATGGGCGCTGAAGGTATCAACCGGGGATATCGGGCTATAACCCTGCAGCAGCACATCCTGGGGGGCCGATACAGTGCCGTGTGAAGTGTAAAATGTATAGCTGCTCACATGCTTGTTGAATTTAAAGGCCGTGGCATCCTGCCTGGCAATGTCGAAGCTCTGGCGTTTTTCAAGCAGCGCCGTCACCTCGATCACTTTTTTGGATTGCTGTGGAAAAGAAAGGGTATAGGTTTC
>BFBZ01001872.1_pt1 | contig 12866 bp, 12 predicted proteins | sample 1888401 | NCBI WGS metagenome assembly BFBZ01 (sample SAMD00112614, study PRJDB3348) | symbiont metagenome | host: Chara braunii | reverse complement strand
GACATGGGCCTCGCAGGTCGCCTGCGGGTTGGCGCGCGCCGCCACCCAGGCTTCACGGGTGGCTTTCAGGAAGTTGCGCAGCATGTCCGCGCGGTTCTGGATGGTCGCCTCGGTCGCGTGAAACGACAGCGAGTAGATCGAGAAGCCGGCCTCGACGAAGGGCAGGAAAGCCAGTTCCCGCCCGGCGCGCTGCGCCTGCTTGTTCTGGTAATAGAAATTGGTCGAGTAGAACGGCGCCGCGTCGATGCGGCCGCTGATCAGCAGCGCGGCCATGGACGAGCCGTCGACCGTCACCCATTCGATCTTGTTCGGATCGGTATGGGCGGCCGCGGCCACCGCCGGGAAATAGAGCCGATGGCTGTTGCCGGGCGTGATGCCGATCCGCCGCCCCTCGAGCCCGGCGAAGCTGGTGATGCCGGAATCCTTGCGCACGAACAGCGAGTGCGGCGAATGGGCATAGACCGAGGCGATCATCTTGACCGGCATGTTGCCACGCTGGCGCGCGGTGAACAGCGCCGAGATATCGGCCATGCCGATATCGGCGGCGCCACCGGCAAGCTTGCTCAAGGTGTCGCCCGAGCCATTGCCCTTGACGATCCGGAGCTCGATGCCGTTGCGCTGGTAGATGCCCGAGGCGATGCCGGCATAGTAGGGCGCGTAATCGCCGGTCGGGATCCAGTCGAGCATCAGCGTGACGCGTTCGGCGGCCTTGGCCGGCGCGATAGCCGCCAGCGCCAGGCCGGCGACGGCAAGGATGGCTGTCTTGATACCAAGCATGTTTCTCTCCCTTTGCGTTTTCTGCCCGAACGCTGGGGCAAGGAGAGATGTAAAATCAAATACCAAGATCAGTCGTCTCTATAACGGCCCGTTATGAGGCCTCCCCCTTGCCCCTGAAATCCCTGTGCGAATGCCGGCCGGCCGCGGTGGGTCAAGCGCCGGCCATGTCCTGGATCATCCCCTGCCCGGCGGCTCGGCCAGGACATCCTCGAGATGGGCGACGAAGCTGCGCGCGATGCGCGACAGCGGCTCGACCCGGGCGGTCAGCAGATGCACCCGGGTGGTCGTCTTCGGCACCAGCGGCCGCGACTGGATATTCGGCCAGGCGCCGTCCATCAGCACGAAATCGTCGACAATGGCGATACCGGCCCCGGCCTGCACCAGGCTGCAGGCATTGGGGGTGAAGCGCACCTGGGTGTTGATGCGGATCGGCTTGTTGGTCGAGGTCAGCACGCGATTGACGATCATGCCATAGGGCGTCTGTGGGCCGTAGCTGATGATCGGATAGGGCGCGAGATCCGCCGGTTTGACCACCCGCTTCTCCCCGAGCGGATGGTTGGTCGGGAAAATCACCTGCAGCCGACCTTCACCGAGCGAGACCGAGGTCACCGTCGGCTCGTCGACGGCAATGGATGTGACGGCGAGGTCGACGCGGTTGCTCGCCACTTTGGCGATCAGTTCGGACAGCGTCAGGATTTCCAGCTCGATGCGCACGTCGGGAAAGCGGGCGCGGAAACGCGCGATGGCCTTGGGCACCAGGACGTGCCCGACGCTCGGGCTCGCTACCATGCGCACCGAGCCGGTGCCGCCGCGGCGCAATTCGTCGGCGAGTTCGTTGACCCGCGCCACCCCCTGATGAACCTGGTCGACCTCGGCGAACAACCGGCGCGCTTCCGGCGTCGGCTGGACCCGGCCCTTGACCCGTTCGAACAGCGTCAGGCCGAGGCGATCCTCGGTATAGGCGAGCAGGCGGCTGATGGCCGGCTGCGACACCGACAGAAGCCGCGCGGCGCCGCTGACCGAGCCGGTCACCATGACCGCGCGAAACATTTCGATCTGCCGCAGATTCATCGTCATCGGCATAACCCCGGATTATGGATTGGCCGAGAGTTAGCACGCCATGGTCTTGATACCCAGACCGCGATGGACCAAGCCCCGATCATCGGCCGTTTCGCGCGGACCGGACGCCGCGCAAGGCCCCCAATGGACTTCCGACCCGTGCCCTCGCCCGGCGATCAGCGCGCGCCCGGCTGCGGGTTCTTCTGCATGGTCGAGACCAGGCGCACGAAGGGCCAGAACAGCAGGAAATAAATGATCGCGGCGGCCACCAGCGGGGTCGGATTGTAGTTGAGCCCCTGGGCGATCTGCGCCGAACGCAGGAGTTCCTGGAGCGCCACGACGGACGCGATCGACGTCTGCTTGACCAGTTCGATGGTGTTGCTGACGAGGTCCGGCATGACATTGCGGGAGCCCTGCGGGACGACAACCGACATCATCGTCTGGAACCAGCTCAAGCCGGTCGAGCGCCCTGCCTCGCGCTGGCCCGGCGGGACCGATTCCAGCCCGGCACGGAAGATCTCGGAAAAATAGCTGGAGCCGTTGAGGGTGAGCGCCAGCACCGCGGCGGAGAATTCGCCCAGCGGCAAGCCGATGAACGGCAGGCCGTAGAAAATGAAGATGAGCAGCATGACCGGCGGCGTCGCCCGCATCACGTCGACATAGGCCGCCAGCGCCACCCGCAAGGTGCGGCTCGGCAGATCCTGAAGGACCGCCAGGCCGAGGCCGATGGCAACCGACAGCGGCACGATGAACAGCGACAGCTTGACGGTCATCCAGAGCCCCTCCAGCAGGAGCGGCCAGATGCTGATCAAGATGTCCAGGTTGAAGAAGGTCTCGGTGAAGGTCATCGCTCAACGACCCGCATGGCGGTAGCGAGACTCGATCCAGCGCGTGAACAGAACCAGCGGCAGGAACAGCACCAGGAACAGCATGGTCGCGACCGTCAGAGCGGTCGGATTGGCGACATTCGACTGGATGCTCTGGGTGACGTTGAGGAGCTCGGGGACGGCGATGACCGAGCCGAGCGCGGTTCCCTTGGTGATGCCGATGGCGCGGTTGGTGAGCGGCGGAATGCTCATCCGCACGGCCTGGGGCAGGATGATATGCCCGAGCGTCTGGTTGAACCCGAGCCCCGAAGAACGTCCGGCCTCCCACTGGCCGGCGGGAACCGCGGTGATGGACGCCCAGAAGACCTCCTCGGCGAAGGCTGAAAGGACGAATGACAGCGCCAGCACGGTTGCCCAGAAGGCCGAGACGACCAGGTCGAGATAGGGCAGCGCGAAGAAGACGAGAACGATGATGACCAGCTGCGGGATCGACCGGAAGAAATCGATATAGAAGATGATCAGCCAGTTGAGCGGCCGGATCCCGTAAAGGCGGAGCACCGCCAGGAACAGGCCGAGCGGAATGCCGATCAGGATGGTCAGCGCCGCCATCTCGACGGTGATGAGGAAACTGGCGCCGATCGCCGGCCAGTGGCCGCTCATCAGCGAAAAATTGAAGAAATAATAGGCGATCTGATCCATCGCGCCGCGGCCTTCCGTTCAGTGCTTCGACATGCGGCCGAGGAAATCGCGAATGCGGGGATGCCGTGGATTGACCAGGACGTCGCCCGGCGGGCCCTGGTCGAGGATCCGCCCTTTGTCGAGAAACAGGACCCGGTCGGCGACGTCGCGCGCAAACTGCATCTCGTGGGTGACGACGACCATGGTCATGCCGGCCGCCTTGGTGCCGGCCATGACATTGAGGACCTCGCTGACCAGTTCGGGATCGAGCGCCGAGGTCGGCTCGTCGAACAGCATGACCTCGGGCTCCAGCGCCAGGGCGCGGGCGATGCCGACGCGCTGCTGCTGGCCACCCGAAAGCTGGGAGGGATAGAAGGTCGCGCGCTCCGCCAGCCCGACCGCCGCGAGGTGGTGCAAGGCCTTTTCGCGCGCGGCGGCGCGGCTCATCTTCAGCACCTTGCGCAGCGCCAGGGCGACATTCTCCACCGCCGTCTTGTGCGGGTAGAGATGGATCCCCTGGAACACCATGCCGATCCTGCGCCTGACCGCGTTCAGGTCGACCTTCTTGCCGGTCACCTCCTGCGAGCCGACAAAGATCCGTCCGGAGGACGGCTCCTCGAGCCGGTTGATGCAGCGCAGGCACGTGCTCTTGCCCGAGCCCGACGAGCCGACGAGCACGACGGCCTCGCCCCTGTTGATGCTGAGGTCGATGCCGTCGAGCACGGCAACCGCTCCAAAGCTCTTGTGGAGGCCTTCGATCCTGACGGCGTCGGTCATGGCTGACGTGGTTCCCTGAGGCACGGAAGGACGGCCCTGCACGCCCTGCCTCAGGCGCGCGGGGCCGGCATCAACGGCAAGCCGGCTGGTGCTCGGCCGTGTCATGTCCCTCGAAGCCGGGAGCGCCGAAGCCGGGGAAGACAGTGGCGGTGCTCGAATCCGCCGCCGGCGCGACGCCGAACCATTTGGCGTGAAGCTGCGACAGCGTGCCGTCGCGCTTCATGCATTCGATCGCCATCTCCACCTCGTTGCGAAAGGCGACATCGTCCTTGCGCGCCGCGAGCGCGAAGTTCCGGCCGAGATCCAGCGTGAAGGGCACTTCGGCCATCGGCGTCTGGGTGGCGATGTAACGGGACACCGGGGCATCGGCGACATTGACGAAGGCACGACCGATCATCACCGCCTGCACCGCGTCGGCATTCTTGTTGTAGCGCTGCAAGGTGAAGCCATAGCGCTGTTCGTTCTCGGTCGCCCWTTTGTCGGCGMCCGAGCCACTATTGACCGCGACCGCCTTGCCCCTCAGGTCCTCGAGCGAACCGATCGCCACGCCCTTCTTCGTCAGGAAGCCCAGGCCGGTCGGCATATAGGGCTCGGTGAACAGCATCTGGGCGGCGCGCTCGGTCGTGACATTGGTCGGCGCCACGATCAGTTCGAAACGCTTGGAGAACAGCCCGGCGAAGATAGCGGAGAAATTGGCGTCGACCATCTCGACGCCCGGACGGCCCATGCGCCGGGCGATCTCCTGGGCGAACTCATAGGAAAAGCCGGTGGTCTCGCCAGTGGGCTTCTTGAAGGCGAAGGGGGCGAAACCGACATCCGCCGCCACCCGCAGCGGCGCATTCTGCGGATGGTCGGCATTCTGAGCCAGGGCTGCGAATGTCAGCGAGACGGCCAGGCCTAGTCCCACCGCTGCTTTCAGAATGCGTGACATCATTATTCTCCCGATCATTCGTTCAGCGGCCGCGTCTTGTCGCGCGATGAACTCCAGCGTGGCGCGACTCCTATCAGCAGCGGAAGCGACGAACGATGAATTTAATGTCGCTCATCCATAATGGGCTGTTATGGGACAAGAGGACCGGAACGGAAGGAACTGCACGGAAGACTTGCATTTTTGCCGGCTCTGGGTTGCGACGACCTGCATGGGCACGGCCGGTGCAGTCTCATCGCAACTGCATAACCTTACATTATAGATGGCCGGAAAATTAGCATGTCATGATCTCGATGCCCACCCGCTATGGTCCCGGTGGGAACCGAACCGTCGACCGGTCCGGGCGGCAGCGAGCAGACGACCATGAGTGATTTCGACCTCGTTCTCCGGGGCAATATCGTGCTTTCGGATCGCGTCATCGAAAACGGCCATGTGGCTGTTCGTGACGGCAAGGTGGCGCTCGTCGGCGGCGGTGCGCCGCCCGAGGCGCGCCAGACCGAGGACTTCCGCGGCCAGTGGATCATCCCCGGCGCCATCGACGGACAGGTTCATTCGGGCAGCCAGGCCGGCCAGGAAGGCATCGGCATGGCCTCGCGGGCGGCCGCCGCCGGCGGCATCACCGTGATGGTCGACATGCCCTATGACGAACCCGAGCCGGTCATCGGCCGCGGCCAGTTCGAGGCCAAGCGCGCGCTGGTCGAGAGCGAGGCCCAGGTCGATGTCGCGCTCTACGCCACCATCGCCATCGAGAACGGCCTCGGCGCCATCCCGGGCCTGATCGAAGCGGGTGCATGCGCGTTCAAGTTCTCGATGTTCGAAGCCAATCCGACGCGCTTCCCACGCATCGCCGACGACACCCTGTTCGAGGCGTTCCGCCTGATCGCGCCGAGCGGCCTGCTGTGCGGCGTGCACAATCAGGACCAGGCGATGACGCAGGCCAACATCGCCCGCGCCATAGCCTCAGGCGATACCGGCTGGGATGCCTTCGGGCGCGCCCATACGCCGCTGATCGAGAACCTGGCGACCGCCCGCATCTATGAACTCGGCGCGGAAACCGGCGCGCGCGCCCATGCCGTGCATGTCTCGACCTCGCGCGGCTTCGAGATCTGCAACATGTACCGACAGGCCGGTCATCACGCGACGATCGAAACCTGCGTGCAATATCTGATGCTCAACGAGGAAGACCATGTCCGCCGCTTCGGCGCGCGGGCGAAGCACTATCCGCCGATCCGCCCGAAGGCCGAAATGGATCGGCTGTGGACCCATGTCGCGCGGGGCGAATGCGATTTCGTTTCCTCGGACCATGTCTCCTGGGGCCTGGAAAAGAAGGGCAATCCCAATGTCTTCGCCAATAACTCGGGTGGACCGGGACTGGAGACCCTGGTGCCGGCCTTGTGGACCGGCTGCGCCGAGCGCGGCATCGCGCCGACCATGGCGGTGAAGCTTCTGTGCGAAGGGCCGGCGCGCGCCTTCCAGCTCGCCGACAAGGGACGGCTCAGCCCCGGCGCGGACGCCGACATCGTCGTGCTGGAACCCGGCGCCTTCCCGTTCGACCCGTCGAAAAGCCTGTCGGCGGTGCAGTGGAGTTCGTTCGAAGGCCGGGTCTTCTCGGTGCGGGTCGCCGCCACCTATCTCCGCGGTGCGCTGGCATGGGACGGCGCCCAGATCCGCAACCAGGCCGGCGACGGCCGCTTCGTGCCGCCCACCTCCGCAGGACCAAACCGCCATGCCCATTGACGGCAGCAGGCTGTGGCGGCGCATCGAGACGCTCGCCGGCATCACCGATCCCGACAAGCCCTGGACGCGGCGCTCGTTCAGCCAGCGCTTCCTGGAAGGACGCGCCTGGCTCAAGGCGGAGTTCGAGGCGGCCGGCCTTGCCACCTCGATCGATGCCGGCGGCAACCTGGTCGGTGAATGGGCCGGCACTGATCCGGCGCTGGCCCCGATCATGATCGGCTCGCATTCCGACACGGTGCCGGCGGGCGGCCGCTTCGACGGCATTCTCGGCGTGGTCGCCGCGCTCGAGGTCGCCCAGAGCCTCGCCGAACGCGGCGAGCGGTTGCGTCACACGCTGAAAGTCTACGACTTCCTGGCCGAGGAGCCGAGCGAGTTCGGCCTTTCCTGCATCGGCAGCCGTGCCTATGCCGGCAAGCTGACGCCCGACATGCTGGCGCTGAAGCGCGCCGATGGGCTGAGCCTGCGCGATGCCATCGCCACCGTCGGTGGCCGTCCGGACGAACTCGGCACCCGTGCCGTGGCGGCGCGAACCGCCGCTTATGTCGAGCTTCACATCGAGCAAGGCCGCGTCCTCGAAGCCGCCGGCCGAGATATCGGCGTCGTCACCGACATCGTCGGCATCCGCCGCGAGCGGATCACCGTCACCGGCCGGGCCGATCATTCGGGCACGACCCCGATGGCCTATCGGGCCGACGCGCTGGTCGGCGCGGCCGGGATCATCCAGGCGGTGCACGCCAAGGCGCTGGCGCTGCAGGACGCTCGCCAGCCGCTGGTCGCCACCATCGGCCATATGGTCGTCGTGCCGAACGCCGCCAATGCGGTGCCCGGCGAAGTGATGCTGTCGCTGGAGGTTCGTTCGGCCGATGAGGCCGCCATCGTCCGTTTCGGCGAGGAGCTGCTGGACGCCGCCCAGCCGGCCATCACGGCGCTCGGCCTGACCGCGCGCAGCGAACTCATCTCCCACGTCGTGCCGACCGCCTGCGCGCGCCCGATCCAGGATGCTATGGCCGAAGCGACCGGGCTCGCCGGCTATTCCAGCCAGCCGATCGCCAGCGGTGCCGGCCATGACGGCGTCTTCGTCGCCTTGACCGGGCCGATCGGCATGATCTTCATCCCCTGCCGCGACGGCCGCAGCCACACCCCGGAAGAGTGGACCGAACCGGCGCAGGCCGAAGCCGGCACCCGCGTGCTCGCGGAGACCGTGCGCCTGCTCGACCAGAGGCTCGCCGCTCCGGGAACCATCTGACCCGCTTTTTTCACCAGGAACGTTTCGCATGCCTCGCATCGTCACCGTCGCCGCCGCCCAGCTCGGCCCCATCCAGAAGGCCGAGAGCCGCGCCGATGTCGTCGGCCGGATGATCGCGCTGATGAACGAAGCCCATGCCAAGGGGGCGACCTTCATCGTCTATCCCGAACTGGCGCTGACCACGTTCTTCCCGCGCTGGTACGAAGAAGACCGGGCCGCAATGGACCACTGGTTCGAGCGCGCCATGCCCGACAGCGCGACCCAGCCGCTGTTCGACCGGGCCAAGGCGCTCGCCATGGCGATGAGCTTCGGTTATGCCGAGCTGACGCCCGAGGGGCGCCACTTCAACACCTCGATCCTGGTCGACCGCGCAGGCAAGATCACCGCCAAATACCGCAAGGTGCACCTGCCGGGACATGTCGACTATGACCCCACCCGTTCGCACCAGCATCTTGAGAAGCGCTATTTCGAACCCGGCGACCTCGGCTTTCCGGTGTGGAATTTCGAAGGCGGGCTGGTCGGTATGGCCATCTGCAACGACCGCCGCTGGCCCGAGACCTATCGCGTGATGGGCCTGCAAGGCGTCGAGATGGTGGTGCTCGGCTTCAACACGCCGTCGGTCAATTCGCAGCGCAGCGGCGAAGGCCTCGCCGACCGGCTGTTCCACCATCGTCTGTCGGTGCAGGCCGGCGCCTATCAGAACTCCACCTTCGTGGTGGCGGTAGCCAAGGCGGGCACCGAGGACGGCCACCACCTGACCGGCGGCACGCTGGTGGTCGATCCCAATGGCAAGATCCTCGGCGAGCTCGACCACGAGCAGGACGGCGTGCTGGTGGTGCCGTGCGACCTCGACGACACCAAGTTCGGCAAGGAAACGATCTTCGACTTCGCCCGGCATCGCCGGGTCGAGCATTACGGCCTGATCACCGAACGCACCGGCGCGGGCGAGCCGCTGGGGCGCTGAGCCGGCAGCCGGTAGCCGGACTGCGCCTTCATAGGAGGCGCAGACCGGTGCAGGGTCGGATTCGCGGCGGCCAATTGCGCGAGCTCAAGTGTACGGAGATCTTGCGATCAGCGGCGGTGAGAAGATTGGCCAGGCGACTGTTGCGTTCGATCCCCCGGCGATCGCTTGGCTAGACCGCGGGCGCGTCGGTGTCGCCCCGCAACGGATTGATGAAGTCGATCTCCGCGAAATCCCGCGTGTTATCCGTCACGACGACGCAGTCATTGGCGGCGGCGACCGAGGCGATGATCATGTCAAGGCCACTGCGCGGGCGCCCAGCCATCCTGCCGTCGGCCATCAAGCGCGCCCAAATGAGGCCCGCGCGTTCATCGAACGGCAGGACGCGGCCGGCAAAAATGGCCTGCGGGCCCTCCGGCCCGGCGAACCAGGCGTCCAGCACCCGACGCTTGCGGCCCGCAGGCTTCTCCAGGATGCCGCGCTGAATCTCGGCGACGGTCAGCGAAGCGATGAAGAGATCGTCGTCCTTTTGCGCGGCCAACCAGATGAGCAGGGCCTCCGACGGCTCTGGCTTCACGACATTGCTGATGATGTTGGTATCGAGAAGATAGCGCGTCACAGATCGACCTTGCGCCCCACGACGTGGGCTCGATTCAGATCGAGATCGGCGCCCACCAGGGGCGAGCGCCGGAGCGCGGCGAGAMCCCCGCCGGTCTTGGGCGGCTCGCCGGACATCGTCTGCGTAATCGCAGCGCGGATGCGCGTGGCGTCGGGATCGTCTTCGGCAAGGCGGCGTGCCAGCGATCGGATGAGATCGCGGTCGCCGTCCAACCCGAGCACTTCGAAGCGCGCAAGGCCGCGCTCGCTGAGGCGAGAGCGATAGTTCTGGATCGCGCGCTTCTGGGAGCTGACCATTGGAGCCTCCAGGATATTTCCAGTAATATAGCCAGCGCACACCGCGCCTGCAAGGCGAACGCCGGCATTCCCCTCGCCTTGCCGCGCTCATGTGTCTGCCGCAGCCCGGAGCGGACAGTTGCACAGCCCACCTGTCGAGCCTCGGGCAACAGTGTGCGACAGCGAGGCAAGACGAGGCGCGCTGAGCCCCCCTCCGCGCCTCAGGCGCGGAGCAGCACCTTGCCCTTGCGGCCGGGCTTGGCGTTGGCGGCGGCGGCCTTCGCCGCGTCGGCCAAATCGAACACGGCCTCGACCGGCAGCTTCAAGGCGCCGGTCGCGGCGAGCCGCAGCAATTCGCCGATCATCCGCATCTTGTCGGCCGGCGACAGGGCGGCGCCGATCTTGCTCGCCCAGAAGCCCTTGACGGTCGCCTGTTTGAAGATGACGTCGCCGGAACCGATCTGCATGGGCTCGCCGGTCATCGAGCCGAAGGAGACGAGGACGCCGCCCTCGCCGAGCAGCGCCATGAGGTCGCCGCTGGCCTGGCCGCCGATGGAATCGACCGCCCGGCCGATCACCGCGCTGCCGACGATGGCGCGCACCTGATCCTGCCAACCGGCCTGCGCGGTCGACACCGTGTTGGCGATGCCGAGCTCGGCCATTTCGGCGATGCCGGCGTCGCGCCGGACCAGGTTGATGGTGTTGATGCCGCGCGCCTTGGCCAGCATGGCGAGGGTCTTGCCGACCGCGCCATTGGCGGTGTTCTGGATGAGCCACTCGCCGGGKTGAAGCTGAAGATAGTCCAGCAGCATGACCGCGCTCATCGGCATGGCGATCAGTTGGGCCGCGGTCTGATCGTCGATGGCGTCGGGCAGCGGCACGACGACCTTGGCCGGAGCCAGGAAATATTCGGCCCAGGTGCCATTGACCCCGGCGACGACCACCCGCTGGCCGAGCTTCACCTGGTCGACCCCTTCGCCCAGCGCGTCGACCACGCCTGCCGCTTCGGTGCCGCCAATGGCCGGCAGTTGCGGCTTGTAGCCATAGCTGCCGAGCACGGTCCAGAGATCGTGATTATGGATCGAAGCGAAGCTCGTCTTGATCCTGACCTGGCCCGCCGCCGGCTGCGGGACCGGCCGATCGGCCAGTTCAAGGACTTCGGTCGGATCGCCGAAAGTGGAGTGAATGACGCTGCGCATGACTTTTTCCTCCTGAGAGACCAAGTGTTCGAACCGCGGTGACGAGCCCCTCCGCGCAGGGCCGAATTCATGGAACGCTGTGGCATTCCGGCTGCCGGGCCTGCCCCGTCATGGCGCAGGTCCAACCGCTGCCGCGGCGGCGGCCTTGCCTGCCTCACCCGGGCCGCCGCCGAGCAGGCGCCGCATCGAGGCCAGCGCCTCGTCGAGCGCGCTGCGGTCGTCGCGCAACCGGTTCAGCATCGCCGCGCCGAGACCGATGTGATGCAGCATCTGCGCCGTCTCACGCGGCGGCAAGCCGGCAGGCAACGAACCATCGACGAGACCTTGGCCGAGCACATCGGCGAGCCAGCCGATCCGACGGTCGATCGCGGCGCCCAGAATGCCGCGCATGGCTTCCGAGACATCGGCGACTTCGGCGGCGAGCTTGACCATGAGGCAACGGTCGGCCCAGCAGCGGCCGTCCACCTCGCCGAGCCAGGCGTGGAGATAGGCGAGCGCACGATCGCGGCCGCTCCGCCCGTCGGGCGCAAAAACCAGCGCCATGCCCCGCTCGGTCGCCGCGACATAGCGCTCGAACAGCGCGCAGCCGAACTGCTCCTTGGAGTGGAAGTAGTGATAAAATGACCCCTTGGGCACGTCAGCCGCGCCCAGAATCTCGTTCAGACCGGTTCCCGCGAAGCCCTTCCGCAGGATGATCGATTGCCCGCAGTCGAGAATGTGGTTCCGTGCGTCGTCGAAGCGTGCGGCCATGCGCCTGCCTAGCGCAAAATTAGACCGGTCGTCTAGAACCTTTCTGCTGGAACCTTTCCAACCCTTGATCGGAAGCGACGGGCAAGCCAGCCCCCGTCGGTTTCGCCGCTTGTGAACAGCCCAGGGGCTCATTCGGCACGGCGCTCGATTCCGCTAGCCCCGCAGCGGCCGGAAGAACTCCCGGATGTCACCGGCAAGCGCGTCCGGCCGCTCCATCGCGGCGAAATGGTCCCCGCTCCGCATCGCGGTCCAATGGCCTGCATCGCCGAAGGCGCTCGCCGTGACCGGCAAGGGGCGCGCAGTCTCCCTGCGCGTCCCGGCTTCACGCACGACACCAGGGACCGCGCCGCCGGCAGGCGGCGCGAGAGCGGCGCGATGGCTGCTGTAATGTGGCCAGAACGATGCCTTGATCGCACCGGTGAACCAGTAGAGCGAGATATTGGCGAGGAGCGCGTCGCACGCGAAGGCCGCATCGTCGTCGAACCGGGACTGCAGCCAATCGTCGATTGGCACCGCTTGCTTGGCCGCCCTGGCGGCCGGTGGCTGCGGCACCTGGACGAAGGCATAAGCCCGCCCCTGGCTCCGCCATTCGCCGGTCTCGGCCAGGCAAGCTCTCGCCTCCGTGCTCGGCGTGTCCGGCGGCCGCGCGCCGAGCAGCCCCGACAGGAGGTCCAGGCGCATATCGACCAGAGGATCCGGCCGGACATGGCCCATCTGGGCGGCGATCGCGGCGCCCCAGTCGCCGCCATGGACGGCGAAACGCCGATAGCCCAGGACATCGGCCATCAGGCTCGTCAACAGGCCGGCGGTTTCATGGGCCGAGAAACATGGCTGGCCGGGCGCATAGGACAGACCGTAGCCGGGGAGAGACGGTGCGATCACCGTGAAGGCATCGGCGGGGTCGCCGCCGAAGCGCGCGGGATCGGTGAGCCGCGGGATCAGGCTGAGAAACTCGAAAACCGAGCCGGGCCAACCATGACAGAGGATCAGCGGCGTCGGATCGGGCCCCTGGCCTGGAACGTGCAGATAGTGC
>BFBZ01001871.1_pt1 | contig 12870 bp, 10 predicted proteins | sample 1888401 | NCBI WGS metagenome assembly BFBZ01 (sample SAMD00112614, study PRJDB3348) | symbiont metagenome | host: Chara braunii | reverse complement strand
CCCCGAGCCCGATGAAGGACAGACCCGCCTCGATGGTGATCACGACAGGCACGTCCATGCTGGCGAGCACCACCAGCGGTCCGGCGATGTTGGGCAGGAGGTGGCTGAACACGATACGCCCGAACGAGGCGCCGAGGATCCGCTCTGCCTCGATGAACGGCGCGGTCGCGACCGTCAGCACCTGCGCCCGCGCGACACGGCCAAAATGGGGGATCAAGGTGACGGCCACGATGATCACCACCAGCAAGGTCGAGGGGCCGAAGACCGCGACGACCGCGAGCGCCAGCACCAGGCTCGGAAAAGACGAGATGACATCGAACACAATCAGGATGAAGCGTTCGGAGCGCGCCGGCAGCGACGCGGCGAGAATGCCGAGCAAGGTGCCGATGGCGAGCGCCAGCGCGATGGCGGTCACCGCGACCGCCATCGCGACGCGGGCGCCGTGGACCAAACGGCTGTAGAGATCGCGGCCGAGATGGTCGGTGCCGAGCCAGTGCTGCCAGGACGGGCCGGCGAAGCGGTTCATCACGTCGAGGGCGTCGGGATCGTGGGTTGCCAGCCACGGCGCGAACAGAGCCGCGGCGACGACGACCGTGACAATGATCAGCCCGACCAGGCCGCCGAAATGGCCACCCATGCGCCTCAGCACGTCGATGGATGCGGCGGCGGCACTCATCGTGGCCTGGCCGTCGCGCCGGCATCGCGGCGAATGCGGGGGTCGATCGCCGAATAGCTGAGATCGACGATCAGATTGGTGATCACGAAGACCACGACCACCACCAGCACCGCGCCCTGCAGAACCGGGAAGTTGCGCGCCGCGATGGCGTCGAAGATCAGGCGGCCGAGGCCGGGGCGGGAGAATACGATCTCGACCAGCACCGCGCCGCCGAGCAGCCGGCCGATGCCCATGCCGAGCACGGCGATGGTCGGGATGCAGGCGTTTTTCAGCGCGTATTTATAGGTCACCAGCCGCTCGGACAGGCCATAGGCCCTGATGGTGCGAATGTAGTTCTCGCCCATGACCTCGAGCATGGAGGTGCGCACCAGGCGTGCGATGAAGCCGATCCAGCCGACGCTCAGCGCGACCGTCGGCAGGATCAGGCGCTTGGCCTGGTCGGCGAGATCGCCGCTGCGGCCGGCCCCCAGCACCGGCAGCCAGTCGAGCCAGATCGAGAAGATCAGCAAAAGGAAAATGGCGATGACGAAGGATGGGATGGCGATGAAGGCGACGCTGACGAGCGCCAGCACGTGGTCGAACACCGAGCCGCGATGGGTGGCGGCGAAACAGCCGAGCGGCACGCCGATCAGCACGGCGAGCCCGATCGCCAGGAAGGTCAGGATGAAGGTATAGGGCACCACCGCCCAGACGATGCCGGCGACCGGCCTGCCGGTCAGCACATCCGTGCCAAGATTGCCGGTCAGGACATTGCCTAGAAAGGTCAGCAGGCGCCGGTAGAGCGGCTGGTCGAGGCCCATCTCGACAATGAAGCGCCTGGCATATTCGGGTGTCGCCTGCGGCCCGAGCAGTGCCGTCGCCGGATCGCCCGGCACGATCGCCGAGAGCGTGAACAGCAGCAGCATGGCGCCGAGCGCAATGAGCACGGCCGTCACCAGCCGGCTCGCCAGGTAGCGCCAGGTTTCAGACATGAGCGGCGTTCATCGAGCGCGATCCGTCCGTCAGGCGCCGGCGAAATGGTCGAGCTGCCAATCGATGGCGCCGGGAAGATAGGCGGTCTTGAGCGTCGCGCGGCGCACCGCGAAGGCGACATCATTGGTCAGCCAGACGAAGGCGGCCGACTTGTCCATCTCCTGCTGGGCCTTGATGACCAGAGCGCTGCGTTTGACCGGATCGGTCTCGACGATCGCCTCGGCCGCCAGCTTGTCGAATTCCGGGCTGGAGAAGCGCTGCCAGTTCCAGGTGCCGATCTGGCTCGAGACGAACCATTGCATCAGGAAGCTCGGGTCGAGCTTGCCGTTGAAGCGCATCATGAACAGGTCGAGGGTCTTGCCGGCCTCGCCCTTGCCGGCATCCCAATAGGTCGCGCCCTCCTGGACGTCGACATCGACTGATATGCCGACCTCGGCAAGCAGGGCACGGGCGACCAGTGCCATGGTCTGGAAGGTCGGCTGATTGAGCACCGTGATGCGCGCCTTGATCGCGGTCTTGCCGGCCTCGGCCAGCAGGCGCTTCGCCTCGGCGACATTGCGCCGATAGACCGGCGCCTCCGCCCAATAGCCGAGGATCGGCTGCATGATCAGCGCGTTAAGCCGTGGCGCCTTGCCGTTGAAGCCGGCGAGCAGCATCTGGTCGACGTCGAGCGCCAGCCGGATCGCCTGGCGCACCCTGACATCGTCAAACGGCGGCTTCTGCATGTTGATGCCGAGCCAGATATAGGCGAGCCCGGGGCTTTGATCGACCGACAGCCCCTGGGCGTTGCGCAGGGGCTCGGCGACCGCCGGCGGCAGCACGGCGAAATCCAGTTCGCCCGAGCGCAGCGCCAGTTCGGTGGTCTTCGGGTCCTGGATGAAATTGACCCGGATCTCCTCGTAGAACGGCTTCTTTCCGGCATAGGCCGGATTGCGTTTCAAGACCGCGCCGCGCTGCCGTTCGACCGAGGCGACCTGATAGGGGCCAGAGCCGACCGGCCGGGTATTGTGCTCGACGCCGCGTTCGGTCACCGCCTTTTTCGACATGATGCAGCCCGAGACATCGGCGAGCGCAATGGCGAACAGGCCGGCATTGGGCTTGGACAAGACGATCCTGCCGGTCAACCGGCCGGTCACCTCGACGCCGGTCAGCCCGGTCCAATCGCCCTTGTAGGGCGATTCCTTGCCATCGACGGGGGCCACCGCGAAGCGCTCGAACGAAAACTTGACGTCCTCGGCGGTCATCTCGCCGAAGCCGTCGGTGAACATCTGGCCAGGCTTCAGCGTGAATTCGATCAGGGTCGGGCTGACCTGCTGCAGCTCGGCGGCGGCGTCGAGCTCAACCTCGGCCGAATTCGGCTTCTGGGCGATCAGTCGCTGGTAGACCGCGCGGATGACATTGCCGTCATGCGGGCCGGCGCGAAACGCCGGATCGAGCGCGGTCAGGTCGCGCTCGATACGCACCGCGATGCTGGATCGCGGCTGAGCGCCCGCCTCGGATCGGAGCTCGAGCAGCGCGCCAAGCGCCGTTGCCGAAGTCATGGCGGTGGAAGTCATGGCGGTGAAAGTGCGGCGGGAGATCGAATGGGTCATCGGCGGTCCTCACTGCATCTCCGGCCGTCGCCAGGTACGGCGATTGCCAAGTGTCGTTCGGATGGTCGTCCAATTCGCTCGGTCAGGTAAAGGGCCAAGGTGGAGATCGCGCATCTGGAATTGCCCGAATATGTGGTGAAACCACCTCCGCCATGACGGATGGCGATGGCGCTGCTAGCGTCACCGGCTTGAACCCCAACGCATTACGCGTCCCAATGTTCATCCCGAGCCAAAAAGGCGGCTGCCATGTTCGAACTGGGCGACAAGCCGGTGACGCTGGGCTTCATCGAGCGCGCGAGCCGGCCCGGCACGCAGGTCGGCCTCTCCGCGCAAGGCCGCGCGCGGGTCGCCGCCGCCCGTGCCGTCGTCGACCGCCACGCCGAGGGGGCGGAGCCGATCTACGGGCTCAATACCGGGCTCGGCGGCAATGTCGGCTTCCGGCTCCCCCCATCCGAAATCGATGCCTTTCAGGTGCAGATGATACGCGGCCGCTGCATCGGTATCGGCGAGCCCTTTGCCGAGCCGGTGGCGCGCCGCATGCTGCTGTGCCGGCTGATCGGCCTTGCCCAGGGCGGCGCCGGGCTTTCGCCCGCCGCGCTCGACCTGATGATCGCCATGTTCAATGCCGGCCTGACGCCGGTCATCCCGGGTCGCGGTTCCATCGGCGCCGGCGATCTCGGCCTGTGCGCCCATATCGGCGCGGCCGTGATCGGGCGCGGCGCAATTTTCGTCGACGGCGTGCCCCGCCCTTCCTCAGAGGCACTGGCCGGCGCCGGCCTGAAACCCGCGGTGCTCGGACCGAAGGATGGTCTCGGCATTCTCAATGCCAACGCAGTGACCTGCGGCCATGGTGCGAGTGTGCTCGGCCGGCTCGCCGACATCCTGACCCTGTCGGTGGTCGCGGCTGGACTGACCGACGAGGGCTACGCGGCAAACCCGCTCATTTTCGACGCGCGCCTGGCCAGGGCCCGGCCGGCCGGTGGCCAGGAGCGCGCGGCGGCCTTGTTCCGCGCCGTCCTGAAGGGCAGTTCGTTGCATGAGGCGGGGGCCGCACGCTCGATCCAGGATGCCCTCAGCTTCCGGGTGCTGGCGCAGATCTACGGGCCGGCGCTGACGAGCTTCGAGGCGGCGCGAGACGGCGTCGAAACAGAGATCAACGGCGCCGCCGACAATCCGCTCGTGCTGGCCGATGACGGGCTGATCCTGTCGACCGCGAATTTCCACACGCCGGCGATCGCGCTCGCCTTCGACACATTGGCCATCGTCAACACCCATCTCGCCACAGCATCGGCCTATCGCATCATCAAGATGATGAATGCGCAGCTCTCGGGCCTGCCGAAATATCTCTCGCCGGTCGGTGGCGCCTCCACCGGCTTCAATTCGCTGCAGAAGACCGTCTCCTATCTGCATGGCGAGATCCGCCTGAAAGCGACGCCGGCGAGCCTCGATGCCTTGCCGGTCTCCGAGAGCGTGGAAGATCATGCACCGCAAACGCCCTTGACCATTCGAAAGCTCGAGGAGCAGCTGCTGCCGCTCGGCATGCTCGTCGCCATCGAGGCGCTGGTGGCGGCGCAGGCGGTCGACCTGCGCGAGGTGGTCAGCCTCGCACCGGTGACCCGGCGGCTCTACGACGCGGTCCGGGCCGAGGTGCCGGTCATGCGCGAGGATCGCGAGACCGGCTCTGACGTCGACAAGGTCATCGCAGTGCTGGCCAGGCCGGCACTTGCCGAAGCACTGCGCAACGCGCTTGGCGGCCAGCGCGAGGATGCCTTTTCCTTGCGGTGAGCCGATCGAACCGAAGACCGGTCGGGCCAGGCCGGCGGTTGACCTGACCGCGTCACCTTAATGCGCCCGCATCTCGTCCACGAAACGGTCTGAATCACGACCTAGCTCGTCGGCAGGGCCGCGCCGGCAGATCCCCGTGCGGCCCGGACCACGGAACGGGACATCCATGCGCGAAGGCATGTACGGCATCGACTTCACCACCGGCGCGGATGCCGGCATGGGTATGTTCATTTTTGAGGGCGGCCGAGTGTTCGGCGCTGATCGCGGCACGGCGCGCTATGATGGCAGCTACGAGATCGATGCGGCGACGAAACGAGTGCAATTGCGCCTGAAGGTGACTTTCCCGCCCGATGTCATGACGGTGTTCGGCCTGGAATATCCATTCGAATGGTCGGTCGATTGCGAAGCGGCCCTCGATCCCTTGAAGGACGAAGATCAGGTCCTGGTCTCGACCTCCATCGGCCAGCGCCTGATGGCGCATTACCTGTTCCTCAGGCCCCTGCCCGGCGCCCCGGTCCTGATGCAATGAGCCAAAGCCGCGGCGGCTGATAGCCGCGGCGCTACGGACTTTCGCGAATGCGCTCGATCAGCCAGTTCAGGCCGTGATCGCCGATGGTCGCTGATGCCGCGGAAGCGAGACGGTATCGTCGTCGATCGGCACGGACGTCGCAAAGCTGTCGGGCCCGAAGAACGACCCGTGCTTCGCGGTCAGCCGCGCCGGCATGGTGGAGATGCGGTCGCTGGCCGCGACGATGGCGGGCAAGACTATCAACGGCGACACGCTGGTGCACACCCGCCGCTGATGGCTGCCGCCGCCTCGCTCGCCAAGACCCCCAAGCCGACGGCCGAGGGTCTCGACACTTGCATCACCGATATCCGCCGCTGCGGTTCCTGCGGCGTATCAGGCAAGCGATCCAGAGCGTCGGCTAGGCTTACCGCATCAGCCCGGCCGCCTTCAGTGCCTTGGTGATCACCGTATTGACGTCGCTCGGCCCCAGAGCCGGCGCCTCGGTGCGCTGTATCGCGATATCGATCGGCATCGTCATGCGTTTCTCCGGCCAGGTCGGAGCCATCGGGCGGGGCTTGTCGATGTCCGTTTCCGGGATCAGCCCCCAGAAGGCCGCGATGTGGCGGGTCGAGGCAATGCCGGCATCAAGGAAATAGGCGCCGGCTTCGCCGCCGCTTTCCTGTGACGGATCGACCGGCACGCCGTGGGCCATGCCGGCAATGGTGACAAGCTCGACCAGGTCGCCCTTCGGCCCGGACCAAGTCAGCCGCTCATGGCCTTCGCCGAGCTCACGCCGCGGTTCGACCTCGGCAAGGCCATGCACATTGGTCCATTGCTTGACCAGTTCGTGGGCGTTGACGAGACGCACCGTCGGGTCGTCGGTGCCGTGCCAGATCGAAACCCTCGCCCGGGGGCCCTTATGCACGGCGGCAGCTCGCACGCGATCGCCCCAGACATCGGCCTCCCGGCTTACCCCATTCATGCTGGCAAAGGCCTCCTGGACGTTGCTGGCCGCGCCATAGGGCAGCCCACCGATAATGGCGCCGGCAGCAAACAATTCCGGATAAGTCGCCAGCATGACCGAGGTCATGCCGCCACCCGCCGACAGGCCGGTGATGAAGACCTGCCGCGGGTCGAGCCGGCGATCACGCAGCATGTGCGTGATCATCTGATGGATCGACATCGGTTCACCCTGGCCGCGCTCGATGTCACCGCGCTGGAACCAGTTGAAGCAGGTATTGGGATTGTTGGTGCGCTGCTGCTCGGGGAAAACCAGGGCGAAGCCAACCTCGTCGGCGAGCTTCGACCAGCCGGAGCCGTGATCATAGCCTGCCGCGTCCTGGGTACAGCCGTGCAGGACAACGACCAGCGGCGCACCTTTGACAAGGCTTTGCGGCAGGTAGGAGAACATCCTGAGATGGCCGGGATTGGAACCGAAATCGCTGACCTCGGTCAGTCCGGCCGTGGCCGCTCCGTGCTCGCCCGGCCCTCTCGCATTCGCCGCCGTCGGCAGCGAAGCGTACCAGTCGCGCCGCTGGCGCAAGAGGCTCGCAATCGAAGCTGAAAGACCCGGCATGGTGGCACCCTTTTGATCGAGTGCGCCCGAAGACGCTGCAATGCAGCAAAATTGCTGCGACGCAACATATCGGATCTGAGGATGGCTTTGGCAACCCTGGCGCCCGGCCGGCAACGGCGAGCAAGGCGCTCCCGACGGCAATTACCAAGCATCTTCAGCAGGGTGCCGAGTTCGCGCCGAGATCAAAAAAACCTGACCCGTGAGCACTGGACGTACGCAATCTGCTGAACCGCGTCCCAGGCCACGGCGACAATCTCGACAGTCTCACGGCGCGCCGCGTCATTGCCTGCGAGCACAGCCGACAGGGCCCTGCCGGCCGAGTGCCGGTCGCTGGAACGGTCATGCACCAAGTGTTCCGGTGTAATGACGGCCGGACGACGGCCGATCGGGCGGGCGCCTGCCAATCCGGACTGTGCGGCAACGCACGGCCTCCCCGGGCCTTCATCGCCACCCTCAAGCGCAACCACCGGCCAATCGCGCCCTCCACCCGGGAGAGAGGCATGACGATCTCGCTGAATGCGCAAGTCATCAAATTGCTTCGCGGACCCGTGACGGCCAGAATTCGCTTCCGCTTTTCGACGACCGATGGGCGAACCATCACGATCGCGCCCCAGACGTTTCATCGCGTCGCGCGAGCCATCGAAACCGGCCATGCGCGGGTCGAGCGCAGCGCCAATCTTCGCTCCGGCGTCGCCGCGCAATATGACAGCGCCAGCCGCAATGCCCTGCAGATCAGTCCGATGCTGGGACGCATCGAGGAAGGCCTTGTACTGCACGAGGCCCTGCACGCCGCCTACGACCTGCTCCACACCAATATCAACGCGGCCGACGAGGAGGCCTCGGCCTATGTCGTCTCCTCCCTGTATTTCCGCATGACCGGCGTGCGGCCCGGGCGCTGGAACGCCATCTTGCATGCCAATGCCGGCGAGGCCGCCAACAGCTTGCTGCGCCAATATGCGCGGGGAACCGCGGGCATTCCGGCCGTCGATGGCTACGCCTTCGCGATACTCCGGCTGCTGGTCATGACCGATCCCGTCTACATGTTTCCCGGCAGCGATACCGGCGACTTCACGCTCGGCCTGGCGACGACGCTCGGCAGCTACACCCATGACGGCTGAACGCCGCCGCCAGGCCCGGTTTCACACTATTCCTGAAACACCTCTTCGCGCTTCGCCCTCACCGTCGGCAGGATGAGTACGACCAGCAGGATGAGGGTTGCCGCCAGCAGCACGGCGCTGATCGGCCGTTCGAGAAACACCATGACATTGCCACGCGACAGGTTCATCGCCCGGCGGAAATTCTCCTCCATCAACGGCCCCAGGATGAAGCCGAGGATAAAGGGTGCGGGCTCGGCGCCGACCTTGATGAAGAACACGCCGGCGATCGCGAACAGCAGCATCAGGGCGATGTCGAAGATCGAATTGCTGACCGAGAAGGTGCCGATGCAGCAGAACAGCACGATGGCCGGGAACAGGATGCGGTAGGGTACCCGCAAGAGCGAGACCCAGAGCCCGATCAGCGGCAGGTTGAGTACGATCAGCATGAGATTGCCGAGCCACATGGAGGCGATCACGCCCCAGAACAGCGCCGGCTGAGCGGTCATCACCTGCGGGCCCGGCTGGATGCCATGGATCATCATGGCGCCGACCATCAGCGCCATGATGGCGTTGCCGGGAATGCCAAGCGTCAGCAGCGGAATGAACGAGGTCTGGGCGCCGGCATTGTTGGCGGCCTCGGGCGCGGCAACCCCTTCGATCGCGCCCTTGCCGAACCGTTCGGGTGTGGCGGAAACCTTCTTCTCCACGGCATAGGCCGCAAAGGACGAGAGCGCGGCGCCGCCGCCGGGCAGCACGCCGAGGATCGAGCCGATGGCGGTGCCGCGCAGCATGGCCGGCAGGCAGGCGCGGATCTCGTGCCAGTTCGGCCAGAGGCTCTTCACCGCTACCGTCAGCAGGCTGCGGTCCTGCGGCCGGCCGAGCGCCACGGCGAGCTCGGCGATGCCGAACATGCCGATGGCGATCGGCACGAAGCCGATGCCGTCGCCGAGCTCGCCGATATCGAGCGTCATGCGCGGCAGGCCGGTGTTCACGTCGATGCCGACGAGGCCGAACAGCAGGCCGAGCAGCACCATGGCAATCGCCTTGGCAGGCGAGCCGTTGGCCAGGGCCACCGAGCCGGTGAGGCCGAGCACCATCAGGCTGAAATATTCGGCCGCCGTGAATTGCAGCGCCAGCGCGGCCAGCGGCACGCTCGCCGTGGCGATGATGACCGTGGCGATGGTGCCGGCCAGGAACGAGGCAATGGCCGCGATCGCCAGCGCCGGCCCCGCCCTGCCCTGGCGCGCCATTTGGTGGCCGTCGAGACAGGTGACGATGGACGAGGATTCACCCGGCAGATTGACCAGGATGGCGGTGGTGGAGCCGCCATATTGCGCGCCGTAGAAAATGCCCGACAGCATGATCAGGGCGGAGGCCGGCGGCAGCGTGAAAGTGAACGGCAGCAGGATGGCGATGGTGGTGATCGGCGCGATGCCGGGCAGCACGCCGACCAGCGTGCCGATGACCACGCCCATCAGGCAGAAGGCGAGGTTGAGCGGCGTCAGCGCGACGGCAAAACCGGTGGCGAGATTGCTGATCAGGTCCATGTCAATCCCGACCCATCTCAGAACGCCGGCCAGATCGAAAGCGGCAGGCCGAGCGCGCTGACGAAGAGCATGACCGCGAAGGCCGCCAGCGCCAGGGCCGCCACGATATTTTCTCGGAAGCGGACGTCGTGAGAGGCGAAGCCGGCTGTGAGCACCACCGCGACGCTGGTCAGCGCCAGGCCGAGGCGAGGCAGCAGCAAGGCGAAGAGCCCGACCGCGCCAGAGATCAGCAGAAGCGGCCGCCAGGCAATCTGCGGAAAAGCGACACGGGCCGCGACCAGGGCACGGCCGCCGAGCCCCAGGCCGAACAGGATGATGATGACGGCGAGCGCGCGCGGCACATAGCCCGCGCCCATGCGCGCCGCCGAGCCCATGGGCAGGTCGCTGATCAGGACCAGCGCCAGTGCGCCGACCACGACAAGGAACAGACCGAAGGCGAGATCGGGGACATTGATGCGGCCCATTGGGCCCTCCGCTTCGTCGACAACCGCGCTTCAGTCGAGCGAGATGTTCTCGGCTTTGACGATGGCGCCCCATTCAGCCATGGCCTTGGTCATCCAGGCCGAGAATTCAGCCGCCGTGCCCGCTCTCACCTCGCTGCCGAGCTCGACGATCTTGGCTGTCACATCGGGCTGGGCCAGGATCTTGCCGAGCTCGGTATTGAGCCTTTCGACCATGGCCGGCGGCGTGCCCTTGCTGGCATAGAGGCCCTGCCAGGAGCCGGTATCGTGGATCGGCGTGTTGAGTTCCTTGAAGCTCGGCAGGTTCGGCAACGCCGCGAGGCGCTTGTCGCCGGAGACCGCGATGCCCTTGAGCTGGCCCTGGGTGACGAAGGGCAAGGTGGCGATGGCGCCGTTGAAGATGACGTTGGATTCGTTCGCCACGACGCCGCGAATGGCGGCGGCCCCGCCGCGATAGGGCACCGTGCCCCAGGTGATGCCGAAACGCTTGCCGATGACCAGCGCGGTGAGGTGGTTGACCGCGCCGACACCGCTCGTGGCGACATTCAGCTTTCCCGGATTGGCCTTGTCGAAGGCGGCCAGCTCCTCGATCGTATTGGCCGCGATCGAGGGATGAACGGCAAAGAGATAAGGCGAGAACGACACCATGCCGATCGGCACCAGGTCCTTGGCCACGTCGAAGGACAGTTTCTTGAACAAGGCCGGCACGCTTGCCAGCGTGCCGGCGTCCGAGATCAGCAAGGTGTGGCCGTCGCCGGGCGCCCGCGCGACGTAGTCGGCGCCGACATTGCCCGACGAACTCGGGCGGTTGTCGACGATGACAGGCTGGCCAATCGCCTGCGACAGTTTCGGCCCGATGAAACGGGCGAGGATATCGGATGTGCCGCCCGGCGCGAACGGCACGATCAGCGTCACCTGTTTGGTGAAGCCTTGCGCAGAGGCGCTCGAGCTCATCGCCTGGATCGATCCAATCGACAATGCAGCTATGGCGGTACGCCTGGTCAGCATGGTGGTCCCCTCCCGATCGTCTTGTTGTTGGAGAGGAGTGTAGGGCGGTTTCGCGCCAAGGGAAGCGGCCGGGACGACGTTCCGCCTTGCGCGGGGCGGGTTCAGGCGCCGCCCGGATGGCAAGCCTCGCATCCCGATGGCGGGCGGGAATCCGCCGCCGAGCGCCACGGCCCGGCCGCGATCGCCTTGCGTCGCCCGTTCAGCCCAGCGCCTGATTGACGGCGGCGAAGGTCCTGACATCGGTGCCAAGCCGCAGCGGCGTCCCCCGCACCATGGTCGTTGCCGGGCCGGCGCCCACGAGCCCAAGACGATCCAGCCAGCCGGAGAGCCCGCTGTCATCTGGCACGTCGATACGCAGGAACATGCCGGCATGCCCCCCGACCCAATGGCCGATCAGCGCCTTGGCGGTTTCGGCCGTGTCGGCCACCACGGGACCGATGCAATGACCGCGGCCGAACCTGCGGAACAGGGCGAAGCCGGCGATCTCGCCGTCGCGGTCGAGGGCGACGCCTTCGGCGACGCCAAGCAGCGCCGACAGCAACACGCTGCGCGGCTGACCGGTCGCCCGATGATCGAGGGCGGCAAGCGCGGCTTGGTCGGCGCGCCCGACCGGGCGGATCCTCTCGCCGCGACCGAGCGGCGCGATCGGCGCGGCGACGGCCGCCCCCTGGTGCTGGCGGATCCGTCCGACCTCCCGGAAACCCAGGCGCTCGTAAAGTCTCCGGCCGGCCTCGGTGGCGTTCAACGTCACGGTGCGGCCGCCCGCCGCGTCCAGCACGGCCTCCATCAGCTTGCGACCGACACCGAGGCCCTGGCGCTCGGCCGCCACCACCACCATGCCGAGCGTCGCGGCATGCTCGCCGAACGGCCACCACATGACCGTGCCGGCGACCTTTGCATCGGTCTCGGCCACCACGCCATGGCCGAGCCGGTAGACAAACCGCCAGTCCTCCAGCCGATGCGGCCATGACACGCCCCCCGACAGGCCGTGCGCGGCGGCGAGGTCGTCAGGCGTCATCCTGCGCAAGGCAATCTCGACCGGCGACACTGTTGCGGCCACCGCCATCTCCTTCTCGCCTCGCGGCGTCTTCCAGTCCCAGGCCGCGCGGCCGCATGCCGAAACGCTGCCGTCACCGCAGGCGCCGCTCAGGCCTATCAGCATCGCCACGGCAAACCCTGCCGTCGCATCCCGATCATTTGGCGGAAAATATTTCGTGGAAGACCCTCGCCGCAATGAGTCATTTCACGGCTCGTGCCCTCTTCATTGCGCGACAACGGATATTGGCCGACAGACCGGCCAGGCCGGCGCGGCGAGCCGGCCCATCGATCGGCCTGAGCGCCGCAGGCCTCACCTCGCGGGCGTCGGCGCGGCCTGCGTCCACTTCTCCATCTTGCCGAGGATTCCCCAGGCCGCGGTCGCGAGGAAGACCGGCAGGAAGGTGCTGCTCATGCCGGCCAATGCGGGCACCGAGCTCGCGACGCTGCCGAGCAAAGTTCCCGGCTGGGAACTGGTCAGCACGCTGGTGGCCAGCGCGCCGATCACGCCGATGGCCGTCTTCTTGCCGTTCAGCAATTCGCCGAGCGCGGTGCCGAGCGCGCCATTGACCGGACCGATCGGTTTCGGGGCGGGCGCCGCAGCCGGGACAGG
>BFBZ01001870.1_pt1 | contig 12872 bp, 11 predicted proteins | sample 1888401 | NCBI WGS metagenome assembly BFBZ01 (sample SAMD00112614, study PRJDB3348) | symbiont metagenome | host: Chara braunii | reverse complement strand
CCCCCGCCGGCCGCGGCAGTGACAACGGGCTCTTCCCAGCCCGTTCTTTATGTCGAGTTCCGCAAGGATGGGTCGAATATCGACCCCGCGCCTTGGTGGGCCCCTCGGGCCCCGGGCGTTCAGACCAATGAAAGGGTTCGCGGATGATGCGCAAAGCTTCGCTCCTCCTTGCCGGTGCCGCCATGGGCGCGCTCGCGACTGTCGCGGTGTCCCAGCCGCGCGCGATCCTGGGGATGAGCGCGAATGCCGCAGGATCCGACACCTATCGGCAGATCAATCTGTTCGGCGACATCTTCGAGCGGGTTCGCTCGGACTATGTCGAGAAGCCGGATGACGCCAAGCTGATCGAGGCCGCCATCAACGGCATGCTGACCTCGCTCGACCCGCATTCCAGCTTCATGGATGCGCGCAATTTCCGCGACATGCAGGTGCAGACCCGCGGCGAGTTCGGCGGACTCGGCATCGAAGTCACCCAGGAAGACGGGGCGATCAAGGTGGTCGCGCCGATCGACGACACGCCGGCGTCGAAGGCCGGCATCCTGTCCAACGACGTGATCACCCATATCGACAACGAGCCGATCCAGGGCCTCACCCTGCAGCAGGCCGTGGAGAAGATGCGCGGCCCGGTGGGTTCGTCGATCACCATCCGGGTCACGCGTCCGGGCAGCGCGGCGCCGCGCGACATCCCGATCACCCGCGACCGTATCGTCATCCGCGCCGTGCGCCATCAGATCATCGGCGAGGATGTCGGCTATATCCGCATCACCCAGTTCAACGAGCAGACGACCGACAGCCTGCGCCGTGCGCTGGAGGAAATCCGCAACAAGGTGCCGGCCGACAAGCTGCGCGGCTATGTCATCGACCTCCGAAACAATCCGGGCGGCCTGCTGGATCAGTCGATCTCGGTCTCCGATGCGTTCCTGGAGCGCGGCGAGATCGTCTCGACGCGTGGGCGCAATGCCGAGGAAACCCAGCGCTGGAACGCCCGTTCGGGCGACCTGACCGGCGGCAAGCCGGTGATCGTGCTGATCAATGGCGGCTCGGCCTCGGCCTCCGAGATCGTTGCCGGCGCGCTGCAGGACCATAAGCGGGCGACCGTGCTCGGCACCCGGTCCTTCGGCAAGGGGTCGGTGCAGACGATCATTCCGCTCGGCAGCCAGGGCGCGCTCCGGCTGACCACGGCGCGTTACTACACGCCGTCCGGCCGCTCCATCCAGGCGCGCGGCATCGATCCCGACATCGTGTCCGAACAGCCGCTGCCGGAAGAGCTGCGTGCCCGCGCCGCCGAGGCGCAGGCGCAGAACCGTGGCGAAGCTGGCCTGCGCGGCCATCTGCGCAACCCGAACCAGGACAACAATGACGAGCGGTCGGCTTCTTCGGGCTATGTTCCGCGCGAGCAGAAGGACGACGTTCAGCTGAACCTCGCCCTCGACCTGTTGCGCGGGGTCAAGACCGATCCGAAGTTCCCGCCGGGGGCCCGCAGCGCCGCCGCTCCGGCGACGCCGTCCATGCAGGCGCCTTCGGCTGCGCCGGCCGAACCGGTTACGCCGGCGCCGGCCGCGCCCGCGACGCCGGCCCCGGCGAACCCGCAGTAAACGGATCGACACTGCGATCCTTCGCCTCCGGCATCGGGCCGGGGGCGTCGATATCCGGTTCGGCGGGGCATCCCATGTCGCTTTGCTCTTCGCAGACCCGCCAGTTCGCGGGCGAGATCCTGGCGGCCTATGACGCCCGGCGGCAGATCGGGCCCTTGACCAGCCTCGAACCGACCTTTTCGCCGGAAGACGGGCAGAAGGTCTCACACGAGATCACCCGGCGGCGGGTCGCCCGGGGCGAGACCCTGGTCGGGCGCAAGATCGGCTTCACCAACCGGACGATCTGGGACGAATACGGCGTCTACTCGCCGATCTGGGGACCGGTCTACGACACCACCTATACCGCCGTGACCGGGCCCGCCGAGGCGCCGCTCGGCCATCTGGTCGAGCCTCGGATCGAGCCGGAGATCGTCTTCGGTTTCAAGGCCGGCGTGACGCCGGACATGGATGAACGGGCGATCCTCGGCGCTATCGGCTGGGTCGCCCACGGTTTCGAGATCGTCCAGTCGCTTTATCCCGGCTGGCGCTTCCAGGCGGCCGACTGCATCGCCGCCTTCGGCCTGCATGGCGCGCTCTATTGCGGCCCGCAACTGGCGGTGACCGGCGATGCCGGACCGTGGCTCGACGCGCTCACCGGCTTTTCCATCACCCTGTCGAAGGACGGCGCCGTGGTCGATCGCGGCGTCGCGACCAATGTGCTCGACGGCCCCTTGTCGGCGGTCAGGCATCTCGCCGGCGTGCTCGCCGCCGATCCCCTGGCGGCGCCGATCGGCCCGGGCGAGATCATTACGACCGGCACGGTGACGCGTGCTTTCCCGGTCGTATCGGGCGAGCAGTGGTCGACCGTTGTCGAAGGCCTCGGCGTGCCGCCGATGTCGCTGCGCTTCGTCTGAACGAGATTTTGTACGCGAAGTTGGGCATGTGCGGGCGGCTGGCAGCTCTCAGCCGCACGCGTCAACCATCTCTTGCTCCGTAGAAATCGGCAGCCCAAACCCGCCAACCCGTTTCAGGTCTCGACCACCGGCCGTTCCAGTTTCTTTTCGGTTTCGCCGGCCATGAATTGGGCTCGTGCCAGGTTGGCGAAGACGCCGCCTTGGGCGACCAGTTCCTCGAAGGTGCCGCTTTCGATCACCCGGCCCTGGTCGAACACCAGGATGCGGGTGGCGTGCCGGATGGTGGCCAGCCGGTGGGCGATGACGAAGGTGGTGCGGCCCTTCATCACCTCGACCAGGGCCGCCTGCAGCTTCTGCTCGGTGGCGGCATCGAGCGCCGATGTCGCCTCGTCGAGAATCAGCACCGGCGGATCCTTCAAAAGCGCGCGGGCGATCGACAGGCGCTGGCGCTCGCCGCCGGACAGGGAGCGGCCACGTTCGGCGATTTCGGTCTCGAGGCCGTCGGGCTGGCGGGCCAGGAAATCGGCGGCCTGGGCGCGCTGGCAAGCCGCCCAGATTTCGGCATCGCTGGCATCGGCCCGGCCGACCTGCAGGTTTTCCTTGATGGTACGGGCAAACAGCATCGGCTCCTGGAACACCACGCCGATATTGCGGCGGAGCGACACCATGGTGACGTCGCGAATGTCGTTGCCGTCGATGGTGATGCGGCCGGACTGCGGATCGAACACCCGGTGCAGCAGCGACAGCGTGGTGGATTTGCCCGAACCGGTCGAGCCGACCAGCGCGATGGTATCGCCGGGGGCCGCGACGAAGGACAGGTCGGCCACCGCCGCGCGCTTGCCGTCATAGGAGAACGAGACGTTCTCGAAGGCGACGGTGCCGGCGACCTTGCCGATATCGATGGCGTTGGGCCGGTCGCGCACCTGCGGCGTGGTGTCGATGACGTCGAAGAAGTCCTTGATCTTCGGGCCCTCGAGGAACACCGCGTTGATGAAGCCGACCAGCGCCTCGAGCCGGGCGATCAGCATGGTGGCGAAGCCCATGAAGGTGACGATCTCGCCGATCGAGGCGAGCCCGTTGATATGCAGCCAGGTGCCGGTCAGGAAGATCGACAGCACCGTCAGGGTCGCCGAGGCGCGCGAGGCGACCGCAGCGATCGCCCACCAGGACAGCACCGGGATCTGGGCCGCCAGCAAGGCGTCGACGGTGGCGCGCATGGCACGCACTTCGGCGTCGATGCGGGTGAAGGACTGGATGACCGGCACGTTGCCGAGCGCGTCGGTGGCGCGTTCGGCGAGCGCGTTGTGAAACTCCTGGACCTTGCCCTGCAAGGTCTCGGTCTTGCGCAGCACGTAGCTGGTCAGGAAAAAGAAGAAGAACACCATGACCACCAGCAGGCTGCCGAGCCGCCAGTTCACCCACAGCGACACCGGCACCAGGATGACCAGCGCGATCATCGAGGCGCAGTGTTCGCGCAGGAACGAGAGCAGCAGCCAGGCCATGGCGTTGGAGCCCTCCAGCATCTGCTTCAGCAGCCGGCCGGAATGGGTGCCGGAATGGTAGCTGAGCGGCAGGTTGAGCACGTGCTCGAAGAAATGCTGCATGAAGGCGAGGCGCCGGCGATGCGACATGCGGTCGGCATGCAGCGCGACCAGCACGCCCGCGCCGATGGTGAACAGGCCGAACGACACCCAGGCGGTGACCAGCGGCAGCAATTCGCCCCAGGTGATGGTGCGGCCGCGCGCCTGCGCTCCCGACAGCGCGTCGATGATGCGGCCGAACAGGATCGGCTCGGCGAACATGATGCAGGCCAGCACGATATTGCAGGAGAGCAGGGTCAGGCCGAGCCGCTTCTCCGGCCCCAGTTGCATCAGGACCCGCCAATAGACCTGGAGAAGTGACATGCGCCGCCCTCTGTCGAAACCGCTCGGGCTCCTGTGAAACACGGCGCGTAACGCGCCGCAAGGTGAGGTGGTTCCGAATCCGGCGGCCGGTCCAGGCGGTGCTTCCGCGACATGAAGCGGGTTTCGCCGCGTCTTGGCCGTGCTTGTGCCGGCCATGACGAAAAGGCGGAGGTGACGTCGAACCCAAGCGCGTCCTGTGCGAGCCCGAGGCAGGCCTGGAAAGGCGGATCACCTTGGTGCAATTAGGCCAATGGGTTCAGTTCGAGGCCATCAGGCCCTAAAACGGCGTTCCGGCGCCGGGCGCGGGCACCCCGAGATGGGCCGCAACGGTGGCGGCGATATCGGCGAGGCTGTCGCGCCGGCCGATCGGGCCGATCGGCTGTCCAGGGCCAAACGCCAGGATCGGCACGTGCTCGCGGGTGTGTTCGGAGCCCGGAAAGGTCGGGTCGCAGCCATGGTCGGCTGATATCACCACGAGGTCGCCGGGTTGCAGCCGGGCGGTGAGCTCCGGCAGGCGGCGGTCGAAATCCTTCAACGCCTGGCCGTAGCCTTTCGGGTCGCGGCGGTGGCCGTAGAGCGAATCGAAATCGATGAAATTGGCCATCAGCAAGCCGCCCTCCGGCAGTTTGTCGAGGCCTTCGAGCATGCGATCGAACAGCGCCATGTTGCCGGCGGCCTTCAACACCTCGCCGGTGCCGACATGGGCAAAGATGTCGCCGATCTTGCCGATGGTGATGACGGTCCGGCCGGCCTTCTCGGCGAGTTCCAGGATGGTCGGGGCCGGCGGCAGGACCGAATAGTCGCGTCGATTGCCGGTCCGGACGAAATCGACCGCGGACGAGCCGACGAACGGCCGGGCGATGACCCGGCCGATGCTCAAGGGGTCGCAGAGCTCGCGGGCCACCGCGCAGACCGCATAAAGCCGGTCCAGCCCGAAGGCCTCTTCGTGGGCGGCGATCTGCATGACCGAATCGGCCGAGGTGTAGACGATCGGCTTGGCCGTGCGGATATGCTCTTCGCCGAGCTCGGCGATGATCGTGGTGCCGGACGCATGGCAATCGCCGAGAATGCCGTTCAGGCCGCAGCGCTGGACCAGGGCTTCGACCAGGTCCGGCGGGAAGCAGGGCCGGGTGTCGGGGAAATAGCCCCAGTCGGTGTCGACCGGCACGCCGGCGATTTCCCAATGGCCCGACGGCGTATCCTTGCCGCGGGAGGTCTCGACGCCGTAGCCATAGCGCCCGGCGAGCGCGCCGGTGGCGGCGAGACCCGGCGGCAGCTGGCCGGTCGAGGCTTCGGCCGCCTTGGCGAGGCCGAGCGTGGCGAGGTTCGGCAGATGCAGGCCGGGACCGCGCTGGACATACCAGGCGGCGACGTGGCCGAGCGTGTCCGATCCGGCGTCGCCGTAGCGTTCGGCGTCTTCGGCGGCGCCGATCCCGACGGAATCGAGGACGAGGATCAGCGCGCGCGCCATCGGTTTACCCCGCGATCCGGGCCTGGACGAGCGCGCCGACCAGCGCCCCGCCCTGGCCGATGCCGACCGCGCCTTGGATCATCGCCGCGGCGGCGTCGAAGCCGGCTTCGTCGCGCGAATGCACCATGGCCAGCGGCTGGCCCATTTCGATGGTCTCGCCCAGCATCACCAGATCAGTCAGGCCGACGGCATGGTCGACCGGATTGGCCGAACGGGTGCGGCCACCGCCCAGCGCCACCACGCTCATGCCAATGGCGCGGGTGTCGATGGCCGTGACCGTTCCTGCCACCGTCGCCAGCACCGGCCGGACCAGCGGGGCGCGCGGCAAATGCTTGTCGGGGCTCTCCATCAGGTCGCCGGGACCGCCCAATGCCACGACCATGCGCTCGAAAATCTCGGCGGCGCGGCCATTGTCGAGGACCCGTTCGAGCTTGCCCTGGGCCTGGTCGAGATCCGGGGCGAGCTTGCCGAGCACCAGGAGTTCCGCGGCGAGCGCCATGGTGACGCCATGCAGACGCGAGCCGCGATGCTGGCCGGTGAGATAGTCGATCGCCCAGCGCACCTCGACGGCATTGCCGGCGGCATTGGCGAGCGGCTGGTCCATGGCGGTGACCAGGGCGACCGTCGGCAATCCGGCGCCGGTGGCGACGGTGGCGATCGATTCGGCCAGCTCCTTCGATCGCGGAAATTCGGGCATGAAGGCGCCCGAGCCGGTCTTGACGTCCATCACCAGTCCGTCGAGGCCGGCGGCGAGCTTCTTCGACAGGATCGACGAGGTCAGAAGCGGGATCGACTCGACCGTCGCGGTGACGTCGCGCACGCCATAGATCACCTTGTCGGCCGGCGCCAGGTTGGCGGTCTGGCCGATGATGGCGCAGCCGACATCCCGGACGGTCCGGCGCAGCCGGTCGAGCGAAGGCGTCGCGTCATAACCGGGGATCGATTCGAGCTTGTCGAGCGTGCCGCCGGTATGGCCGAGGCCGCGGCCGGAAATCATCGGCACGAAGCCGCCGGCGGCGGCCACCATGGGCGCCAGCATGAGCGAAACGGTGTCGCCGACGCCGCCGGTGGAATGTTTGTCGAGCACCGGGCCGGGCAGATCGAGGTCGCGCCAGGTCAGCACCTCGCCGGAACCGGTCATGGCGCGGGTCAGCGCGACCCGTTCGGCCATGGTCATGCCTTGGAAGAAGATCGCCATGGCGAGCGCCGCGACCTGCGCCTCGGTGACCTTGCCGGTGCCGATGCCGGCGACGAATGCCTCGATCGCCTCCGGCGTCAGCACCCGGCCGTCGCGCTTGTCGCGGATGATCTCTTGCGGCAGCAGGGTCATGCGTCAGTCCTCGGCCGGTCCCGGCCGTTTTCAGTAAGAGGCATTTGTGTCGGCCTGCGCGGGAGCTTGGCCCGCCAGCAAGGCGTCGATGAGGCCGGAGGCGCCGAAACGGAAGGTTTTCGGGGTCGCCCAGGCCGGCCCCATCACCTTGTCGGCGAGCGCCAGATAGACGGCGGCATCCTCGGCGGTGCGAATGCCGCCCGAGGCTTTCAACCCGACCGGCCGGGACGCGGCGGCGATTTCTTCGAGCATGATCGATACCGCTTCCGGCGTCGCGGAGACCGGCGTCGTGCCGGTCGAGGACTTGATGAAGTCAGCACCGGTGCCGATGGCGATGCGGGCGGCTTCGCGAATCAGCTGCGGCGACCTGAGCTCGCCGGTTTCCAGAATCACCTTCAGGAGCCTGGCCGGGGGCACCACGCGGCGCACCGCGCCGATCAACGCGGCGACGGTTTCGCGGTCGCCATTGATCAGGGCGCGATAAGGCAGGACCAGATCGATCTCGTCGGCGCCGTCGAGCAGGGCATAGCGGGTCTCGTCGGCGACCTGGGTGACATCGGTACCGCCGGCCGGGAAGTTGACGACAGTCGCTATTCCGACCGGCGTGTCCTTCAGCAGCCGCCGGGCCTGCGGCACGAAACCGGCCCAGGTGCAGACCGCGGCGACCGGTCCGAGCGGCGTCACGGCACGGCCGCAGAGCCTCTCGACGCCGGCCTCGTCGAGCCCGTTGGAGAGGTCGGTCAGGTCGAGCAGGGCAACCGCACGGGCGGCGAAAGCAGCGGAAGCAGCCGAGATGGACCTGCTCATGTCGGCATCTCCGTGAGGAAACCCCGGATCATGGCTTCGACGGCGCCGGCGCCTTCGGTCGCGACCGCCTTGGTCTCGCCGTGGGACGGGGCCTGGGGAACCATTCCGGCAGCATAATTGGTGATCATCGACAAGGCGACGACGGAAAGCCCGGCGTGGCGGGCGAGAATCACCTCCGGTACGGTCGACATGCCCACGGCATCGGCGCCGAGGCGTTGCAGCATGCGGATTTCGGCTGGCGTTTCGAAGCTCGGGCCGGTGACCCAGGCATAGATGCCGTGATGCAAGGGGATGCCGCTTTTTTCCGCGCCGCGGGCAAGGGCTGCCGTCAGGCCGGGATCATAGGCTTGGTTCATCGGCACGAAACGCCCGTCACCGGCGGTGCCGATCAGCGGGTTCGGTCCGAACAGCGCAATATGGTCTGAAATCGCCATGACCGCGCCCGGCGCCATGTAAGGCTTCAGCGAGCCGGCCGCATTGGTGAGCAGCAGCGCCTTGGCGCCGAGGTCGGCGAAGCAGTCGATCGCCGGTTTCATGACCCGGGCATCGCCATGCTCATAGACATGAGCGCGGCCCTGCATGACCGCGACGCGGCGTCCCTCCAGGCGGCCGATGATCAGCCGGCCGGCATGGCCCGAGACGCCGGCCACGGGAAAGCCGGGCAGGTCGGCATAGGCGATGACGGTCGGGTCCTCGACCGCTTCGGCCAGCGGGCCGAGCCCGGTGCCGAGCACGATGGCGCAGTCGAGCGGCGCCGATCCCGCCCGCTCCCGGATGATCGCCGCGGCGGTCATGTCAGGTTGTCCGGCCCGAAGGAGTGCGGCAGCAGCTCGGCGAGCGTGAAGCTGCGTCTCAGCCCCTCGGGCCCGGCGACATGCACCATCGCGCTGCCGCCGGCGAATTCACGCAGGCGCTGGCGGCAGGCGCCGCAGGGGGTGCAGAGCTCCGGCCCGTCGCCGGTCACCACGATCTCGGCGATCTGCCGGTCGCCGGCCAGCAGCATGGCGGAGATCGCGCCGGCTTCGGCGCAGGTGCCGACCGGATAGGCGGCGTTCTCGACATTGCAGCCGGCATGAACGGCGCCGGAGGCGGCGCGAATGGCGGCGCCGACCTGGAAGCGCGAATAGGGCGCATAGGCCTTCGCCTGGGCGTCCCTGGCCCGGTCGAACAGGATTTTCAGCTCCGGTGTCACGAACGATCCTTCACATAGGGAATGCCGGAGGCCTTGGGCGGCGTCGCCTTGCCGATGAAGCCGGCCAGGAGCACCACGGTGAGGATATAGGGCAAAGCCTGGATCGCCTGAACAGGCACCTGGCCGATCCCCGGAAAAGATGTGCCCTGAATGCGCAGCGCGATCGCATCGAGCAGGCCGAACAGGAGGCAGGCGCCGAGCGCCGGCCAGGGTCGCCACTTGGCGAAGATCAGTGCGGCGAGCGCGATGAAGCCCTTGCCGGCGGTCATGTCGTTGATGAAGCCGGCCGACTGGGCGATGGCGAGATAGGCGCCGCCCATGCCGCACAGGATGCCGGCGACGATGACGGCCTGATAGCGCAGCCCGGCGACCGAAATGCCCGCCGTGTCGACCGCCGCCGGGTTCTCGCCGACCGCGCGCAGGCGCAGGCCCCAGCGTGTCCGGTACAGCGCGAAGGCGGTGACCGGCACCAGGGCGAAGGCGAGATAGACCGGCATCGAGTGGCCCGAGACGATTTCGGCATAAAAGGTGCCGATCACCGGAACCGCCGAGGCGGCCTGGGCAAAGGGCAGGTCAAGCTCGCCGAAGCGTGCGCCGGCCGGCAATTGCGGCGTGCGGCCGCCCTGGCCGAACCAGGCATTGCCGAGCACGGCGGTGAGGCCGGAGGCGAGCACGTTCAACGCCACGCCGGAGACGATCTGGTTGCCGCGCTGGCTGATCGAGGCAAAGCCATGGATCAGCGCGAAGCCGACGGACGCGAGGATCGCCGCGGCGAGACCGAGCCAGGGATTGGGGATGACGGCGCAGACCGCGCCGGCGGCAAAGGCGCCGGCCAGCATCTTGCCCTCCAGCCCGATATCGACGACGCCGGCGCGTTCCGAATAGAGCCCGGCGAGGCAGGCGAAGATCAAAGGCACCGACAGCCGGATGGCGCTGTCGAAGGCGACCAGCAGGATGGTCCAGGCCTCAGCCATTCAAGCCTCCTGGACTGCGAAGCGCCGGTAGAGCAGGGCGAGCCGGTCGGCGAACAGGCTCTCGAGAGCGCCGGCGAACAGGATGACGAAACCCTGGATGACGACGATCATCTCGCGGGTGATCCTCGGCTTTTCGAAGGCGAGCTCGGCGCCGCCCTGGGTCAGCACGCCGAACAGCAGGCTGGCGAGCACGATGCCGAAGGGATGGCCGCGCCCCATCAGGGCGGCGGCGATGCCGACGAAACCCGCGCCGGCGACGAACTCATTGATCAGCCGGCCCTGCGACCCGAGGATTTCATTGGTCGCCATCAGTCCGGCGAGGCCGCCCGAAATCATCAATGCGACGATGGTGATGCGCGCCGGCGAGATGCCGGCATAGACGGCGGCGTCCGGATTGGCGCCGACGGTGCGGATGCGGTAGCCGAGCCGGGTGTGCCAGATCAGCACCCAGACGGCGATCGCGGCGGCCAGCGCCAGGACGAGCGACAGGTTGAGCGGCGAACGGGCGACGCTCCAGCCGAACCAGCCGGCCATGCTGGCGATCGACGGCAGGATCGCGGCATCGGAGAATTTCGCCGTCTCCGGCGCCATCGAGCCGGCCATCTTCAGCGGTCCGACAAGCAGGTAGACCAGCAGAGCCGCGGCGATGAAATTGAACATGATGGTGGTGATGACGATATGGCTGCCGCGCTTGGCCTGCAGCCAGGCCGGGATGAAAGCCCAGGCGGTGCCGCCGAGCGCGGCGGCAATGATGCAAAGGGGCACGAGCAGAACGGCCGGCAGCTGCGGCAGCGACAGGGCGACCAGTGCCGCGCCGAGGCCACCCATCAAGGCCTGGCCCTCACCGCCGATGTTGAAATGGCCGGCATGGAAAGCGACCGCCACGGCCAGTCCGGTGAAAATATAGCTGGTCGCATAGAACAGGGTGTAGCCGAGGCCGTAGTCTGAACCGAGGGCGCCGCGCAGCATGATGGCGAGCGCCTCGAACGGGCTTTCGCCAATCAGCAGGACGACCAGGCCGGCGGCCAGGAAGGCGACGGCGACATTGACCGCGGGTATGGCGATCGCCGTCAGCCAGAGCGGCAGGCCGCGCGTGCTCATGCCCCGCGCTCGCCGATGCCGGCCATCAGCAGGCCGATGTCGCGCTCGTCGGTGGTGCTGGCGTCGCGCTGGCCGGTAATCCGTCCGCCGCTCATCACCAGCACCCGGTCGGCCAAGGCCAGGACCTCGTCGAGTTCGGTGGAAACCACCAGGATCGCCTTGCCTTCGTCGCGCAGCGCGATCAGCCGGCGATGGATCAGCTCGATGGCGCCGATATCGACGCCGCGGGTCGGCTGGCCGACCAGGAGCAGGATCGGGTCGCGCTCGATTTCGCGCGCCAGCACGATCTTCTGCTGATTGCCGCCGGAAAACAGCGCCGTGGTCAGCTCCGGATCGGCCGGGCGCACGTCGAAGGCGGCCATCTTGGCGGCGCAGTCGGCCACCACGGCGCGGTGGCTGAGAAAGGGGCCGGGCCCGAACCGCGCCTCGTCGGCGCAGCCGAGGATGGCGCTTTCGGCGGCGTCGAACGGTGTCACCAGGCCCCGGCGCAGGCGGTCCTCGGGCACGTGGCGCAGGCCACGGGCGCGCAGGCGCTGCGGATCGTCGCGGCCGCCGGAATCCAGCAGCGCGCCGCCGAAGGTTATGGTGCCCGAGCTCGGCCGGCGCATGCCGGCGATGATCTCGAGCAATTCCGACTGGCCGTTGCCGGCGACCCCGGCAATGCCGACGATCTCGCCGGCCCGGACATCGAAGCCGACATGATCCAGCCGCAAGGTGCCACGGCCGTCGCGCAAGGTGAGGTCGCGGATTTCGAGCACGGCCGCGCCCGGCTCCGCCGTGGTCTTGTCGAGCTTGAGCGCCACATGGCGGCCGACCATCAGCTCGGCCAGTTGCTCCTGGCTGGTCTCGGCGGTCCTGACGGTCGCGACCATCTCGCCCCGGCGCATGACCGAGACATGGTCGGTCACCGCCATGATCTCCCTGAGCTTGTGGGTGACGATGATCACCGCCTTGCCCTCACCGGCAAGGCGGCGAACGAGCGCGAACAGCTTGTCGGCTTCGTCCGGCGTCAGGACGGCTGTCGGCTCGTCGAGGATCAGCACCTCGGCGCCGCGCACCAGCGCTTTCAGGATCTCGACGCGCTGCAACTGGCCGACCGTGAGATCGGCGACGATCGCATCGGGGTCGACATCCAGGCCATAGTCGCGGCTGAGCTCGGCGAGCTTTTCGCGCGCCGCCCGTGCGGCCCTGGCCGTCAGCATGCCGCCTTCGGCGCCGAGCATGAGGTTTTCGACCACGGTGAAGGTCTCGACCAGCATGAAGTGCTGGTGAACCATGCCGATGCCGGCGGCGATCGCGTCGGCCGGCGCGCGCATGTCGATCACCTCACCATTGATGGCGATACGGCCCTGATCGGGCGCATGGAAACCGTAGAGGATCGACATCAGCGTCGATTTGCCGGCGCCGTTTTCGCCGATCAGGCCATGAACGCTGCCGCGCTCGACCGAAAAATCGACCGATCTGTTGGCATGGACAGCATCGAAACGCTTGCCGATGCCGGTCATGGCGACGGCGGGCGTCGTCACAGCGAGATCACCAGGCCGTCGAAGGCGCGCTCCACCGGCAGGTCCGCGGTCCAGTCCAGCATGGAAGCGCCCATATGGG
>BFBZ01001869.1_pt1 | contig 12875 bp, 15 predicted proteins | sample 1888401 | NCBI WGS metagenome assembly BFBZ01 (sample SAMD00112614, study PRJDB3348) | symbiont metagenome | host: Chara braunii | reverse complement strand
GCCGTCGTCTCGCCAAGGGACCGAAGCTTCGACAGGAAATCAGCGAGGATATGGAAGAATCGCTCGTCCCGTCCCGCGGGCATGTGCAGGGCGAATAAAGATGCCTTCGTAGGTTCGAGAGAAAGCTGGCACCGCCGATCTCCTGTATTTGCACGCTACACTAATACGCCCCCGATTTACTGTTGAAGCGGCCGAAAATCTGGCTCCTTTAATCATCCCCATCCGGGACCGTCTGACTTTCCCCGGGCTGGATCGGGGTTCAGATGGCCGCATCGCATCATAGGTCGGAAGGTTTGGCACGGGGCGCACGGATGCTGCGCACCGCGCTCGGCCCCGCTATCGCCCGGTTCCTGGAAGATCCATCCGTCGTCGAGGTGATGCTGAACCCGGATGGGCGGCTCTGGATCGACCGGCTTTCCGAAGGATTGTCCGACACGGGCGAGCATCTGTCGCCGGCCGATGGCGAGCGCATTGTGCGTCTGGTCGCGCACCATGTCGGTGCAGAGGTCCATACGGGTAGCCCGCGCGTCTCGGCCGAGCTGCCCGAAACGGGCGAGAGGTTCGAGGGCCTGCTGCCGCCGGTGGTCGCGGCTCCCGTCTTCGCCATTCGCAAGCCCGCCGTCGCCGTCTTTACCCTCGACGATTATGTCACGGCCGGGATCATGCCCGCAGCACATGCCGAGACGTTGCGTCAGGGCGTCGCCGCCCGCGCCAACATCCTCGTCGCCGGCGGCACCTCGACCGGCAAGACAACGCTGACCAACGCGCTGCTCGCCGAGGTCGCCAAGACCTCCGATCGCGTCGTCATCATCGAAGACACCCGCGAATTGCAATGCGCAGCACCCAACCTCGTCGCCATGCGCACCAAGGATGGCGTCGCCTCGCTCTCTGATCTCGTTCGCTCCTCGCTTCGCCTGCGCCCCGACCGCATACCGGTCGGCGAGGTACGCGGTGCGGAAGCGCTTGATCTCCTGAAGGCGTGGGGCACCGGCCACCCTGGCGGCGTCGGCACGATCCATGCCGGCAGCGCCATCGGCGCTTTGCGACGCATGGAGCAGCTCATCCAGGAAGCGGTGATCACCATTCCGCGTGCACTGATCGCCGAGACGATCGACCTCGTAGCCGTCCTTTCCGGCCGCGGCTCCCAGCGCCGGCTCTCAGAACTCGCCCGGGTCGAGGGCCTTGGCCCTGATGGCGACTACCGCGTCGTGCCCGCCGTCACGCAGGGCAGCAGCGACCCGCAATCGCTCACCCCCAGTCCCAAAGGAGACCATTCATGATTTATCACCTTCATCTTGTGCGCCGCCGCTTTGCGATGACGGCTTCCGTCGCCGCCATCGGCGTCATGATGGCGCCCGCCGCCCATGCCTCCGGTTCGTCCATGCCGTGGGAGCAGCCGCTGCAACAGATCCTGCAGTCGATCGAGGGGCCGGTCGCCAAGATCATCGCCGTGATTGTCATCATCTCGACCGGTCTGGCGCTTGCTTTCGGCGACACGTCGGGCGGCTTCCGCCGCCTGATTCAGATCGTCTTCGGCCTGTCTATCGCCTTTGCGGCCAGCTCGTTCTTCCTGTCGTTCTTCTCGTTCGGTGGCGGGGCACTTGTCTGATGACGGGCGTTGTCGAACAGGGCGACATTCCGGGCTTCACTGTCCCGGTCCACCGGGCGCTGACCGAGCTGATCCTGCTCGGTGGCGCGCCGCGTGCCATCGCGATCATGAACGGCACGCTGGCGGGCGCGGTTGGCCTGGGCTTACGCCTCTGGCTGGTCGGCCTTGCCATCTGGGCGATCGGCCATTTTGCGGCGGTTTGGGCTGCCAAACGCGATCCGCTTTTCGTCGAGGTCGTTCGCCGCCATCTGCGCATTCCCGCGCACCTCACAGTCTGACCAAGGACGTGCTCATGATGAACCTTGCCGAATACCGCAATCGTAGCCGCCGGCTCGCCGACTTCCTGCCCTGGGCGGCATTGGTCGGCACCGGCATCGTCCTCAACAAGGACGGCAGCGTTCAGCGCACCGCCCGGTTCCGCGGGCCGGACCTCGACAGCGCCGTGCCCGCCGAACTGGTCGCGGCCGCCGGCAGATTGAACAACGCCTTCCGCCGTCTCGGCTCCGGCTGGGCCATTTTCGTTGAAGCCGTTCGGCTTGCGGCGCAGCGCTACCCCGAAAGCATGTTTCCGGATGCGGCCTCAGCCCTGGTCGATGCCGAACGCAAGGCTGTGTTTGAAGAAGCAGGCGCGCATTTCGAGTCGAGCTACTTTCTGACCTTCGCCTACCTGCCGCCGGCTGAGGACGCTGCGCGCGCGGAAAGCTGGCTCTACGAGGGCCGTGAACAGTCGGGCTTCGATCCGTATGAGGTGTTGACCGGTTTTTGCGACCGCACGGATCGGCTTCTGCGCCTTATCGAAGCCTTCATGCCGGAGTGCCATTGGCTCGATGATGCCGAGACACTGACCTATCTGCACGGTTGCGTCTCCACGCATCGCCATCGCGTCCGCGTGCCCGAGACGCCGATGTATCTGGACGCGCTGCTAGCCGACCAGCCACTCACCGGCGGCCTGGAGCCGCGCCTTGGCAATCAGCACATCCGCGTCCTCACGATCACCGGTTTTCCAACGGTAACGACGCCCGGCCTGCTCGACGAATTGAACCGGTTGGCCTTTCCCTATCGCTGGTCCACCCGTGCGATCCTGCTCGACAAGCTAGAGGCGACCAGGCTGCTGACCAAGATCCGGCGCCAGTGGTTCGCCAAGCGTAAGTCGATCGGCGCGATCCTGAAGGAGGTGATGACCAACGAAGCCTCGGTGCTGGTCGACACCGATGCGGCGAACAAGGCGGCAGACGCCGACCTCGCGCTTCAGGAACTGGGCGCAGACTATGCCGGTGTGGCTTATGTCACGGCCACTGTGACGGTGTGGGACGCCGACCGCAAAGTGGCCGACGAGAAATTGCGGCTGGTCGAGAAGGTCATCCAGGGCCGCGACTTCACGGCGATGATGGAGACCATTAACGCCGTGGACGCCTGGCTCGGCAGCTTGCCGGGTCATGTTTACGCCAACGTGCGGCAGCCGCCGATTTCCACGCTCAATCTCGCCCATATGATTCCGCTTTCAGCGGTCTGGGCGGGGCCGGAACGGGATGAGCACTTTTCAGCACCTCCCCTGCTGTTCGGCAAGACCGAGGGCTCGACCCCGTTCCGGTTTTCTCTTCATGTCGGCGATGTCGGCCATGCGCTCGTCGTTGGGCCGACCGGCGCTGGCAAATCCGTGCTGCTGGCGCTCATGGCCCTGCAGTTCCGCCGCTATCCGCAAGCCCAAGTCTTTGCTTTCGATTTTGGGGGGTCGATCCGTGCCGCAGCCATCGCCATGCGCGGTGACTGGCACGATCTTGGCGGCGGGCTCACAGACGGCTCGCAAACGTCGGTCAGCCTCCAGCCGCTGGCCCGCATCGAGGAGACGAGCGAACGGGCCTGGGCCGCCGACTGGATCGTGGCGATCCTGACCCGTGAGGGCGTCGCTATTACGCCGGAGGTGAAGGAGTATCTCTGGACGGCGCTGACATCGCTCAGCACCGCGCCGGTCGAGGAACGCACGATAACGGGCCTGTGCGTCCTGCTCCAGTCCAACGACCTGAAACAGGCACTGCGACCCTATTGCATCGGCGGCGCATGGGGCCGGCTGCTCGACGCAGAAAGCGAACATCTGGGCTTTGCCACCGTTCAGGCGTTCGAGACCGAGGGGCTGATCGGGACCGAGGCCGCGCCCGCTGTGCTCGCCTATCTGTTTCACCGGATCGAAGACCGGCTCGATGGTTCGCCGACGCTTATCATCGTCGACGAAGGCTGGCTGGCGCTGGACGACGAGGGTTTTTCCGGCCAACTCCGCGAATGGCTGAAAACGCTGCGCAAGAAGAACGCCTCCGTCATCTTCGCTACGCAGTCACTTTCGGACATCGATGGTTCGGCCATCGCGCCCGCCATCATCGAGAGCTGCCAGACCCGGCTCCTGCTTTCCAACGAACGCGCGATCGAGCCACAGATTACCGCCATCTATCGCCGCTTCGGCCTCAATGATCGTCAGATCGAGATCATCGCACGGGCCATGCCGAAGCGCGACTATTACTGCCAGTCCCGCCGCGGCAACCGGCTGTTCGAGCTGGGCCTCAGCGAAGTGGCGCTCTCGCTCTGCGCCGCGTCCTCCAGGACCGACCAGGCGGCCATTGCAGCTATCGTCGCTGAACACGGCCCGGATGGTTTCCTCGACGCCTGGCTGCACCATCGCGGGCTCAGTTGGGCCGCGGACCTCATTCCCAACCTCGCCAACCTGGAGAGATACCCATGAAACTGCACCGCTCCCACGTAGCGAGACTTGCTGCTGCCCTACTGTCTGCGCCCCTTGCGCTTGTGCCCATGCTGGCGACGCCGGCGCATGCCCTCATCGTCTTCGACCCGTCCAACTATGGGCAGAACGTTCTTCAGGCGGCCCGCGCGCTCCAGCAGATCAACCAGCAGATCACGCAGCTTCAGAACGAAGCCCAGATGCTCATCAATCAGGCCCGCAATCTGGCGAGCCTGCCATATTCGTCGCTGCAACAACTCCAGCAGTCGGTGAGCCGCACCCAGCAGCTTCTGAGCCAGGCCCAGAACATCGCTTACGACGTTCAGAAGATCGATCAGATGTTCCAGCAGAAATATGGCAGCGTTTCGCTCTCCGCCTCGGACGCGCAGCTCGTCGCCGACGCCAAATCGCGCTGGCAGAATACCGTTGGCGGCTTGCAGGACGCCATGAAGGTGCAGGCCGGCGTCGTCGGCAATATCGACACCAACCGCGTCGAGATGTCGGCGCTTGTCGGCCAGAGCCAGAGCGCCACCGGCGCGTTGCAGGCGACACAGGCCGGCAACCAGCTCCTGGCGCTACAGACCCAACAGCTCGCCGATCTCGCCGCCGTCGTTGCAGCCAATGGTCGGGCGCAGGCGTTGCAATCAGCCGAACAGGCGACCGCCGCCGAACAGGGCCGCGAGCAGCGTCGCCGATTTCTGACGCCGGGCACGGGCTACCAGCCCGGCAATGCCCGGATGTTCACCAACAGCAATTGAAAGGAGGTCAAGTGCATGGACGGCAAAATGCTCGCCCGGCTCGGCGCCGTCGTCTTCGTCGTCATCACCGCCACGGTTGTCGAGCAGACCCGCGCCCGGCAAGGGCCGCAGGTCCGCACGCTCGTCCGCGAGCCCAACGACATCAATGCGCAGCTCTCGACACTGCGCCGCTGCCGTGACATGGGGGAGGCCGCCACCCGCGATCCCGTCTGCCTCAATGTCTGGGCCGAGGCCCGCGACCGATTTCTTGGCCAGGGACCGGCGGCTGCGCGGCCGGATAAACCAACCGCGCTCACGACAGAAGTGCCGACGACGTTCTTCCCCACGGAAGATCCAACCGCCAAGGAAAGCGCGCCGGTCGCGCATCCCGAACCCACCGGGCCGGAGGTTCGCTGACCATGGGTGGTACTGGCGTCATTGACCATTTCCTCGAGGTCTTCACCCGCTATATCGATGGCGGCTTCGGCCTGCTCAGCGGCGAGGTCGCCTTCATCGCTACAACGCTGATCGTCATAGACGTGGTGCTGGCAGCGCTCTTCTGGTCATGGGTCGTCGATGACGACATCATCGCCCGGCTGGTCAAGAAGACGCTATTCGTTGGCGTCTTCGCCTACATCATCGGCAATTGGAACAATCTTGCCCGTATCGTCTTCGAGAGCTTCGCCGGTCTCGGCCTCAAGGCGTCGGGCACGGGATTTACCGTCACGGATCTTCTCCGCCCCGGCAAGGTGGCGCAGACCGGGCTCGACGCCGGACGACCGCTGCTTGACTCCATCTCGAACCTGATGGGCTATTGGTCCTTCTTCGAGAACTTCATCCAGATCGCCTGCATGCTGTTCGCCTGGGCGCTGGTGCTGCTCGCCTTCTTTGTTCTTGCCGTTCAGCTCTTCGTGACGCTGATCGAGTTCAAGCTGACGACACTCGCCGGCTTCGTGCTCATCCCGTTCGGCCTGTTCGGTAAATCCGCCTTCATGGCCGAACGGGTGCTTGGCAACGTGATTTCCTCCGGCATCAAGGTTCTAGTGCTCGCCGTCGTCATCGGCATCGGCTCGACGTTGTTCTCCGAGTTCACCGCCGGGTTCGGCGGCAATACGCCATCGATCGACGACGCCATGGCGATCGTGCTTGCGGCGCTTTCGCTGCTGGGTCTCGGTATATTCGGACCCGGCATCGCCAACGGATTGGTGAGCGGCGGCCCGCAACTTGGCGCGGGCGCGGCGGTCGGTACAGGCCTTGCCGCCGGCGGTATGGTTGCGGCGGGTGCTGCCACGGTCGGCGCGGTCGCCTCCGGAGGCGCATCCTTTGCCGGCGGAGCAGTTGAAGCCGCCCGTGGAGGAGCAGCGCTCGCCGGTGGCGCTTCCACGGCCTACAGCCTCGGCGCGGCCGGACAGTCCGGCGCATCCGCTGTGGCGTCGGGCATCGGCAATGTCGCCAGTTCCGGTGCACAAGCCACTCTTTCCCCGCTGAAGCGTGCTGCCTCCCATGCAGCCGACGGCCTCAAATCTGGCTACCAGTCCGGCGGATCGTCCGCCGTAAGTTCGATTAACACGGACGCTGCGGAGGCTACGTCCGCGCCTGCCAAATCCTCTTCTTCAGCAACCGACGGCCCGCCGGCCTGGGCGAAGCGCATGAAGCGCTCGCAGCAAATGACCCACGGTGTTCAAGCAGCCGCCCATGCCGTGCGCAGCGGTGACGGCCATGGCGGTGGTTCCTCTGTCAATCTTTCCGAAAGCGACTGACCATGTTCAAGCGACCATTTACCCATTACGGCAAGTCCCCTGAGCCGGAGACGCCATACCAACGCGCGAGCCAAGTCTGGGACGATCGCATCGGCTCTGCCCGGGTGCAGGCCCGAAACTGGCGCTTCATGGCCTTCGGCTCGCTGGTGCTCTCCGCTGGACTGTCGGCCGCACTGGTCTGGCAATCGTCCAACGGCTCGATCGTGCCGTGGGTGGTGCAGGTCGACCGGCTCGGCCAGGCGCAGGCCGTCGCACAGGCGACCGCCGACTATCAGCCGAATGATCCGCAGATCGCATTCTATCTCGCTCGTTTCATAGAAGAGGTCCGCTCGATCCCGGCCGACGCAATTATCGTCCGGCAAAATTGGCTTCGCGCCTATGACTTCACCACGCAGGGGGGTGCGCTGGCGCTTAACGACTATGCTCGCGCAAACGATCCCTTCACCAAGGTCGGCAAGAGCCAAGTCGCGGTGGAGGTGTCGTCGGTCATCCGTGCCTCGCCGTCGAGCTTCCGCGTCGCCTGGATCGAGCGCCGCTATCAGGACGGATCGCTTAGCTCCATGGAACGCTGGTCTGCGATCCTCACCGTTGCCGTGCAGCCGCCACGCGATGTCGACACGCTGAGGAAGAACCCGCTCGGAATCTACATCAACGCCATCAACTGGTCGAAGGAGCTTGGTCAATGACGCTCACCTGCCATGAAGCCGGGAGGCCGGCTTCCCTGACCCACGCCATTCTGGCATTCCGCAATTCCGGCTTGCCGCTTCTTCTGATTTGTACCTCGGCGCTCGCCGGCTGCGCCACGCCGCAGAAGCCGCCCGAAATCGCCTATGACGACGCCGCACCTGCCGTGCAGACCGTCGATCCGCCCGCGCCCGTCAGGGTGGTGGAGCTGCCGAGGCCGCTGCCCTTGCCCGGACAACTGAAGCCGGTCGGCAGAGACGGTAAGCCGGAGTCGGAAGCGGCCGATCCGACTAAGCGCGTCAATCAGGCCAATGCCGCTGCTCGCGTCCAGCCGGTGCGCAACGGCTTCATCAACTCGATGCAGGTCTATCCCTTCGTCGATGGCGCGCTCTATCAGGTCTATGCATCGCCGGGGCAGATCACCGACATCGGCCTTCAGCCCGGCGAACAGCTCGTTGGCTCCGGGCCGGTTGCGGCTGGCGACACGGTGCGCTGGATCATCGGCGATACCGAGAGCGGCACGGGCGCGGGCAAACAGGTGCATATCCTCGTCAAGCCAACACGGCCGGAACTGACCACCAACCTCGTCATCAACACCGATCGGCGCACCTACCACATGGAACTGCGCTCGACACCTTCGACCTACATGGCGTCGGTGTCCTGGCAGTATCCACAGGATCAGCTCATTGCGCTCCGTCGCCAGAATGCTGATGCTCAGGCGGCCCAGCCCGTCGCCAACGGCATCGACCTTGCCCGCGTGAACTTCCGCTACGCGGTGACGGGCGACCGCGCAGCCTGGCGTCCGCTGCGCGCCTTCGACGATGGCAAACAGGTCTTCATCGAGTTTCCACGCGGCATTGGTCAGGGCGAAATGCCGCCGCTCTTCGTGGTCGGCCCCAAGGGCGATACCTCCGAACTGGTGAACTACCGGGTGCGCGGCAACTACATGATCGTGGACCGGCTGTTCGCTGCCGCCGAACTGCGCTTTGGTGCAGACAAGGACCAGAAACATGTCCGCATCTCCCGCACAGACGGAAGGCCAGCATCGTGAGCAGCGAACTCGATCCCGAAAAAGAGGAAGCGCCTGAACTCGGGGCTCCGCGGCAGTCAGAGGCGGGCGAGAGTACTTGGCCGCTGACCGGCGAGCCGGTCGCGCCGATGCGGTTGCGTCCCGAACCACCGCGCGTCACTCGTCTGTCGCGCAAGGTGCTGGTCGGACTTGGTTTGGCCGCCAGTCTCGGCGTCGGCGCCGCCCTGATCTATGCGCTCCAGGCCCGCAACGGCGCCAATCAGGGTCAGGAACTCTATTCCACGGACAACCGAACCACGCCGGATGGACTGGCCGGTCTGCCGAAGGATTATGCCGGGGTGCCCAAACTCGGGCCGTCGCTTCCTGGCGACCTCGGTCGCCCGATCCTCAACGCACAGAACGCCGGCCAGCCCGTGCCGGTCCCGGTGATTGCGTCGCCGGGCGCCGAACCTGCCGGTCTAAGCCCGGAGGAACAGCGACGCCTTCAGGAGCTGGAGGCGGCACGCACCGCGCGCCTGTTTGCTTCCACGCAGACGCGGCCCGAAAACAACGAGAACACCACGCAACCCACCACGACAGCCACGCCACCGACCGACCTCGCTGGCCTCGGCTTTGCGCCTCAGCCGGCGACGCCCGCGGCGCAGGAGCGCCAGCTCGCCTTCCTCAATCAGGTGCCCGACAAGCGCACCGTCTCGACGGATCGTGTCGCGGCACCTGCATCGGCCAATATCCTTCAAGCCGGCGCCGTTATCGCTGCCGCTCTTATCACCGGCATCCGCTCCGATCTTCCCGGCCAGGTCACCGCCCAGGTCACAGAAAATGTCTATGACAGCCCCACGGGAAAGATCCTGCTTATCCCGCAGGGCACGCGCGTCATCGGCCAATACGACAATGGTGTCGGCTTTGGCCAGCGACGTGTACTGCTCGTCTGGAACCGGCTGATCTTCCCGAACGGCCGCTCGATTGTGCTGGAGCGGCAGCCAGGCGCCGATGCCGAAGGCTATGCCGGTCTGGAGGATGGCGTTAATTACCACTGGGGCGAATTGTTCAAGGCCGCCGCCCTCTCGACGTTGCTCGGCGTCGGCGCGCAAGCTGGTTCATCCGGCCAGGACAGCGACATCGTTCGGGCGCTGCGTCAGGGCGCATCGGACAGCGTCAGCCAGACAGGCCAGCAGATTGTCAGTCGTCAGCTCAATATCGCTCCGACGCTGACCATTCGACCCGGTTTTCCGGTCCGCGTGATCGTGACGCGGGACCTCGTGCTCGAACCTTATGGAGGTTGAAATGGCTACGTTGAAACTTGGATCCATCCAGGATGAGAAGCCGGTAAGGGTAACGGTCGAGCTTCCCGCGGTGCTACACCGGGACTTGGTCGCCTATGCCGCTTTGCTCGGCAGCGAGCAAGGAACGCCGATTGGGGATCCGGTTCGGCTGATCGTGCCGATGTTGCAGCGGTTCATGGCAACGGATCGCGGTTTTGTCAAGGCGCGGCGTACACAGTGATGGCTGGGTCCGAAAAGCCGTGCGGCCACCGCCCATTGGATGATTTCGCATTGCCAGCTGACGTCCTGTCCGTCTGATGGAACCGCTATTCGAGGGTGTCTGTACCGAGCAGGTCGGCCAGCCTTGCGGTCGCCTTTTTGCGTACATTCTCTTGTAGCTTGTCGAGATTGAATTGTTTCCATTTCACGGCAGGCAGATCCGGCGCGCCCGGCACGCCAAGCTTGTCCCAATCCGGCGTGCCGGCCTTGAAGCCAACAAGAAACTCGCGGTGCGCGACCGGCATTTCACCGACGATTCTGTTCGCCAACTCCTGACGGGCTATCAGCAGCTCTTCCAGCGTCACCTCGTTAACCGTCATGCCCTGGAAATTCTGTCGGAACTCTTGTTCGATGTCTTTTTGTCCTCGGCTGAGAACAGCGGCAATCGGGCTATCATGACTGATGAGATAGACAATAAACGCCGTCCTCAGGTCGTCGCTTATGCCCTCTTGGGCGAGAAGCTCACGCACGTCGAACAGATCGCGGGGGTGCTGGCGATCGAGCGCCGCCATGATCTTTCCGGCATAGAGGTCGGCAAAGGAAACAACCTGCATTTCCACGAAGCCGAAATTCTCTTCGGCCAAATCGGATATCGGCTGCACTTGCGGGGCAAACACACAACCGCGCAGCACAGGCGTCACCTCAATCTTGACCTGGGTCCGGCCGCGCTGAATGATCAGTCTCGTAAGCGTCCCATCGACGTGGCGGCTCTCTGCAACGTGAACGCCGTCGATCGCTCGCGAAATGCGATCCTTGATCCGCAAAAGCGCTGCCTCGATCGCCGCCAGTGACTCGGCGCGCGATGCCACCGGCAGATAGGTGAGGTCGATATCGACCGACAGACGCGGCATGTTGCGGACGAAAAGATTGATGGCAGTGCCGCCTTTGAGCGCGAAGCAGTCCTCCGCAGTAACTGCCGGGATGGTTTGCACGAGCAGGGCCACCTGCTGCCGATAGCGTTCACCGATTGCCATGAAATTCCTCCGGCACGGTTATGAGATAGGTCGGGTCGAGGCGGCCGCCGGGTACCAGCGAACGCTTGCCGTGACCAAAATCGATGACATCCTTGTCCAGATGCTTTCGCCAGGGATGCTGATGACGATCGGCAAAGAAGAAGAACAGCCGCTTGACCTTGATGCTCTTGCAGTCGGCAAGAAGTTGTTGCAGGCGGCGCGGCCTGAGGGTGGTCAGGCTTTCGAAGAATTTATCAGCCTGCTCGAAACTCTCCTCATTCGGCAAGCCGTCCAACATTTCCAGGGCCGCGCGCTCTGGCGTTGATAGCGCCAGCGGCCACTCCCATTGTCCCCAAGGCATCACGCTGAGTGACGGGATATATTGTGGGCCGATTTCGGCAGAGCCGCCATCCCGGATATTCCAGGTACGGCTTACCAATCCGAAATGGATTGGATCATTTCGGAAGAGCGTTTCGCTGTTGTGATAATGGAACGTGACCGTCAAGGGCAGCTTGTTGAGCCATGCCGGAGCGGGGTACGGGCCATAGAGGTGAACGTGTCGATCTTCTCGTTCGAGATAATGGGAAAATCCATGCAGCGAGAGTGCGGTTTGTCCGCCCACCAGCAACGGCTTTGCCATCAGGGTCTGAAGCGAGATTATGACGTGCTGCCATAGCAGCCTGCCAGCCGGCCGGCGGTACACGCCGTGAGCGATGCGCTCCAGCCAGCCGCTTGTGACATACTTCTGGGCCAGTTGGGCGGAATACCGTCGTTGCTTGAGCCAGGAGGAATCGACAATCAGCCCCTCGGGGAGCTCTCGCTGCAGCTGGTTTAGCTTTCCATGTGATTCTTCACTCATGGTTTATAATATAGATGATTTACGAACCAAAGGGTAGTTTGACTTCAATCGAAAATATATACCATCACGGTAGAAATTCCTATACTTGTAAACCAACCACTTCTGAATATCTGCAGAAGGGTACGTTTCGGCGAGGGCGCGGAGAAAGTCAGTTACGCTTTTCGCCTTCCTTCACCGCCATGCCCCGTGCATTCGGCGGCCCGTCTTACGCGTGCCCACCAACGTCTCCGTCTTCATCTATTTCCCGCACTGGCAGATACGCGTTGGTCTCCAGCCATTCCTTGACGATGTAACGGATCATATCGTTTCGCGTCATGCCGAGCTCTTGGGCAATGGAGAGCAAAGCGTCTTCAGTTTCGACATCCAGCCCAATCGGTGCGGCGTTCCGGATCATAAGCGCCGCGCGTCGCAGCATGACTTGTAGATCGGCTCGCGATGCATCGCCAATGCGGTCTGCCGTATAGTCAAGCTGACCGGCCATATCACTTGGCATGTGTGTGTCTCCGCGTTGAAAGATGGTATTGTCCATCATCTCTCTCCCTCAGGTTTGGTCAAGGCTCGGCGCCCAGCCTCGCGTTATGCCCTTGCTCATCACGGCAGAGGCGAGCGAAAGCTGGTATCGCAGGTGCTGAATTCGGTGCACGAGATCCTCAATGGCCGCCCGTGCATTGCCGTCATGGGTGGCAAGGATCGCTTCAATCGGATCGAGCTCCGACTCTTCGGTCATTTCGGCGGTTTCCGGACTCATCAGACACACGTCTCCATTCCGCCCAAAGATGGCGGTTCTCATCATCAAATTGTCGGTAAACTCAGGCCGGGGCGTAGCTCGCGTCTGTTCTTATTATGTTCTAACTCGAGTGAGAGTCAAGCTCCTGAGATCTTGATGGCGCTGAGAAGGCTTTTCCATCTTCGCAAGCGGAACATGACAGCTGATGGCGTCAGAAGCCCGGCGCCGGTCAGCCGGGTGCTGAATG
>BFBZ01001868.1_pt1 | contig 12884 bp, 11 predicted proteins | sample 1888401 | NCBI WGS metagenome assembly BFBZ01 (sample SAMD00112614, study PRJDB3348) | symbiont metagenome | host: Chara braunii | reverse complement strand
AAATTGCCTCAGCCGAGCCCGCCGATGTGAAAGCTTTTCATCTCCAAATATTCCTCGATGCCGGCCTGCGCGCCCTCTCGCCCAAGGCCGGACAGCTTGACACCGCCGAAAGGGGCGACCTCGATCGAGACCGAGCCGGTGTTCAAGCCCACCATGCCGAACTCTAGCGCCTCGCCGACGCGCCAGGCGCGTTTCAGGTTTTCTGTGTAAAAGTAGGAGGCAAGGCCGTAGGGCGTGCCGTTGGCGATGGCGATGGCCTCCTCCTCCGTCTCGAACCGGAAAAGCGGTGCGACCGGGCCAAACGTTTCCTCACCGGCCAGTTGCATTTCATGTGTGGCGCCGGTCAGGACCAGCGGCGCGACATATTGCGGACCCTCCGGCAGCGAAGGCTTCTCGGTGACGATCACGGCACCTTTGGCAAGCGCATCCTCGACGTGGCGGTTGATTTTYTCGACCGCCGCCATGTTGATCATCGGCCCGATGGCGACGCCGGGCTGCGTGCCAGGCCCGACCGTCATGGCGTTGACGCGAGCGGTGAGCTTTTTGGCGAAGGTTTCGTAGACGCTGGCCTGGACGAGGATGCGATTGGCGCAGACGCAGGTCTGGCCGCCATTGCGAAACTTCGAGACGAGCGCGCCCTCAATGGCGAGATCGAGATCTGCGTCGTCGAAGACGATGAAGGGAGCGTTGCCGCCGAGTTCGAGGCTGAGCCGCTTCACGCTGTCGGCGGCGCCACGCATCAGCAGCGAACCGACCCGCGTCGAGCCGGTGAAGGAGATCTTGCGCACGGTCTCGTTCGCCATGATCTCGTTGCCGATCTCCGTGGGCATGCCGGTGACGATGTTGATGACGCCGGCGGGAATGCCGGCGCGCTCGGCAAGCACGCCAAGCGCCAGCGCCGAATAGGGTGTGAACTCGGACGGCTTGATGACGACCGTGCAGCCCGCGGCCAGCGCCGGCGCGACCTTGCGGGTGATCATCGCGTTGGGAAAGTTCCACGGCGTGATGATCCCGCAAACCCCGACGGGTTCCTTGAGTATGATGATGCGGCGGTCGGATGTGGGCGAGGGGATGGTGTGGCCATTGATGCGGCGCGCCTCCTCGGCGAACCATTTGACGAAGGACGCGCCGTAACGGATCTCGCCTTTGGCCTCGTCCAGCGGCTTGCCCTGTTCGGTCGTCAGGATCAACGCCAGATCGTCCAGATTAGCGAGCATCAAGCCGTGCCAGGCCTCCAGCAGGACAGCGCGCTCGGCGTTGGTTTTCTGTCTCCAATTGCGATAGGCGGAAGTCGCGGCCTCTATGGCCGCGCGGGTCTCCGGACCGGTCATGTCGGGCACCGTGCCGATCGTTGCCTGGGTCGCCGGATCGACGACGTCGACCGTCTTGCCGGAGCCGGCAGCGACCCACTCGCCGCCGATCAGGCCGGCTTCGCGGAAGAGAGTTTTGTCTTTCAGGTTTTTCATCGAAAATGACCTTGCATCAGGTGAGTGCGGCAACGATGGCGGCCGTGATGGCCTCTGTTCGGTCCTTGCCGGGAATGGTGCCTATGCCCCTGGCGGTGGCGGCTTCGACCGCCTTCATGACGCGGTCGGCCGCAGCCTTTTCACCGAGATGATCGAGCATCATGGTCCCGGACCAGATGGCGGCGATTGGATTGGCGATGCCGAGATGGGCGATATCGGGCGCCGAGCCGTGCACCGGCTCGAACATCGACGGCGCCGAGCGGTCAGGATTGATGTTGGCGGAGGCGGCGTAGCCGAGCCCGCCCTGGATCGCCGCGCCGATATCGGTCAGGATGTCGCCGAACAGGTTGGAGGCGACGACAACATCAAGGCTCTCCGGCGCCATGATCATGCGCGCGGCGAGCGCATCGACATGATAGCTCGTGACTTCGATATCAGGATACTCCGCAGCCAGCTTTCGCGTGATCTCGTCCCAGAACACCATCGAGTATTTCTGCGCGTTGGACTTGGTGACGGAGGCGAGCTTGCCCCGCCGCGACCGCGCCTGCTCAAAGCCGAAGCGCAGGATGCGCTCGACGCCGACGCGGGTGAAGATCGAGGTCTCCACGGCGACCTCGTCCAGCGTGCCTTGATGCACGCGTCCGCCGGCGCCCGAATATTCGCCTTCGGTGTTCTCGCGGATGCACAATATGTCGAAACCTTCCGCCCGCAGCGGGCCGGTCACGCCCGGCAGCAGGCGGTGCGGTCGGATGTTGGCATATTGCACGAACGCCTTGCGGATCGGCAGCAGGAGACCATGGAGCGAGACGGAATCCGGCACCTCCGCCGGCCAGCCGACCGCGCCGAGAAGGATGGCATCGAAGCCGCGCAAGGTCTCGATGCCGTTTTCGGGCATCATGCGGCCTGTGTCCTTGAAGAATTTGCAGGACCAAGGGAACTCGGTTCCGGTAAGGGCGAAGCCGGTGTCTCCGGCCACCGTTTGCAACACCGTCCAGGCGGCCGCGGTCACATCGCGGCCGATGCCGTCACCGGGGATCAGGGCGATCGAGTAAGACTTCATCGGCATCTCTTTACAGGCTGATCAGGACGCTCTTGGTCCTGCGGTTGGCGAGATAGGCTTCGCGGCCGAGATCCTTGCCGATGCCGGAGCGCTTGTAGCCGCCGGTTGGCAGAATATGGTCGCGCGAGCGGCTGTAGCGGTTGACCCAGACGGTGCCCGCCTCAAGTTTGCGCGCGAAGCGGATGGTGCGGGACAGGTCGGAGGTGAACAGGCCGGAAGCCAGTCCGTAGGTTGGATGGGTGGACAGCGCCAGCGCCTCTTCCTCGGTCTCGAAGGTCTGGATGGTCAGGACCGGGCCGAAGATTTCCTCGACGATCGCCGGATTGGCCTGGTCGACATTTGTGATCAGCGTCGGCTCGTAGAAATAGCCGGGATTGTTCATGACGCCGCCGCCGGTCAGGCATTCGCCGCCGGCCTCGATCGCGGCCCGCACGATGCCGTCGACGCGCGCCCGCTGCCGTTCCGAGATAACAGGCGAATACTGCGTCGCCTCGTCCCATGTCGGGCCGGGCCGTACCGCCTTCACCTTCTCCAGGATCGCGGCCGTCAGCCTGTCGGCCACACTCCTCTCGACGATCAGGCGCGTGCCTGCGACGCAAGCCTGGCCGGCATTGAAGGTGACGCTGCCGGCGACCGCGGTCGCCGCCTTCTCCAGATCGGCATCGGCAAAGACGATCTGCGGGCTCTTGCCGCCGAGTTCCAGCGTCATCGGCTTGACGCCGGTGCGAGCGATATTCTCCATGATGGCCGAACCGGCGCGGGTCGAGCCGGTGAAGCTGACCTTGGCGATATCGGGATGGCCGGTCAGCGCCGTGCCGGTCGTCGGACCGTCGCCCAGCACCACGTTTATGAGCCCCGCCGGCAAGCCTGCTCGGACGGCGAGTTGCGCCATATAGACTGCCGAAAAGGGCGTCATTTCCGATGGCTTCAGCACGACCGCATTGCCCGCGGCCAATGCCGGCCCGAGCTTCCATCCGGCCATCGAGATGGGAAAATTCCAGGGCGTGATCGCGCCGACCACGCCATAGGGCTCGCTCATGATCATGCCGAGACTGGTGTCGTCGGTGGGTACGAGCTCGCTGCCTTCCTTGTCGGCGAATTCGGCAAAGAAGCGGATCTGCTCGGCGGTGACAGCGATGTCGCCGGCCACGAGCTGGCCGACAGGCCGGGTGGAGCACAGCGCCTCGATCCTGGCCAGCGTTTCGGCCTCCGCTTCGATCAGGTCGGCCCAGGCCTGAAGCGCCTTCGTCCGTTCGCGTGGCCGAACACTACCCCAGTTGCTGGACTTCAGCGCCGCCTTGGCGCTGTCCACCGCACGATCGATCACCTCGGGGCCTGCGATCGGACAGGCGGTGTATACTCTGCCATCCGACGGTCGGTGCATCTCGATCGTACCCTCGGCCGCGATGAGTTCTCCGCCAATGAAATGTCCGACAGGGAGGGAGACGATATCCGGGTCGAAGCTCAGGCCCATGGCACCCACTCTAGAGTTTTCCGCAGGAGCCTAGCGCGGGCGGCAGCGCAGCATGCACCGTTCGGCGATCAGTCGCGGATGATTGTTGTGCGCCGGCGATGACAGACGGCAAAATCTGTTGCGGAGGCGCAGGCTCGCGCAGACCCCATTACCCTACGGTTACGTAGATCTTGCGTACCGTTTCGATGGTCTTCCAAACACCGGTGAAGCCAGGCTTCATCACGAAGCTGTCGCCGGCGCGGTAGGTCACCGGCTGGCCGCCGTCGGGCGTGATTTCGATCACGCCCGAGAGGATGTGGCAGAACTCGAAAGTGTCGCCCTTGATCGAGCGCGTTTCCCCAGGCGTCGCCTCCCAGACGCCGGTATGGATGAGGTCGCCCTTGGCGACATCCTGCGCCCAGGTCTTGAAGGCGGGGTTGCCGGAAATCAGCCGTTCGGGCAGCGCCGCGGATTCGCGCGGCTGGAAGGCAGGGCTGGTATCGACAGTCTTGAGCAGGGACAAGGGATGGCCTTTCATGTTGAAGTTCAATAGCCGCGCGACCGGTCGACGAGCCCTATGGGGTCAAGACCGGCGCGGTAACGCCTGATGTTTTCGACAACGGCCTGCGCGGCGCTGGCGGGCTGGGKGACGCTGGCGACATGCGGGGTCAAAATGACCTTTTGATGCGACCAGAATGGATGGTCCGCTGGCAGTGGTTCGGGATCGGTGACGTCGATCATCGCCGAAGAAAGATGGCCGCTGTCGAGCGCGGCGACAAGGGCTTCCTGGTCGAGCTGCGGCCCCCGGCCGGTGTGGACGAGAACCGCGCCCTTGGGCAGTTTCGCAAACAGGTCGGCATCGAGGAAACCGCGCGTCTCCTCGGTCAGCGGCAGCAGGCAGATCAAAATGTCGCTGGCCGCGAGCATCTCGTTCAGCCCGGGCTCGCCATGATGACAGGTCACGCCCTCGATCCGCCGCGGCGAGCGGCTCCATCCGGCAAGCGGGAAGCCGAAAGGCTTCAGGCGGTCGAGGACGGCTTGGCCAAGCTGCCCGAGGCCGAGCACGCCGACCCGGCGCGACCCGGCCTGCGGCTGCGCGATATCCGCCCATTTGCCGGCGCGCTGCTGCGCCAGATATCCAGGCAGGTTGCGGTGGAGCGCGAGCACGGCAAGCGTCACATATTCCTGCATCATGCGCACGATGCCTTCCTCGATCATGCGCACGATCTTCACGTTCGCAGGCACCGCGTCGAGGCGAAACTGGTCGACGCCGGCGCCGATGGAAAACAGGATTTCCAGGTTCCTGTAGCGGCCGAGATTATCCGGCACCGTCCAGCTGATCAGGTAACGCACGGCGTCGGGATCGACCGTTTCGGCATCCATCGTGAAGGGGACGTCCGGCAGTTCTCTCGCGAAGGCATCGGCGAAGATCGCGCCGCGCCGCGCATCGGAATTGAACAGGAATGTCATTCCGGTTTCCTTCAAGCCGCGCAGTGGGCGCCCAGCGCCTCGATCAATCGCTGGCAGGCGGCGAGTTCGCTGGTGAGAATGTATTCATCCGGTTTGTGGGCGCGATCGATGTCGCCAGGTCCGCAGATGATCGCATCGAACCCGGCGGCCTGGTAAAGCCCGGCCTCGGTACCGTAGCTGACGGCGGCAAGCGGCGCTTCGCCGGTCAGCTCGGCCAACAGGCCCGCCAGTGCCGCGTCTTGCGGCAGCGACAGCGCTGGATAGGCGCTCATCGGCGTCCACTCGACCTGAAAGCCTTCGGCTGCAAGGGCCTCTGCCCGCGCCTTTACCGGCGCGAGCAGGCTGGCAGGGTCGACGCCGGGAACGGCGCGAGCCTCCAGGTCCAGCGTGCAGGTGTCGGGGATGATGTTGACCTGATGTCCGCCTGCCACCACGCCGGCTTGCAGCGAGGAGTAGGGCGGCTCGAAGGCAGGATCGAACGGACCGTGCGTCAGCCGTTTGGCTTCGCTCACGGCCGCGTTCAGCGCAGCGGCCATGGCATGGATGGCGTTGAGCCCGAGATCGGGTCGGGAGGAATGGCCGGAGCGCCCGTTGACAATCACGCGGGCTGCCGCCTTGCCCTTGTGGCCTCGCACGGCGCGCATGCCGCTCGGCTCGCCGACGATGACGCCGAGCGGCTTGGCGCAAAGTTCGGGAAGGCGGGCGATCAAATGCGGCACGCCGCGGCATCCCACCTCCTCATCATAGGAGAAGGCAAGATGGATTGGCCTGGCGAGGCGAAGCCCAGCCAGCATGGGTACAGCCGCGAGCGCCGCGGCCAGAAACCCCTTCATGTCGGTGGTGCCGCGTCCGTAAAGCCGTTCGCCTTCCCGGCGCAGCGCGAAAGGAGCTGAACTCCATTGCGGCTCGCCAGCGGGAACGACGTCCATGTGGCCGGACAGGATGTAGCCCGGGACATCGGCGGGGCCGACCGTCGCGAAAAGATTGAAACGGTCGCCTTCCGGCCCCGGAAGCACGGTGACCTGACTTCCGTGTTCCGCGAGATAGGTCTCGATCCAGCCGGCTATGTCATCGTTCGCTTTGCCGGCGACCGATGGAAAGGCGACGAGACGGTCGAGGATGTCGAAGACGTCCATTCCAGCCCTCAAAGCATTTCGGGTTCGCCGGGATCGGTGCCGTCGACCATATTTCCAACATTGCCGGAAAGGATGTGCGCGTTCGGACGCGATTGCGTGCCGAAAGCGAAAGTGTTTCAGTTGAATCTTGCGTTGCTGCGCGGCTTTCGAGCAAATCGTATCGGTCTGCTCGTTTAGCGTTACGGGGCAGGGCCGGCCATCGGTGGGTGGCGCTCTAATGCGATAATCTTTCAGGGGCATGGAATTGAAGCCGTCCGGAAGCTTGAGAATCGACACCTTCTCGATGCGCATCGACGATATCGAAGGCGTCGAACTGGACCGGTTGCACGCGCTCTCCCTTTCCGTGGGATGGCCACACCGGGCCGAGGACTGGCAGTTCCTGCGCGAGTCAGGACAGGGGTTCGTGGCGCTTGACGAGATCGGCCGGGTTCTCGCTTCGGCCATGTGGTTCGGACATGGCGCCGGCTTCGCGACCGTGGGCATGGTCATTACCTCGCCGCGACTTCAGACCTTGGGGGCTGGGCAATGGCTGATGAAGCGGGTCTTTGAGAAAGTACCAGGGCGCGACCTGCGCCTCAATGCAACCCGCGCGGCAAAGCGGCTCTATCTCTCTCTCGATTTTCGGCCGGAAATGACCGTCTATCAATGCCAGGGCATCGCCCGGATAGAGGCGATGGCGAGGCCGGCAAATACGCAAGGTGATGTCCGGATTTTGGACGCGAGGGATATTCCCGCAGCGATCGAACTTGACGCGGCAGGATTTGGCGTGAGGCGGGCGACGCTCATCGAAAGGCTTTTCGCGCACTCGGCCGGCTATGGGCTTTTCAAGCGTGACACGCTGAACGCTTTCGCGCTCTGTCGGCCGTTCGGGCGGGGCCATGTCGTTGGGCCGGTCGTGGCGGAAAGCGACGCGGACGCGGTGGCGATCGTGCGGCCGCACGTCACGGACCATTCCGGGGCTTTCCTGCGGATCGACACCCACATGGAGAATGGTGAGTTCGCCACCTTTCTGTCGCACAGCGGAATGCCTGTTTTCGACACAGTGCTCACCATGTCGATGGGCAAACGCCTCTCCGATTTTGTCGTCGGCGGTGCAATCACACCGATGACCTATGCACTGGCCAGCCAAACTCTCGGGTAGTTCAGCCCACGACGCGGGTCGTCGGGGCTGTCCACGCCTTCACAGGCATTCTTGCGGCGCTAGGGGAACTGACTGGCCGCCTGTGACAATGCAAGAATTGAAGCCAGTGTCGGATGGACGGCACCATCAGAGAGGATTGGATTGGCAATGGCGGACCAAGTAATTTCGAAAGTCGGTTATCTAGCGCGGCAAGGGCGGCAAACGTCTTGGAACACACCAAGCCGACGAAAACATCCGACTGCTCGCGACAATCAAACAATGCTTCTGGAGACTTGAGGAAGTATACTATCGAGAAAGGCAACCGCCTGTGCGAGACCCGTGGATGAGACCTGATGGCCGAGACCGGGCTCAATGACGACTTTGGTGCGAACGCCCAGCGCCGTCAGTCGCTCTGCCGCCCGGATGCTCTCGCCCGAAGGCATGATCGGATCGGCGGCGCCGTGAACCAAGAGCAGTGGGGTGCCGGTTGCGGGAGCGAGAGCATACAGAACAATGCGGAGAGCGTCATGAGGTCCCGGACAACGAGTGGTATGTGAACATGGTCGGTGTTTCGCTTCGCGCGCCATGCGCCAGCAGTTTTCAAGCGACTGGATGCTGGTCCGGCAGAGGAGCAGCAACGTGCGGTTGCCCACACGCCTAGTGTACGACTTGTTCATACGCGGCATACCACCGCAATGGTGTCCGCTTTATAAGCGTGACATTAATCGGTGACGGTACTTTTTGAGCCGGAGTCGGGTGCGTGGTGGATGCCACAAGATGCAAGAATCGACCGATTGGCCCCGATAGTCAGCGAAACCTCAAAAATACTTTTTTCGGCGATTTTCCCTTTAAAATCAAAAGCGTAACTTTCTGACGGCCTCATGGTCGGAATTTTACTAAGAACAGAAAATATTTGCCAGTAATTTCAATGGCTTATATGCTGTTTAAACAATAGAGTGGGAATGATTCAGGCCCATCCGGGCGTATCCGGAAATACGCCGTGGTACGCCGCAAGGCATTGAAAACAAAAATAAATCTCTTCGGAGTCTATCGATAACAATCGGCACGCAGCGTTTGGCTTTGACGGCTTGCGTGACGGACCTCCGGAAATTGCCCGACGGAATTTTTCAAAGTACCGTCACGATCAGGAAGGCTCGTGACGGTACGGCCTGGAGTGTCACGGTCGGTAGCAGTGGATCAAAGGCAGCGTTGGATTCAGAACGAAAGTGGCCGTTGGTTACAACGATCGCCTTGGGTACCTTTTGGCCGCCCTGGATAGAATTGATTCAATTCGACTGTATCGGGGCTTTCGGTGCCGTCAGGCTGAGACCCCGCATCCGTTGAGAACGATGGTTGTGATGGTGTCGGCCGCTGCGTCGTAGTCGGCCTTGGCCAGCTTGCTCTTTTCGAGCGCATTGGCGGCCAGTGGCTCGAAGTCGCCATAGAACTGCGTCGCAGCCCACAGCATAATGAAGAAGTGCCGCGCATCGACAGGCGCCATCTTGCCGTCGCGCACCCAGCTATCGACGACGGCGGACCGCTCGCGCGTCACACGCTGCATGTGCAGCTTCTGCTGCTTGCTCAGGAAGTGGGCGCCCCGCAACATTTCGTTGGCAAAGAAACGTGACTCGGCTGCATGCTTGCGTGAATAGTCGAGCTTGGCGCGGATATAGACGGCAATAGCCTCGCGCGGGTCGCGATCGGGTGTGATGTGCTCGAAGGCCTTGTCCCATCCGATCAGCAGATGTTCGATCACCTGCGTGTAAATCTCCTGCTTGGTCGAAAAATAGTAATAGACATTGGCCTTGGGCAGGCCGCACTGGTCGGCAATTTCCTGGATGCGCGTCCCGTCGAGGCCCTTTCGTGCGAATACGTCGACTGCCGCGCGCAGTATCTTCTCCCGGTTCCTGGCGCCAACTTTGTCTTCGGGATTCTTGCCGCCCCGGCGCGCCGCCTTCTGTCCCGTCATATCCGCCCCGCCCCACTGCCTGCACTGCCGAGGCTCTATAGCACCCTTCGAAAACCTACCCAATACGGGGGAGCGACGTTTGCAAAAAAACTGACGATACGGTCAACTTTCATGATTTTGGAAGTTGACACTTTGGTCAGGTTATTTGTAACGTGCCGATCGTTGGGGAGCCAGAGGGAGGGGCGTTGCCGCAATGCCGGTTCAACTCAGATCTGCGATGATCGAAACCCTGGCGGGTTGGCACGGCGACATCGCTCCGGCCTGGCGGGTCGCCCTTGGCGCCGTGTCGCTGGATTTCGATGCCATCGACCCGATGCTCGAACTCGAGCCTTGGGAGCCGATTTTTCCGGCACGGCGCGACAAGCTTTTTCCAGGCGCGCCCAAGGGCGCGCACATGCTGCGCGCCTTCGACGGCATCGCTCCGGCGGATGTGCGTTGCGTGATCCTTGGCCAAGATCCTTATCCCGAGCCCGGCTTTTCCACCGGCCGCGCCTTCGAGGCTGGCAATGTCGCCGCCTGGCGCGAGCTCGACAAAATGTTCTCCAAGAGCATTCGCGCCTTCACCCAGCAGATCGTCGCGGCGCGCACCGGCGATCTCGCCTATGCCCGGTCCTTCGCCGATTGGCCGGCGACGCTTGCCGCCATTGAGAATGGACAGATCGACCTCGAGGGCGCTGACGCGCTGGCTCAGCGATGGGTCGACGATGGTGTTTTGCTTCTCAATGCGTCGCTGACGCTGTCTCGCTTCAAGGTCGAGATTGACCCGCATCAGTCGCGCGGCCATCTGCCCTTGTGGCGTCCGCTGATGCTCACAGTATTGCGTCATCTTGTTGGGCGTGGTTCGCCGATCGTGTTCATCGGCTTTGGGGACGCCGCTGCGCAAACGCTTGCCCTGGCAGGCATCGCTGAAGGCCAGCACGCGCTGTGCGCCTGTATTCTGCGGGACCATCCTGCGCGGGCCGACGCGGTTCTGGCGCTCGAAAATCCATTCCTGCTTTGCAACCGATATCTGGAGACGATGGGCGCCAAGCCCGTCGCGTGGTGACATATGTCTGCAACCGAGACCTACGATTTCATCATCGTCGGCGCCGGCTCGGCCGGTTGCGTTCTGGCCAACCGGCTGTCTGCAAATCCCGATCACAAGGTGCTGTTGCTGGAAGCGGGTGGCCGGGATTCCAATCCGCTGTTCCGGCTGCCCATGCTGATGGGCAAGCTGTTCCAGTCTGGCATCTACAACTGGCATTATCACACCGAGCCGGAGCCCTTTCTCAACAACCGCTCGCTCTATTGGCCGCGCGGCAAGGCATTGGGCGGCTCGTCCACCATCAACGGCATGATCTATGTGCGCGGCAACCGCCACGACTACGACCGCTGGGCGCAAATGGGGTTGCCCGGTTGGTCCTATGAAGATGTGCTGCCGGCTTTCCGCAGGTCGGAAGGACACATTCAGCGCAAGGATGCCCCGCATGGCACCGAGGGGGAGCTGACTGTCTGCCGGGCTCGCGGCTGGAACCCGCTACTCGACGTGTTCTCGGCGGCGGGCGCGGAAGCCGGCTATCCCATGAACGACGACTTCAATGGCGATGAGCAGGAAGGCTTCGGCAAATTCGACTTCACCATCAAGGACGGCAAGCGCTGGTCGACCTCCTATGCCTTCCTGCGCCCGATCGCCGGGCGCAAGAACCTGACCGTCCTGACCAAAGCGCTGACCCGGCGGATCGTCCTCGCCAACGGCAGAGCCGTCGGTGTCGAGTTCTCCCATAACGGTACGCAGCGTACCGCTTATGCCGAACGCGAAGTCGTGGTCAGCGCCGGCGCGGTGAACTCACCGCAGATCCTTTTGCTATCGGGTATCGGGCCTGCCGAAGAGCTCGCAGAGCATGGCATCAAGGCAGTTCACGATTTGCCTGGGGTCGGCAAGAACCTGCAGGACCACGTCGATTGCGTATTGTCCTATGAATGCACCCAGCCGATCACGCTGTTCAGCGACCTGCGTGTCGACAGGCTGACCTGGTCGCTGGTCGAAGGCATGTTGTTCGGTCGCGGCATCACCACGACATTCCCCTATGAGGCCGGCGCGTTCATCAAGTCGCGGTCGGACCTGGTTGCGCCCGACATCCAGCTGCATTTCATGCCAGCTCTGGAAAAGACCGCCAACCTGCACTTTCCCAATCCGTTCAAGCGCGCGGCCGTCGAGGCCAATCATGGCTTCACGCTGCGGGTAGGGCCCGTCAACCCGGAGAGCCGGGGAGCCATCACGCTGGCATCCGCCGATCCCAGGACGCCGCCCAGAATCCAGGCCAACTATCTCGAAACCGAGTTTGACCGTCAAACCATGATCGCCGGCATTAGGCTGACGCGCGAGATCATCAACCAGCCCGCCTTCGACGCCTATCGCGGACGCGAGCTCGCGCCCGGTCCGCAGGTCGAGACCGACGCCGAACTTGTCGAATGGCTGAAGGCGACCGCCATGACGACGTTCCATCCGGTCGGCACGTGCAAGATGGGCAATGACGAACGCGCCGTCGTCGACGCGCGCCTCAGGGTCCGCGGCATTGACGGTTTGCGCGTCGCCGATGCCTCGATCATGCCGATCATTTCCAGTGGCAACACCAATGCACCAGCGATCATGATTGGTGAAAAATGTGCCGAGTTCATCCTGAACGCCGCCTGAGACGACGAGGAACATCATGATTGTCGAACACCGCACCTACACATTTCGACCCGGTACGGTCGATTCGTGGATGCAGAAATACGAGGCCGAGGGCCTCCCTGTGCAAAAGAAGCACCTCAACCGTTTCCTCGGGCTCTACGTTTCCGAGATCGGGCATCTTCATACGACGGTTCTGATGTGGGGCTACGACAGCCTCGCCGATCGAGAGGCGCGCCGCGCCGCCATGTATGCAGACCCCGACTGGCAGAAATTCATCGGCGAAGTCTGGGCGCTCAACGCTATCCAGTCCCAGGACGTGATGATCATGAATCCGGCACCGTTTTCCCCCGGTGTCTGATGGCGAACACGAGCGTGACCGGGGACGGATGAGGCATCGGATGCCGCCTCTAGAAGGTGGCACCAGAACTTTCAAGGGAACGGCGAGCCGGAAACGCGGACGCCAAAAAAGGGATGACTGTCATGACGAGCAATTTTGACGACCGTGCGATCCTCGCCGCGGGATTGAACCGCCGCAGCTTCATCAAGGCCGGCGCCAG
>BFBZ01001866.1_pt1 | contig 12890 bp, 5 predicted proteins | sample 1888401 | NCBI WGS metagenome assembly BFBZ01 (sample SAMD00112614, study PRJDB3348) | symbiont metagenome | host: Chara braunii | reverse complement strand
TGGCGCGAGTGACGGGGCTCGAACCCGCGACCTCCGGCGTGACAGGCCGGCACTCTAACCGACTGAGCTACACCCGCGCATTGTTTGGCCTTTCAGCCGAGTACCAAGTCCAGATTTGCCTTGAAATGGCGCGAGTGACGGGGCTCGAACCCGCGACCTCCGGCGTGACAGGCCGGCACTCTAACCAACTGAGCTACACCCGCATTTCATTTCAAGCATTCTGGACGCTTTCGCACCCATCAAAGCGGCCTCGCCGTTCGATGAGCGGCTAACTACGGGGTTCGCGTTTGGGTGTCAAGCAGGTTTGAATACAAATCGATGACAGAGCGAAAATTGTTTTGGACAAGCTCGAGCCCAATTTCCGCCCTTCCGATTTGACATAGCAGCCTCCCGCCTTGCGCATTTCATCAGAGCCTTACATGCGCTGTGAAAATCGCCCTGCCCTCGGATCTGCGCATGGGGATAGTGGCGGCCGAAACTGTTCAAAGATCAAAAAAATCAAAAAAACTTCACAAACACTCTTGCGGTTTTTCGTCGTTCCGCATAGATCACGGCCACCGAATGCGGCGGGCGAATATCCCGGTTTGCAGAAGGGCGATTAGCTCAGTTGGTAGAGCGCCTCGTTTACACCGAGGATGTCGGGAGTTCGAGTCTCTCATCGCCCACCATTCCCAAAACCACCCTGATTAAGAATATTTGCTGATCAGCACCGGTTTAGCGCTGGATGTGGAAGACGCCTGGCGATTGCGGCGGCCGCTCAATAGTTACCGGTGATGACGATCCCCAGCAGCACCACGGAAACGAGCACGAGAGCCGCTATGATCATCAGCAGCTCTTTCAGCATAAATCTTTCCATCTTACCGCCATCCATGACGTTTGCTCCCCGCAAACAGTGATGTGTTGTCTATCCCAACGTCGAATCGGCGCATCAGGTTCGGTACAATTCCACATATATGCAGCCGCAATGTCAATTTCACGGTCATCGGCTTGCCTGACACTCCCAAAAATGAGCCGCTGATTCCCTTTGCAGCGCTCATATCGAGATGCGTCGTATCGGGCGGCTATGGAACATCGATCTTTGCCGGCTTTTGCCGAGGCAGGGGATCGATGAAGGCGCCGGGCAGGTTGACCGTTCGTGACAGCAATCTTTCGGCAATCTGCTTGGCCGCGGCGTCTGCACCTGCTCTAGAGCAGAAATTGCCGCGTAGCTGCACGCTCGAAGCAAGCAGCCGCAAAAATGCGCCGCGAAGCTCGGCCGACGGCAGCACCGGGTCCTGCCAGAATCGATCCAAGGGCTGCTGGTCGGTGAGCCCTTCCATATCATAGACCGCGACGCCCAGAGTTTTCACCGGCTTGCCGGCCTGTAGAGCCGAAAGTGCCGCGGTGGAATTGACCGTCACCATCCCCCCGCTTGCAGCAATCAATCTATCCAGGCTTCCGCCATCGATGACATGAACACGGTCTGGCAGGCCCAGGGAGGCACTGAGGCGGGCAATATAGGCCCTCCAATCGACGAGCCCACAATCGAGCGGGTGCAATTTGACGACGAGATGCGTCTCGTGGGCCGCATTCGCGGCAAAGGATCGCAGAATCAGCCTTATGGCATCTTCCTGTCGATGAAAGGGGGAGTGCGAACGCAGCTGATAATCCGTCTGGAGCTGCAAGGGGTAGACAAAGAATCGCCGCCCATCGCCGATCATCCTCTCGATCACCCCCGCCGCCTCGTGTGCCCGCCTCCCGCCAAAGGGAAGTTTGCGAAGCCAACCGGCATATTCCATCAGCGGATGATAAAGCCCGTGCCGCCGGTAGCCGGGATAGAGGAACCAGAGAAAAACCGTCGGCAGATAATAGAGCAGGTCATAGAGCGCTTCGGCGAGGAAAGTCTGACTGAAACGCCGCGTCCAGTCCGGCTCCGGCAGATTTGCAGCCGCCTGGATGATATAGGCCGGATCCGCCGGAAAATGTGAGTTGGAAGACAGCCCATCACGCTCGAGCGTCACCCAGTCCGGCCGCAAATATCCCATCTCCACGACGCTGACACAGACGCTCCGCCGGTGCGCCTCTTCGATGGCGACGCGATGATAGGGACGCTCCTCGCCATGCAGAATCAAGTCCGTGACGTTCTCTGTCTCGATTCGCTGCCTGATGTAGTCGCGCCAATCGGTGAAATTGCCCCGATAATTGAGAACACCATCTGTCCGCCAGGAGATCCAGTCTCCGGCATTCAGGTTGATGCGGAGGCATCGGCCGCCAGCTGCCCGCAGCGCTCTGGCGGTATCTACGAACAAGGGCGAGGATGGCCCCTGAAGGAAGAGGAACACGCGGGGAGAACCGTCTCCCTCCCCTTTCCCCTCTGTCATCACTCCGAAACCTCAGTGCTCAACCCCGCATAACGCAGCATGGTGCCGATGAGATTCCAGGGCGCCTCTTCCTGCTGCGGCGTCGGCTTTTGCGAATGGGCGCGAGCCCTCCCCAGCGGCACGATGACATAATCGGTGCGCGGATCGGGGAACGGATCGGCGAAGGCCTTGAGCAACGGCGCATGATCGCCGTAAAACAAGAGCCAGACCGGGCGATCCAGCCTGTCGAGATGATGGGCGAGATTGCCGAGCGCATGATCGGCGCGCATCAAGAGCTCACCGTAAATATCCACCGGATTGACCAGATCGCCGCAGCGACCGGGCTCCCATGGGCCGTGATTCGCCATGGAGGCGACAAAGACGAAATTCTTGTTCGGACCATCTTCGTCGATCGCACGAATCACGCTTTTCGTCAGCGTGAGGTCGCTGACATAGGGACCGTCCCGCTCTGGATTGTGATCGAATTCATCCAGCATCATCATCCGGTCGAAGCCGAGCTGGGGCAAAGCCTTGTGGCGCAGGAAGAAGGTCTTGTCATAGGGGTGAATGAACTGCGTCTTCCATCCCGCCTTCTTGAGCCGCGCGGGCCAGACGACATCCTTGTAATGGCTGGCGCGCAAATAGGGGTAGCTCGCATCGATATGCACATTTTCGGGTAACAGCCCGCTCAGCACCGCAAATTCGGTGCGCAGCGTGTAGCCCCCTTCGAAAACGCTGGTCATCCGGCCCCATTGGGCGGCCTGATCGCGCAACCGGTCGAGATTGGGGAGCTTGACGTTCTCGACGCCGAAATGCCGGAGATCGATGAAAGACTCGGATTGCCAGATGACGATGAGCGGCTCGTCGTCGCCCTGCTCCCAAAGCTCCTGCAATGCCGAGATAAAGCGCCCCGAAAGCTCCGCGACGATCGCCTCGCGTCTGACGCCAACCCAGATGACGAAATGAAAGACCACCGAGGCGAAGGTGCCGAATCGCACCGTATCCACTTTGACGTCGACCTTGCCGAGATACCTCTGCGTGAAACGGCATACCGGTTCGCTGACTATCCTGCTGAACAGAGCAAGCCACGGCGCGAAGGCGACGGCCAACATCACCAGCACCCAAAAGAAATCATTGTGCGCCGGCAGAACAGATGGTTCCCAATACATGTAGAGGCCGCTTAGGCCGAACACGTAAGCGAAGGCGATCACCCAGAAGACGATATTCAGCGAGGTCGCGTAGAAAATTTCCTTGTACTTGAAGACGTCGACAACGAGAGCGATGTCAGAGAACACCAGGGGTTCCCGGATGAATTCAAACTTGGCGCGCGAAATGCCAGTGAAGATGACAAAGAAGCTGATGACGGCCTGCGTGCTGTAGATGGGGCGCCAGGAAATTGCGAAGAAGGCGGCATAGATCAGCAGGATCACAGGGATTCTGACTGCCCAGTCGCAAATTGTGCGCCACCAGCTTCTCTCTATACGATTCTGCGCATTGATGGCTGCCGGCATCGCGAAGGTATCGGTCAGGAACACCACGACGCAGGAAAACGCGAAGCCTGCAAGCGTCAAGAGAACCGGAAAATCATGAAGCTTCAAAACTACGCCACCCATTATTCGCTGTCCGTGACAGCGTTTTCTTCGCCCGCCGGGAACGGGCAGCCAACTCCCTGACTCACCTTCTCCTGCCGATGTTTCGCAGGAAGCGCAACAGCGACAACTGCTTTGTATTACTTACCATGATCAAATCGTCGATCCGAACTTTCGGCAACACTTTCGCTTGTCTCTTTCCCAATGTTTTTTCGCGTTTTTCGCGAGACCCACCATATCAGTGATGGCTTTATCAGAGGCCCCAAATAAGCGAGCATGGTCAACGAAAACCCAAAGTGGATCTTCGCCCTGCCCCGATCGATCCCGCCAACGATCTTTGCCGCCACCGCCTCCGCACTCCACGGCTTGACCGAGCCCATGAGGGCCGCCGCTTCCGGCGGCCGCATCAAGAGTTCGCGCCGATATTGCGGCGTCTGCGTATCGGGCGGGAAGCAGATTGAAACGCGGATGCCGTAAGTCGCTGCCTCGGCGCTCAACGCCTCTGCGAAGCCGCCCAACGCGGATTTGGACGCACAATAGGCGGTATAACCGAAAATACCGATCAAGGCGGCACCGGACGAGATCATCATGATCTTGCCGTCACGGCGGCTCTTCATACCCTTGTAGACCGCGCGCACCACATTTGCAGTTCCAAGCAGATTGATCGAAATCTGTTCATCGAAGACAGATGCCGGCATGGCGTCGAATGTCCGGGGTTCGACAATGCCGGCGGACGCGATCAGAATATCGCATGGCCCGAACGATGCTTCACAGCTCTCGATCGCTGACGAGACCTGTGCGGCGGAGGCCACGTCGACCGATGCGATTTGAATGCGGGAGCTATCGATTCCCGGGAGCGCGTCGATCTGGGCTTGCGCCTGCTCCAATCGTCCTGGATGACGGGCAAGAAGAGATACATGATCGCCACGGCTCGCATAAAGCGTCGCGATCGCCAAACCAATTCCGCTGGAGCCTCCGGTGACGATAACGTGCATGAACCCCCACCCGGATGTTACGGCCTGCCGCTCGATGTCTGGATTGTCGGCAGCAACTGCATCATCTTATCCATATCAAGCGATGCCAGGCCGAAATTCCTGTCCTGCAAGCTCTTGAGCTTCGCCGCGGTCAACGCAACCGCACGGCGGATCTGCTCCTCCGTGTGATCGCAGGTGATGAAGAAGCGGAGGCGTGCCATGCCCTCCGGCACGGCCGGATGGATGATGGGCAGCACATTGATGCCTTCCGCCAACAGATCGTTCGAAAGCTGCGCCGCACGAAGCGAATCGCCGACAATGACAGGCACGACCGAATGACCGACGCTGAGGCCGGTATCGAGGCCCGCCGCCTTGGCGCATTTGAGAAACAGGTGACCGTTGCGCCTCAGGCGCTCGGTTCGCTCTGACCCGGATTGAAGGATATCAAGCGCTGCAATTGCCGCGGCGGCAAGGACAGGTGACAGACCGACGCTGTAGACAAAGCCGCCCGCTTCCGCCTTCAAGATATCGACAAGCGCGTTGTTGCCGGCGATGTAACCGCCACAGCTCGAAGTCGTCTTCGACAGGGTACCCATCCAGATATCGACGTCGCGCGGATCGAGCCCGAAATGTTCGAAGGTTCCACGGCCTGTCTTCCCGAGGATGCCGAGCGCATGGGCTTCGTCGACCATCAGCCAGAAGCCGTAACGCGCCTTCAGTTCCAGCAGAGCCGGCAAGTCGGCGACGTCGCCATCCATCGAGTAGATGCCTTCGACGATAACAAGGATACGCCGGAAATCCGATGACAGCGTCTTCAGGATGCTCTCGAGATTCTCGACGTCATTGTGTTTGAACAGCCGACGCACGGCGCCTGAAAGCTTTATGCCGGCCAATGCGCTGTTGTGAATGAACTCGTCATGGATCACCAGATCCTGCGGCCCCATGAGGCAGGCGATCGCCGCCACATTGGTCAGATAGCCGCTGACGAAGCAAACCGCGGCGTCGACCCCGTAAACGCCGGCAAGTTTCTGCTCCAGCTCCACATGCCCAGGCCGTTCGCCGGCAACCAGGCGGCTGGCGGAGGCGGAAATTCCGAATCGATCGATGGCCTCCTTGGCGCTCGCCGCGACATGCGGGTCCGTATTTGTGCCCAGATAGTCATAGGAAGCGAAGTTGACGAAGTCGCGCCCGCCGATGCGTGTCGTCGCGCCGGCGGCAATATCGTGCGAACGATAAAAGGGATTGGCGACGCCCAGCATCTCGCCGGCTATTCGTTGCGTCGCAACGCGCTTGTATTCCGGCAGATCTTCAAAGCGGATCGCCTGACGTTGCTGAGGTAGAGACTGCCTGTTCAGGCGCTCGGCGCGATTGCGCCCGGAAGATTCGCCGACGCGGCGCATCTGTTCCAGCAGATTGCTTTTCTTCTGCTCCGCCGGGCTGCCATCATTGGCATCTTGCGTCATTACTTGGCGACCCTTTTTTCCTGCTCCGCAGTATGGCTGCGGGCCAGACGTTCGACCACCTGATCTTCGCTCGCCGAAGCGCCATCCGCTTCGTCGCCACCGCGATTCATGACGCGGTCACGCAAGCGGCTGACCACGTCACTGACGGTAGTGCCCTCACCTACGCCGCTCAAGGGTATATCGAAGCCCGTCTTCTGCTGAAAGCTCATGCCGAGTTCCATGGCCATCAGGCTATCGAGGCCGATATCCTTCAACACCTTGTCCGGTGTCACCGTGTCTTCGGTCACGCGTAGGATCGCAGCAATCTCGGATGCGACGAGCGCGTGAAGTGTTGCCTGCGCCTCATCTTCCGACTTGCCCTTGATCAGTTCCCTGAGATCGATGGTATCGCCTTCGTTCAGCGACTGGTGGCTGCCGGCATGGCGCATCAGCGGTTCAAACAGCGACCGGCTTGCGATCGGCAACAAACGAACGGCATTCCAATCGATCTCGCCAATCATGACGGCTGCAGCGTCGACGGTGCCCTTGTCTGCCAGCAGATAGCGTTCGACCTGCTCCAAGGCATCACGCGCTTTCAAGGCGGCCTTGCCGATGCGCTTGGACAGCAGTTCGTTGACTTCGCCATGACGGGCGAGGAAGCCCTTGTCCGCAATGGCACCAAAACCAACGGCCAGGGCAGGCTTGCCGGCTGCGCGCCGCGCACGCGCCACGCCTTCCAGATAGCCATTTGCCACGACATAATTCGCCTGTCCGGGATTGCCGAGCATGGTCGTGGCCGACGAGAACAGCAAGAACAGCTCAAGCTGATCCTTTTGCGTCAAACGATCGAGGATCTCGGCGCCGCGTATCTTGACCTCGAGGACGGGTCGATTGCGTTCCGGCGTCAAATTGGCAAGGAGCGCATCATCCAGAACCATGGCGGCGTGAATGATGCCCTTTAGCCCACCTTCGGCGCGAAGCGAGGAAAGCAGCGCCCCGGCTGCCTTTTCGTCGGCGATATCACAGGCGTGCAGCGTCGTCACAACGCCCCGCTTCGCCCAATCGCCCATGGCCTTCTTCGTTTCAGCGTCGGCTATGCCGCGACGAGAACACAGCGCGATACGGCGCGCACCCCTGGAGACAAGCCAATCGGCGGCGGCAAGTCCGAAACCGCCAATACCGCCAACCACGAGGAAAGTGCCCCTGGCGTCAAACCGAAGGGATTTCGCCGGTGCGGGCAAGACAGCATCGCTTCCGACAACGGGTGGCCGCACGACGATCTTGCCGATATGGCCGGCATTCTGCATCAACCTGAAGGCGTTGCCGATCTCATCATAGCCGAAGGCACGATATGGCAGGGGCGTCAATTTTTCGTCCGCGAAGAGCTGACCGATTTCCGCGAAGATCCGCCGCGTCAGGTCGGGCACATTGACCAGCAACTGATCGGCATCGATGCCGAAATAGCTGACATTGCGCCGGAAAGGCCGCAGGCCGATCTTGCGATCGGAATAATAGTCGCGCTTGCCAAGCTCCAGGAAGCGCCCGAATGGCTTGACCAGTTCGATGCTGCGCTCCATCGCTTCGGAGAAGAGCGAGTTGAGAACGAGATCGACACCCTCGCCACGCGTTATACGGCGAACACCGGTGACGAAATCCAGCGAGCGGGAATCGAGCACATGGTCCGCCCCGAGCGTCTCGAGGAAGCGGCGCTTCTCGACCGTGCCTGCGGTGGCTATGACCCTGGAGCCCTTCAGCTTTGCGATCTGAAGCGCCGCGAGGCCGACGCCGCCGGCCGCTCCATGGATCAGGATGGTTTCGCCCGGCTGGATGCGACCAAGCTCGACCATGGCATAATAGGCCGTCAGGAAAGCAACCGGCACCGTGGCTGCGGCAGTGGTTTCCATCTTCTCCGGCAGCCTGGTCACGCCATCACGGCGGACGCGAACATGCGTGGAGAAGGCGGCGGGGCCGATACCCATCACCTTGTCGCCGGGTTGCAGATCCCCGACCGCATCTCCCACGGCAAGAACCCGCCCAGCAAATTCCATACCGATCGTGGCGCCGGCAAAACCGTCCTCCAATGCCTCTTCCGGCAGAAGGCCCATCGCCCACATGACATCGCGGAAATTGAGGCCGGTGGCTTCAACGGCGACAACGACCTCACTCTCCTCGGGCACCAGAAGCTTTGTTTCCTCCCACGCCATGCTGTCGAGGCGACCGCTTGCGTGCTGGCGGATGGTGGCGGCGGCAAAGTCGTGGCGAGCCGTCTCGCTGGCGACGAAGGGGCCGGCAGCCGCCCGGATCTCCCGAATTTCTCCAGTCGAGCGATCCAGTGCCCATTCCCTATTGTCGGTCTCTGCGGCCAATATGGTCTCGACGACAGCGAATGTCCGCTTGTCCTCCGCATCGACATCCACTAGGTGCACGTCGAAAGCGTCGTATTCGTTTTGAAGGACGCGCGCGAAAGCCCAGAGGCCGGCATTGGCGACATCGACATGTCCGCTGGACAATGGCGAGCCACCCGGCGCAATGATGACCAGCTTGCTCCTCGCACCGTTGCTGCTGCGCGATAGTGTATTTGCCAGTTCGGTGAAGATCGAAAGGCGGGATAGCGAGAGTTCGGTCGGGTCGCGCTCGCGCTTCGCATTGGCGATATAGATGATCCCACGCAAATTTCGGTCGAATGCTTCCAACACTTCCGCGATATCGACGGACGATGAACCGATGTCGACAATGGCGGCTCTTCCATTCAGGCCGCCCATGCCCTTCTTGCCTTGCTCGGACAGGATCAGCACCGGCTCCGCAATTTCCATCCGGTCGGTCGCTTCAGACTGCGGTTCAGCGATGGCCGACCCAGCAATCAACGTACCTTCCGGAAACGCCAGTTCGCGCAGCTGGACTTTGGCAAAGCCCAGTGCGGCAAGCAGATCCTCGACCTGTTGCTTCGTACCGAGCCGTCCCACCGGAAATTCCGGCGACTGGCTATCCTCGAACCATCCTTCCGACAGGCCGAAAACAAAATCATTGAAGGCGCTCGGCGCACGATCGGCCAGCAGCAACTGACCGCCACGGATCGCAACGGCGCGGACCATGGCCTGGGTGCCATCATCATGCCGCAGCAGATGCCGGCTCTGGTCGCCGGTTGCAACAAGAATATCCGCGACGGTGCGATCAGCCAGCTTGGCAGGCTCGGTCACGATGACGTTCGCGTCGCGTTCGAAAGCAATCTCGAGCGAACGACGCATCTGCTCGCGAGGCTCGGCAATAGTGAGGCTGGAACCTATCGCTGTTGCAATTTCGGCCAGTCTGCGGCTGAAAGCCGTCGATACCGAGCCAATCTCGACAATATGCCGGATGACGCCCGGATTGGCTTCGATGGAAGCCGCAAGAGCCTCCGCCAGGATCTCAAGCCGTCTTTCGCTCAGCGGGGATTGAACGAGCACATGTTCCAGCGTCGCGCCCCCAGGCAGATTCGGGCTGGATACCGATGGCTCTTGTCCCAGGGCGTGCGGTCGCATGGCCGCCAAGCGCTCAAGTGTCTCATGATACGCATTGTTGACGAGAACGGCCTCGGCGACCCGGCCGGCATCCTCGCGATAAATTTCCTGCAGCAGTTCCGCAACCGGCGGCAGCGTCGCTTCCGTCGGGATATTCCATTCGCTCCCCGTTGCAGAGGCTATGCCGGCATCTTCGAGAATATAGAGGCAATTGACCAGGAAAGGCCTGAAGTCAGGATCACCCGGGAGGTCGGAAAACGAAACAGTGCTGCGGCGCTCGGCAGCCGCGAGGGCGATATCATGGCATGCCCGGTAAATCGCGGCGTCAAGAAGCAGGGTCGCATTGTTGGGCGAATGGTCCGCGCCCACGCCTGGCAAGGCCGAGACATCGGACGGGCGCATATCCGCATTCGATCGGCGCGCGAAGAGGCTCGACGGGATACTTTCATAGTGAAACGCGACGGAATCGAGCGTTGCACGGCGGCGTAGCTGGGTGCGGCGGAAGCGGCAATCGTCCAGCGCTGCGATCCGCTCGCCGCCTGCATCGAACAGGCTGAAACGCGCCTTGATCGAATTCGCGCTGAACCGATCGATCTCAATGAGAGCCTTGACGATCGATCTTGCCTTACCAAAAATCCGCACCGTGCCGAAGTGAACCGGTATATAGGGCGCGCCGGTTTCGTCGCCGGAAAGCTGGTCGAAGAGGGCAACAAGCCCATGAAACGCCGCATCGACCGACATGGGGTTGAGGTTATAGGTCCCAAAGGGATTAGAAGGAGCAGCCGCCGGCTTCAGGTCCACTTCGATTGCGTCATGACCATAGGCAACGGCCTTCGACAGCAGTTGGAAGCCCGGACCATAATGCAGTCCGAAACGCTCCGCCGTTTCATAGGCCATCTCGGAGGTCAGGACGGATTTGCGCGCCTTGCTCGATGGTTCGAAACCGTTGCCAAAGCTCTCGGACTCAAGCGGTTTGCGGCAGCGCGCGACGGCGTGGATGGTCCAGTCATCATGGCTCAGACGTTCGCGTGACCGGATCTCCAGATCTCCGGTCTCAGGCGAGAGGATCGTCGACAATTCCACCATGCGGTCCTGGCGCAGCTCAAGCGGCCGGACGATCTCGATATTGCCGATTTCAACCTCATCCGCGCCATAATATTGTTGCGCGGCGGTGACGGCGATCTCGATGAAACCGCTGCCCGGCATGATTGCCTTGCCATCGACCACATGCTCCGCAAGGTCGGTATACAGCTGGGCATCGAGATGGTTTTTCCAGCTCGAACCATTGGGGTCGGTTCGCCAACCGAGCAAGCTGTATGCGCTTTTGCGATCGCGGCCGAAAATATCGATCTCGTCACTTGTCGGTTGGGTGCGCAATTCGACCAACTCGAATGGCAGCGGCGGCAGATTGACGAATGCGTTGCGCGCGGCGCTGCCCCTTGCCCGCAGCGCCGGCGCGCCATTGGCAACCGCGCGCGCAAATGATTGCGAAACCGGATCGTGACCGGCGACCGCAGCCTCGCGCGGCAAGGTCGGTATGGCGATAACCTGGATCGAGGCCTGCTTTGCAATTTCCGCTATGTAATTGGTCAGGATCGGGCGTGGAGATATCTCGATGAAGAGATTGCACCCCATCGCCATCGCAGCCTGGCAGCCGGCCTTGAACAGCACGGGGTCGCGCACATTACGCCACCAATATTGCGCATCCAGCAGACGTCCGTCGCGCAGTTCGCCCGTCACCGTGGAGATGAAGGTCCCTGCCCCGTCATCCGGCGCCACATCGGGCAGATCTGCAAGGAACGCATCCTTGGCGCGATCGATGATCGGATGGTGAAAAGGATAGTTGATGTCGAGGACATGCGCGACGATATGGGCTTTGCGCGCAGCGTCCCTGAATGCTTCTATCTCGCTGACCGGACCGGAAATCGTCACCGAATTCGGGGCATTGATCGCGGCAATGCAGATGCTGTCGAGGCCATTGGATCGCGCGAAGGCAAGCGCCGCGTCCTCGTTGAGAACAACGGCCGCCATCTTGCCTTCACCAGCGAGAAGATCCTGATGCAGCGAGCGTTTGGCGACGATGGCGACAGCTTCGGCAGCCGTCAGCGCCTTGGCGGCATAGGCAGCAGCGATTTCGCCCACGGAATGACCGAGGACGGCATCGGGCCTTACGCCCAAGGCCCACAAGCAATCCGAAAGCGAAGCCTGGACCGCGAACAACAGGGGTTGCGCAATCTTGGTATCGGCCAGCCGCGCAGAAAGATCCGGAGCAACCAGAAGATCCGTGAGCTTTTCGCCCAGATAATATTCGAAAAGTGCGCTGAAAGACTGAAAGCACTGGCGGAAATGGCGATTTTCCTGATAGGCGCCGACGCCCATGCCTGCCCATTGCGAGCCGTTACCGGAAAAGACAAAGGCGATCTTGGCGGCCTGTGCCGGCGCCTCGCCGGCTTCGCCGACCGAATTCTTTCCGGCAAGATGCGCATCGATTGCGGCAAGCACGGCCGCGCTGTCCTTGGCGCGCGCGGCGAAGCGGTGACGCATCGGTTCACGGTTGGCTGCGGCGGACACGACGATCTGTCGAGCTTCCTTTGGCTCGGCATTTTCAAGACGTCTTCTATAATCTTCAAGCAGCGCCGAAAGTGCCGAAGCGGTCTGGGCGCTGACGGCAAACACCATCCCTTCGCCGCGAATTTGAGGTTCGGGCGGCGCGATCGGATCGGGATCGCTGATGACGACATGAGCGTTCGTGCCACCGAATCCGAAGGAATTGACCCCGGCGAAGCGCGCCTGCTTTGCAGGGAGAAGTTCGATCGCAGAGGTGTTGACCCGGACGTTCAATCCTTCGAAGTCGATATTTTCGTTTGGCTTGTCGAAATGCAGCGACGCCGGCAGGAAATTGTTCTCCAGCGAGATCATCGCCTTCAGCAGACCGAAAAGACCGGATGCCGGCTCGGTATGGCCGATATTGGTCTTGATCGAACCTACCGGCACCGGCGCTCGGCGATTGCGCCCTATGACTTCACCGATCGCCCAGATCTCGGCGGGG
>BFBZ01000007.1_pt657 | contig 12892 bp, 13 predicted proteins | sample 1888401 | NCBI WGS metagenome assembly BFBZ01 (sample SAMD00112614, study PRJDB3348) | symbiont metagenome | host: Chara braunii | reverse complement strand
TCGAGTCGTTTGCAAAGGGCTCCGGCTTCTTCCAGCATGGCCACACCTACATGGGGCATCCGATGGCGGCCGCCGCCGGCCTCGCGGTGCAGGAAGTGATACGGCGCGACAACCTGCTGGCCAATGTCGTGGCCATGGGCGAGCACCTGCGGCGCCGGCTGGACGAGCGCTTCGCCAATCATCACCACGTCGGCGACAATCGCGGCCGCGGCCTGTTTCGCGCCCTGGAGCTGGTCGCCGACCGCAGCACCAAACAACCTTTTGCCCCCGAACTGAAGCTGAACGCGCGGATCAAGCGCGAGGCGATGGCACGCGGACTGATGGTCTACCCGATGGGTGGCACCATTGACGGCGTCCGGGGCGATCACGTTCTGCTGGCCCCCCCGTTCATCGTGAACGACAGCCAGGTGGATGCCATCGTCGAACGTCTCGGCGATGCAGTCGACGCGGCGATCGCATCGACGAGATAAGGCCGGCGCGGATCGCCGGCCGAGAGGCGTTATTTCAAGAAGGAATCAATAGCCATGACGACACGCGTCAGGGGCCTCAAAGCCTCATGCCTTTTGCTTGCCTTGTCGCTGCCGATGTTCGCGTCCGTCTCCGGCGCCGCTGCCCAGGGCCTCGGCCCGACGCTCAGCAAGATCAAGGAGACCGGCATCTTCACCATCGGCAATCGCGATTCGTCCGTGCCGTTCTCCTACCTCGACGACAGCCAGAAGCCGGTGGGTTTCTCGATCGACCTCTGCAACCTCGTTGCGACCAAGGTCAAAACCACGCTCGGCCTGCCCGACATGAAGATCGTCTACCAGAGCGTCACCTCGTCGAACCGGATTCCGCTGGTGCAGAACGGCACCGTCGACATCGAATGCGGCTCCACCGCTAACACCATCCCGCGCCAGAGCGCGGTGGCGTTTTCGCTGACGACTTACCAGCCGCAATTCAAATGGATCGCACTGAAAGCATCCGGCGTGACCAAGACCGACGATCTCAAGGGCAAAACCGTCGTGGTGACGCAGGGCACCAATACGGCGCAGTTCATGCTCAAACTGAATGCCGACAAGGCGCTCGACATGAAAATCGTGCAGGGCAAGGACCACGCCGAATCGTTCCTGCTGATGCAGACCGGCCGCGCCGTGGCGTTCATGGAAGATGACATCCTGCTCGCCGGCCTGAAGGCAACCGCGACGGCACCGAACGATTTCACGTTCCTCGGCGACAGTTTTCCAAGCGATCCCTATGCCCTCGTCGTCGCCCGGACCGATCCCGGATTCAAACAACTGGTCGACGAAACGCTCCGCGAAACCATGACCTCCGGGGCCTACGACAAACTCTATGCCAAGTGGTTCGAAAGCCCGATTCCGCCCAAGGGCATCAATCTGAACTTTCCGCAGTCGGAAAAACTCCGGGACTTGATCAAGACGCCAAGCGACAAGGCCGTCGGCCAGTAGGGTCCCCCGCCGCATCATTCCGGGGAACACAGAGATATAACTTCGATCTCCCGCTGCCGGGAACGCGAGCACGTTCATCGCCGCCCGCATGGCAAGGCCGTCTCTCCACAAGGGGCCCCAAAAGCGGCGCCGCGTGGGCGGCCTGAAAAGTGCGGCCGGCGTTTGACGCTCATCCGGCAACTCAATACTTTATTACTAATTGAATCACCTGGGCAGCCTCCATAGAGATGACGTCTGGGGACATTTTAAGTCCAGGGACATTTTCGCCAGCGGCGTTAGCCGAACGGACCTGCAATTATGCGACCAAGGCCATCCTTTGAGCAAACGGCGCAGTTCTTCCAGAACGCGGCGGTAGATCCGACCCAATGGATCTCGGCGATGAATATGCTCAGCCTCTATTCCGGTTCGATCGGCGCCGTTCTGCTGCCGGTAAAGGGACGAGGCCCTGGAACACCACACTCTCCCTCCCTCGAGGAGCCATATGACGCCTACTTCAGGGAAGGGTGGCACCTGCGCGATGAACGGGACCGTGGTTTGTCGTTCGTCCGGCGCAAGGGAATCTTCGTCGACCAGGATCTCGTCAGCAAAGACCACATTGAGACGTCCGACTATTATCGCGGATTCCTCGACAAGTTCCAAAACAACTGGAGCGCAACAATCGGCTTCACCGGACCGGATGACGAATGGACTTTGAGTTTGCAAAGAGGCAACAAGCGAGGACCTTATGAAAAGCACGAGCAAGCCGATCTTTTGAGGTTCATCGGCCCGCTGAGCCAGGCCGCCGCACTGGCGCGAAGCGTGGCCTATACAAACGCCACGGCCGCGATGGATGCGTATGAATCGGTCGGATGCGCGAGCTTTCTCATCAATCGGTTCGGGCGCGTCGCCCGTTACAATGCGCAAGCTCAGCTCCTGCTCGGTGATGGCCTGGAGCTCTCCAACGGAACCCTGAGATGCTCACACCCCGCGGACAATCTTGCGCTCGTCAAATTGCTTGACGGACAGAGAGCCGCTGCTGGATTTGATCCTCATTCGCCGCAGTTTGCGATCGCTCGCCGGGAACCGAAGCGGCCACTCGTCATTCGAGCCGTCTCTCTGACCGGCATAGCCGCAATGATTTTTCCGTCCGCGACTACGATTCTGCTGATCTCGGACACGGAAAAGCGACCGCCACCGACCTCGGCGGACAAGCTCATGAAAATATTCGGCCTCACCGCGACCGAAGCGGCCCTTGTCGCGCATCTCGAAAAAGAACGGCCATTGCCCGAGGTCGCGACCCTCATGAATATTTCGTTCGAAACGGCGCGGACACATCTCAAACGAATTTTTCTGAAAACACAAACGCAGCGACAACTGGAACTGCTGATGCTGGTGCGCCGGCTGTAGCTTGACGGGATCTCGGCGCGGGCCGCCTATTTGGGAACGTCGAGAATGATGAAACCAGTTCCATACCTGATTTTGGCATCCTTGAGCGGGCCATCGTCGTAGTCAAGTTCCGTGCAAGAGCCACACCGCGACATGTTGGTGATCCGGCCCCTGTCGTCGGTAATCTCTATCTCGGTGCCCGTCTCGATCGACCTGAACTTCACCTTGTAGCCGTCGCTTTCACACGACGTCTCGTTCTTGAGATCCTTGCACCCCGACATCTTGATGACGCAGCGCCTGGACGAACATGCCTTGCCCTCCAGGGCAGACGTTTCCTTTGTCGTCATGTCAATCATGCAACGTCGCAAGGAGGCATTGTCGGGCGAGGTCCGCTCGCAAGCCTCGCGGGTGGTTTCGGAGTGCGCGCACGGAGAATTCATTGCCAGCAGCAGCGCGGCAATAAAAACAGGCGTGCGCTTCCATGTCGCCCAGTTCATTTGCAGAATTTCTCTCCGTTGTTCATGAAGCATCCAGGCTCGAGCGTGGGTGCAGCAGAACCGGAGCCGGCCACATGTTCGTATTTCGGAACGGAACAAAAACCCTTGTAGCTGAGGGATTTGTTTCGACCGCCATCCTCCGTCACCGTGGTGAACTCAAAGCTCAGCGGAACCTTGTCCAAGGCCATCGGCGCCTTGCCGTTGTCGTACTCGTCACCGGACTGCCGCTCGACAATTGTAACCGTACCGCTGTACTTTTTTACTCCCTTCTGTGAGGAGAAGGAGGCCATGAGCTTGTCGGCGCGTCGCAGGCTGGATCGCATGCTGCCTTGTGGGTATTCCGCGACGAACTGATCGGCACCCTGAACAATCCCGGATCCCGGGAAATACATCAGCATGAAGGTTTCAATCTTCTTGTCTTCCTGGCCGGTGTTCATGTCCTTTACCGCGACTTGGGCGCAGTAGAACTTGACCTCACCCATGTCGTAACGGATCGCATCAGCGCGGCAGGCGAACGATGAGGTCAGAACGAATGCGACGGTGAGCACCAAAAGACGAGCCCGCATCCAAATTCCCCTGACCTGAGTCGAGACGATGGGCATGGGTACAGCGGAGACCGTCCGGACAAGTCACCCATTTGGGTGACTTTCTCCCAAACATAGTCAGCAACATCTGCCGGGTTGGCTCGGGCTTCCCGCCGATTCATGCAATTCGGGAGCTCCAGCGGATTTGAGCGCCCTTCATAAAATAAAAGAGTTTCCCGATGGACCGTTTATATTTTCCGCTGGCGCGTACCGCCGATGGAGTTTCTCATCTCATTTTTCAGAACACGCTAAGCCTGCTGATGTTCACAATAGCCATGGTCGGCCTAGCACTCAGCATAAAGGCGCTGGATAACAAATTAAGAGCCCTCCTGACCGACACGTCGACATGGGTTACCGTCGATGACGTCAAGTTCAACGTTCTTCCCAATGGAAGGATCGCATGCCTCTCCCCTGACGGCGTGCGAACGGTGCGTTCGATGATGGCAGCGGAAAGGCTCCTGCAAAGGCGAATGAGAAAACAGGGGAAAGTTCTTGATACTGAAAAGTTTCGGGCCGCATTGAGAAGTAGCCCCATGATCAATCCATCCGATAGGCGGCTTAATTCGGCATCACAAAGGCTTTCGAAGTAAGGGCATCGCATCGCGTCAGCCATGGACAAATATCGGGGCCACATCAAAGCAACGGACTCGATTTGAGCGCGTGGCTCGGACAATCCAACTCGCGACGGGCTGCGGCATTGTCCTGGCATGGCTCTCCGGCTTCGAGGCATGCGGTGTCGGCAAGACTCAACAGGTCCGAGTGATCCTGCACGCGCCTTCGATCGCCCGACTGTCGTCGCCGCTTTTTGATCGGGACCTGCCAGTCTCGTTGTCTTCGTTCGTCTTTATTCGGTGGTCGGGCGCACCGCGGACGGTGTCGTCATCACGCAGCGGCTTGGCCGAACCGGGAATCTTGACGCAGACAAGGCTCGCCGTGGACGACCGCTGCACAGCCTTCCGGCAGAATTGCGGGATCGCCACCGCCACGTCTTGCGTGCAAGTCTCGAAATCGCGCTCGAAGAGCGTATCGTAGCTGGACGCGACGTTATTGGGGCGGCCGCGACAGAATAGTGCGATGGCATCCTGCCGCAACTGGCTGCAGGCAGATTCATCCATATCGGCCGCGCTTGTTTTGACATAGTCCCATCCGCTCTCGCAGCCGTCGGTCGCGGCGGTCGCGGCGCAAGATATCAGCGCAAGACTTGCAAGGGCGGCACTAGCGATGCTGATCGCACTCTTTATTACCCGCAGCATCGATTTACCAACTACCAGCCGCATAGCTCTTTCCACCGAGATTCGTCGGACGATTTCACGGACGCTGCCTGGGCAGACTCCGCCGTGCGGAGAAATTCATTCTTCTGCTGTGTCGCCAGATCCGCGCAGGCGCCGCGCCCCAGTTTCGCGAATTCTGATGCGCAGGCCCGACTTGCTTCCGCCGCGACCTTGTTGATGCAGTAGGCCTTCATGGCTGAATTAGCGACCGCGGCACCACCAGACGGCGAGCCGGATCCCGCAATGTATTGCTGGACCAGGCTGCCGATCTGCGCACAATCCGGCCCAGGCGTGCAGGTCTGGGCGAGTACGGGTGATATAAGCGCCGCGAATACTGCTGGTGCGATTCGCAAAGCGGCACGCTGTCGTTTTATAAAACAGGTAAGCATGCGGAAATACATCCTGCGAGCGAAAAACAGCCCTTTTCTGCCTAACAGCCCGGCAGACATTCGTTAAGTTCTTGCACACAAACGTTGTTGTTGTTCCGACCGCGTCCGTCACGGCAGATATTGTACGACACCTTGCACTTCATCACGCAACGGTCGCGGTCGTTAGACTGCACCCGGACAATCGGACTCGCAGCATGCCCAACCGTGTACGCAGGAGCGATGGTGTTGAGCGCCAACCGTGTCGACGGGCTGAAATTATCGGAGGCCATGGCAGCCTCGGCGACCGAGGCAGCAATCAGTGTCAACGCAAATTGCGAAAGCATCTTCTTCACGAAATTCTCCTTCCATAAGCGGCTCGCTATGCCCTTTCGCAGAATAGATTCCCGTGCGAAGTACGCGTCCCCCAAGTGGGGTACATCAATTGTCGCTGGCGGCGCCCTCGGCTGACTTCTCGTGGCCTGCGCTATCGCAGCGGGCCGTTCACCGACAGTCGCCCTGCGGCTTTCGGATCCGCCGCCTCCATGACCGATCCGGGCTTCAAGCAACTGGTCGACGCGGCGCTGTCCGATGTCATGAAATCGGGCGCCTACGACAAGCTCTATGCCAAATGGTTCGAAAGCCCGATCCCGCCCAAGGGCGTCAACCTGAACTTTCCGCAGTCGGAAAAGCTCAGGGACCTGATCAAGACGCCGAGCGACAAGGCCAACGGGCAGTGACCATCCCGGTGGCGAAGCCGGCAAGCGCGACTACAAGTTGTAAGCTGCAAGAGATGAAAGTCACTCCCCGGCTTAGCCTGTTCGGATGATTCTGAACGCCTTGCGCAGCTCTTCAACGTAAAGCTTTGGTTGCTCCCAGGCCGCGAGATGACCACCCTTCTCGACCACGTTCCAGTAGAAGAGATTAGGCCACAGCGCCTCTGCCCACGCTTTGGGAGGCCGGATCGTTTCTTTGGGAAAGACCGTGGCGGCCATCGGCAACTCGATCTTTCCGGCGTTGCGCCCATATGGCCGGTCTCCGTGCATATTTTCCCAATAGAAACGGGCGGCAGATCCGGCTGTGCCGGTGAACCAGTAAATGGAGATCCCATCCAGCATCTCGTCAATCGGAAAGGCCTCTGATACGCCGTCGTGATCCGTCCAGTCATGCAACTTTTCGTAGATCCACGCAGCCTGGCCGACCGGAGAATCCAGAAGAGCGTACGCAATGGTCTGCGGCCGCGTAGCTTGCAGACTGAAATAGCCGGCCCGACTGCCGCGACTATCCGCGTAGTGCTCGATATCCGCGTAGACTGCGTCCTCTTCCTTCGTGGGATTTTCCGGCGGCTGAACAGGCAAGACGAGCGGCATGTTGACGTGCGCGGCTATCAGGCCTGGCGGTCTTTGCTGAGCGAGAGCGTGCGTGACGATTGAGCCCCAATCGCCACCCTGCGCTACCCAGGATGTATAGCCAAGCCGGGTCATGAGGGTCCCCCAAGCCCTTGCGGTGCGGAACCGGTCCCATCCCGGTTCGCTCGGCTTGTCTGAGAAACCGTGCCCGGGCAGAGAAGGGATAACCACGTGAAAGGCGTCTTCGGCTTTGCCGCCGTGGGCCTCCGGGTCCACCAGTGGCCCTATTGCGTTCAGAAATTCTATGATCGACCCAGGCCAACTGTGCGTCAGGATGATCGGCAGCGCGTTCTGATGACGGGATCTGATGTGCAAGAAATGTATGCCGAGCCCGTCGATATTGGTGCGAAACTGCGGGAATTGATTGATCCTGTCCTCAAACTTGCGCCAATCGTATTTGTCTTGCCACCTTGAGAGAAGTGACTTCATACGATCGAGAGGCACACCTTGGCCCCGGTCACCGACCGTCTCGCGGTCGGGCCAACGAGTTGCAGCTAGCCTTCGTTTGAGATCATCGATCGCGACCTGCGGGATATCGACCCGGAAAGACGTTACGGCGTCTGTATCATGAGTAACTTCTGAGTTCTTTTTCGTAACCATGTGATTGCCTCGATGATTTTCCCAGCATCCGCTGAGACGTCCCTTGCGGTACCCTACCCCGTCGTGAAGCAACGAGAAGATCAGGGTAGTTATTTTGAGGAAGGGACAGGCGCTCTTTCATCCAGCAGTTTTTCCGCCTTCAACTCTGCCCAAAACTCAATCGGGATGGATTCGGACAGTAGACTGATATTGTTTTCCACCTCCGCGGCCGAACGCGCCCCTGGAATGACGCTTACGACAAGTGGATGATGCAACGGGAACTGCAGGGCCGCTGCCGGAAGAGAAACGTTGTATCGTTTGCAGATAGTTTGGATCCGAGTAACCTTCTCAAGGATCGGTGGCGTGGCGGGTCTGTAGTTGTAAGTAGCGCCGGGGACAGCGCCGGTAGCCAGGATCCCGGAGTTATACGGGCCGCCGATCACCAGGCTGATGCCGCGCTGCTCGCACAGGGGCAGCAGCCGGTCCAGCGACTCCTGGTCCAGCAAGGTGTAACGGCCGGCAAGAAGGAAATAGTCGAAATCTCCGGCCACCGCGAAGTCACACAGCATTTGCCACTGGGTGATGCCAACGCCGATCGCCTTGATTAGCCCCTGCCTTCGCAGTTCATCGAGCGCCGGGTAGGCGCCATCCATGGCGGCCTTGAAGTGCGAGCGACTGTATGGATCCAGGCCAGCGCTTACCGCCGAATCGTCGGGGTCGTGGATTGCCAGCATATCCACAAACGGTGTGTCGAGTCGCTTCAACGTCGACTCGAAAGATCGCATCACCGCGTCGTAGCTGAAATCGATATCAGCCCGCATGGGCAGGGGCTGATCCCAGATTCCCGGCGTTACCTGGCTGGGGTCGACCGGCGTCAAGCTGCGACCAACCTTGGAAGAGATGACAATATCCTCGCGGACCATGGGCTTGACGGCTTTGCCGAGGCGAACCTCGCTCAACCCGAACCCATACATCGGCGCCGTATCGAAGTAGCGGATGCCGCAGGCGGCCGATGCCTCCACGGCGGCAAGCGCGCTGGCGTCGTCCAACGTTCGGAACATGTTACCCAACGGTGCGCCGCCGAACCCGAGCTCGCTCACGGAAAGTTTGGTACGGCCGATTCGCCGCTCGATCATAGGGCCGCACATCGGCGCCTCCGTTTTTTTGCGTTCTTGTCGATGCGTGCGTCCACGCGAAATTGGGTGAGTTAGGCACCGGCAACGAGTATAAGCGACCGGGTATGAACCCGTACGCCATTTTTAGAACTGTTCATCCAGTGCACCGCCGCAAGCCGCAGGCACGCAAGCGATCCAGCCCCGCGCAATGTCGATGAGAGCACGACATCAGGCCTTTCTAGGATGGCCAGCAGGAACTCGCGATATCCGCGAAACGACTTTTCCTCCCATGCGTGCGCGTAACCCACGCTGGAAGTGAGGCATCTCGCTGGACTTCTCCCATCAGGTTCTTGCGCGCTATTTCAGAGCGGATCCACCAAGATATGTTTCGGTTAAACGCTGATCAGACGCCAATTCCGCGCTAGGTCCCTCGAGGACGACCTTACCCGTCTCCAAAACATAGCCATAGTCGCTGATTTGCAACGCGGCGCGCGCATTCTGTTCCACAAGAAGGATCGCGACACCAGATCGTTTCAGGTCCGCGATGATCCTGAAGATCTCTCGAACAATCAAGGGCGCCAGCCCCAGACTAGGCTCGTCGAGCAGCAACACCTTCGGCTTCGCCATCAACGCGCGCCCAAGAACAAGCATTGCGCGCTCGCCCCCCGAAAGGGTGCCTGCCAGCTGCGTCCTGCGCTCCTTCATCTTTGGAAACCGCTGAAAGACCTCTTTCATGGTGCCGTGATGGTCTCGAAACCCCTGCGCGTGACGAGAATAGGCCCCCATCAGAAGGTTATCTTCGACAGTCATGGAGGAGAACAGTTCGCGAGCTTCGGGCAAAAGGCTCATGCCCTGATGCACGCGTTGCTCGACACAGGATTGCGACTGATTTCGCCCGAGAACTTCGATATCACCATGGCAAGCAAGTCGCCCCATGATGGCGGCCAGCATGGTGGTTTTTCCCGCGCCGTTTGGCCCGATCACACTCACCATTTGACCGGCAAGAACCGAAACATTCACGCTTTGCAGTGCCACGACGCCGCCGTAAGCCACTGAAAGGTTTCTGACATCGAGAACTGGTACCGGGTTGGCACCGAACGCGCCTAAGGCCATCATTCGGCGCTCCCAAGATAGGCTTCCAGGACCGCAGGATCTTGCTGGATATCTCGCGGCACTCCCTCGGCAATTTTTTGGCCGAAGTCCATGACGACGATGCGATCGACCAGCCCCATGACGAAGTCCATATCGTGCTCGACCAGAAGGATTCCCATGCCCTCGGCGCGCAACCTCCTGATAAGGTCCGCCAATGCGTCCTTCTCCTTCAAACGGAGACCTGCTGCCGGCTCATCGAGCAGCAGAAAGCAGGGATCAGCCGCCAATGATCGGGCGATTTCCAGAATTCTCTGATCACCCAGCGAGAGATTTCCGGCGAGCGTATCCCTGAAAGCGCCGAGACCGACACGATCGAGTTGATGGGACGCCTCCAGAAGTAAACTGCGCTCCTCCGGACGCTCCAAACGGAGCGCGCTGCGGACGATGCCGGCTCCCCCTCGTAGATGTGCCCCAATCGCCACATTCTCCAGTGCACTCAGTTTCGGCAGAAGTCGCACATGCTGGAAAGTTCTGCTCATGCCAAGTTTGGCAATTTCGTGAGGGATGAGATTATCGACGCGGCGGCCCTGGAATTGTATGTCGCCGGCGGTCGTCCTCAGAACGCCCGAGATGAGGTTGAACATCGTCGTCTTCCCGGCGCCGTTTGGACCGATCAGAGCAAGGATTTCACCCGCAGCAACTTGCAGACTCACTTCATCGACGGCAACCAGGCCGCCAAAGCGTTTCGTCACGCCGGAGACATCAAGCAAGATTTCTCCTGGCGCCGGCAACGCGCGGCGCCCGAGCGGCTGTCCGGATCCGACCGGGGGAGCGATCGATTTAGGGCGGGTGTGGAACCTGCCGCTGATCAGCGGCCACAAACCCTCCGGCGCCCGGTGCAGCAATGCGATGGTCAGAATTGACAGGATGAAGACCTCGTAATTGCCGTTCTGTCCCAGCAATTGCGGCAGGGCGGTGGTCAGCCATTCCTTCATCATGGTGATCAAGCCCACGCCGAGGATCGCTCCCCAGATGTACCCGATGCCTCCCACCACGCCCATGAACAGGTATTCGATGCCGTAGTCCAAACTAAAAGGCGTGGGATTAACGAACCGCTGCAGGTGCGCATACAGCCATCCCGAGATCGCGGCGAGCAGCGCCGATATCACGAAAACGACAATCTTGGTGCGAGAGATGTTGACGCCCATGGATTCCGCCATGACCCGACCGCCGCTAAGGCATCGGATAGCCCGGCCCTCTCGGGATGAGAGTAGATTGCGCGTCAACAGAATGGCAGCGAGAACGAACAACCAGATCAAATACGAGAAGCGGCGACCGCTACCAAAATCGAACCCGAGAAGACTCAAGCGCGGTATGTCGCCGAGACCCGAGTGACCGCCAAGAAAGCCGAGGTTTCCGGCCAGATAATACAGGCCGAGACTCCAAGCCATCGTGCCCAGGGGCAGATAGTGTCCCGCCAATCGCAGCGTCAACCCGCCAACAACCCACGCGATGGCCGCAGCCAGAACCACTCCAATCGGCAGCGACACCCAGGGTGACAATCCGGTTGCGGTTTCGAAATACGCTGCCGCATACGCGCCAACGCCGACAAACGCGGCTTGACCGAAGGAAGTCATGCCCCCGATGCCGGTTAACAGTGACAGGCCGATAGCGACCAGGCTTGCAAGCCCCGCATAGTTCAAAATCGTCACGAAGGTTTCAGGCAGAAACAGCGGCCCACCCGCCAGCAAAGCCACAAACATCGTGAGGGCGACGCGCGGCGCAGTCATTCGTCATCCTCTTCGATCTGGAGGGAATTGAGCGAGCGCCAGAGTAATACAGGGAGAATAAGCGTGAACACGATCACCTCTTTGAGGGCGCTTGCCCAATAAGAAGAATAAGATTCGAGCAGCCCCACCAATATCGCTCCCGCAGCCGCGAGAGGATAGCTGATCAAGCCGCCGATGATTGCCGCGACAAATCCCTTCAGGCCTATGAGAAAGCCCGTGTCGTAGACGATGGTCGTGATAGGGCCGATAAGCAGTCCAGATAATGCACCGATCGCCGCAGCCAGCGCGAAAGCAAGCGCTCCCGCTTTGGTCGAGCTTATTCCCATCAGCTCGGCACCGACGCGATTGACGGCGGTCGCCCTGAGAGCCTTGCCCCGAAAGGTCCGGTTGAAGAACCAGAAGAGTGCGCCGATCGCAACAACACTCGCAGCAATAACCAGCACCGATTGGCCGGTAATCTGCAAAGACCCGACGCTCCATCGTTGTTCGTTGAACGGAGCAATACGCGCGCCCTCAGCTCCGAACAGCACCAGACCGATGCTCGCCAAAGCCAGATGTACGGCCACGGAAATGATCAGCAGCACGAGAACGGATGCATGGGCGACCGGTTGGTAGGCAACGCGGTACAGAAGCGGACCGAGCGGAATGACCAATGCCAGGCTAAGCACAGCCTGGACCATCATCGGCAACTGGCGAGGAGCCAGCCAAACCACGAGCACGGCCAACGCGGCCGGGATCGCTCCGTAAATCAACAGGGCCCGCAAGACGCGTGTCCGGTCTCGCTCGCGCACGCCGGCCAGGACGTCCAGCAGAAGGACAAGCGTGGAAAGTGCCAATAAAAGCCAGAGCGTGCCGGGCGTCCGTCCTGTCTGGAACGCCGCCATTGTGAGGGCACTGAAGGCGACAAACTCGCCTTGAGGCACAAACACCACGCGCGTGACGGTAAACACCAGGACGATGCCAACGGCCAACAACGCATAGATTGCGCCGGTGATGACCCCGTCTTGGAAAAGGAAGGCGGCTACGGTCAGATCCATGGACAGTGTCTTTCGCGAGGTCGGGAGTAGACTTCAGTCGATCCCTGAATGAGCCCGCAAACGATGAGCGGGCTCGCCGAACACTTCATCATTCGAATCTTGTTGTTATGCTGCTGTAGCGGAGCATCGCGGGGCCGGATTCACTTCAACAGCTTCCAGGCGCCCGATTCCACGGTGACCAGCACCACCGCGCGTTTGTCGCCGCCGCCGTTATGGTCCGTGGGCGACATGTTGTAGACAGCATGAGTACCGACCAATTCCGTTGTCGCTTCGAGAGCGTCCCGCACCGCTTGTCGAAACTCGGGCGTTCCCGGTTTTGCTGCTTTTGCAGCCGTTGCAA
>BFBZ01001864.1_pt1 | contig 12912 bp, 14 predicted proteins | sample 1888401 | NCBI WGS metagenome assembly BFBZ01 (sample SAMD00112614, study PRJDB3348) | symbiont metagenome | host: Chara braunii | reverse complement strand
CTGGGAGGAATGGACAAGTTCGGCAATACCGATCACCGACACGATCGAGGATTCCTTCAACAGCGCGATCATGTTGCCGCCGATCGGCGGGGCAGTGTTGCGGACGGCCTGCGGGATCACGACATGGCGCAATGTCTGCCACTTGCCGAAGCCGATGCTGCGCGCGCCTTCCGTCTGGCCGGCATCGACCGCAACGATGCCTGCGCGAATGACGTCGGCGTTGTAGACGGCGAAATGCAGCCCAAGCCCGACGATCCCCGCGATAAGGGCAGGAATATCGATGCCGACCTGCACCAGGCCGAAATAGATCAGGAAGAGCTGCAGCAGCAGTGGCGTGCCCATGAACACCCACATGAAGGCGCGCACGGGATAGGCGATGATGGCCGGTGCGTAGAGCACGATGMCCGCGAACAGGATGCCGAAGACGAAGCTGAGCGCTCCCGCCGACACCGTCAGCAGGGCAGTCCACCAGGCACCTGTCAACAAAAGGTCCCAGTAGGGCAGTACGACGGTGAAATCCAAGCCTTCCATCACGCTCTCCGGTCAGACGATGGCAAAGCGTTTGTCGAGCAGGTCGACGGTGCGGGAGACGGCGTAGACCATGACCATGTAGAGCAGTGCGGCGACCCCGAAGATTTCGAATGGCTTGTAGGTGGAGCCTATGAAGCGTTGGGCCGTATAGGTCAGTTCCACCACCGAAATGGTCGACACCAGTGCCGATCCCTTTAAAAGCGCGACCGTGTTGACGCCGAGCGGGCGGATCATCAGGCGCGCGGCCTGCGGCAGCACAACTTTGCGCAGGGTCTGGAAGCGGCTGAATCCGATGGTGCGGGCGGCCTCCGCCTGCCCCCGGTCGACAGCAATCAGTGCGCCGCGGATCGATTCCGCCATATAGGCGCCGATGTTGAGGCCAAGGCCGATGACGCCTGCCGCGAACGGTTCCAGGTTGATGCCGATCTGAGGGCCACCGAAATAAAGCACGAAGAGCTGGATCAGGCAGGGCGTGCCACGAAACAGACTGACATAGATCGCTCCGACTGCCCGCAGCGGTGCGGACCTTGACATCTTGGCGGCCGCGGCGAGTGCCGCGACCACGAGACCGAGAATCAAGGCCAGCGCCGTGATCTCGATCGTCACCCAGGCGGCTTCCACGAAGAACGGGAAAACGCGCCACATCAGAGAGAAATCCATGGAATCGTCCGGCAGGAGTTGCGCTCGGCTTCAGGTGGTGTTGGCCACCTGAAGCCCGACGAGGTTAGCGGATGTCGCTGCCGACCCACTGCTTGGAGATCTTCTCGTAGGTTCCGTCAGCCAGCATGCCGTCCAATGCCTTCTGCATGGCCGCCTTCAGTTCCGGATTGTCCTTGCGGATGGCGATGCCGATGGCGACGCTGCCGCCTTCGATGTTCGGCGTGCTAAGCTGGCGGACCTTCTCACCCGTTTCCTTGACAGCGATCATGACCGGGATGTTGTCGACGACGATGGCGTCGACACGGCCGGCCTTCAGTTCCAGCAGCAGTTCCGGCAGGCCCTTGTAGGTGCGGACGTCCCAGCCGCCCTGTTGGCGTGCCCATTTCTCATGCGTTTCGCCCAGCGTCACGCCAAGGGTCTTGCCCTTGAGTTCGTCGAGGCTCTGCACCTTGGAATTTTCGTTCACGAAAACCGCGCGTCCGGCGTGATAGTACGGGCCGACGAAATCGACCACCTTCTCGCGCTCCGGCGTGATGGTCATCGAACCGACGACGGTGTCGTACTTCTTGGCCAGCAGGCCGGCGATGATGCCGTCCCAGGCGGTGGTGACGATGGTGCCTTTGACGCCAATGCGTTCGGCGATGGCCTTGCCGATATCGGCGTCGAAGCCGACGACCTCGTTCTGGTCGTTGACGAAGTTGAAGGGCGGATACTGGCCGCTCATCGAAATCTTCAGCTCGCCCGCCGCCTTGATCTTTTCGAGATCATCGGCCTTCGCCGAAGCGGCCGTGAAGGTCGACGCAAACAGCAGGGCGGCGACTGCGATGCCGGAAAATACTCTGTTCATGTGATTTCTTGATCCTCTGGATGGAGCGCGAAGTCTTGTTCTTGGGAGGCGTTGGGGCGCTCTCCTGATTTTCATGATTGCCTTTGCGCCAGCATTGCGCAAATAGATAATGGAAATAGGGAGCATAGTTTTCAGGAATGATTGCGCGACCTGAAAGGTTGGTCTGGGATCTCGACTGGAACCTTCTGCGGACGTTCGTCGTCATCGCGGAGGTGAAAAGCATCACGCGTGCCGCCGAGCGGCTGAACCTCAAGCAGCCGAGCGTCAGCAACGCGCTCCGGCGGCTGGAAGACCGCGTTGGCCGGCGGCTGGTCGAGCGCGACGCAACGCGTTTCGAACTGACCGAGGTCGGCCGGCTGCTCTACGAGCAAAGTGTCGAGGTGTTCGGCACGATATCGCAACTGCCTCTGCTGATGCGGGGCATCAGCGACGACGTTACCGGCCATGTCATCATTGCCACGGCCAGCCATGTCGTCTCGCCGATCTTTGACCAGGCGCTGTCGGAATTTCACCGCAACTATCCGCGCGCTAGCATCACCATTTCAGTGGCGGCAAGCACGGAAGTGACCAAGCAAGTCAGGGAACGTCGTGCTTCATTCGGCATCTGCCTGGTCAGCCAGCGCGATCCGGCGCTGGAGTACGAAATGGTCTATCGCGAATTTTTCGGTTTCTTCTGTGGTCCGCAGCACAGGTTTTTTGGACGTGAAGGGCTGACGCTTGCGGACCTCAGGAGCGAGCCTTCCGTATCCTTCCAGACCGATCACATTTCAGACGCTCTAAGGCCGGTCGCGCTGCTGCGCAGCGAAGCCAGGCTCAATGCCGATGTCGTCGGCGTGTCATCGAGCCTGGAGGAGGTGCGTCGCATGATTGTGGCTGGGCTGGGAATCGGGCCGCTGCCGCTGCACGTGGCGCGGCGCGACGTGGCCGATGGCATGCTGTGGCGGCTGCCCCCCTATGATGCGCCGCCGGCCATCGACATCTTCCTGCTGGTCAACCCCGACAAGACGATGAACCGCGCGGAGAAAGCGCTGCTTTCAGGCTTGCATGCGATCATCGCCACGACGCCGCTTGACGATCGCATTTACAATGCTTGAAATTTGGCTTGAAAATTTGCCGGCTAAGTGATCGGGCTTACTCGATCAGCAGCGCCGACGCGCGCACGCGCATGGCGTCTTCCAGAGGCACCGACGCTCGCGCCGCAAGATCGAAGCGAACGCTGGTCGTCCTGCTCACTGCATGGACTATGCCGTCGAGCGTCCCCGACATCACCTGCTCGAAGGTGACGGAGGTGCGGCCGACCTTCACGACATGCGAATGGATGGTGATGAGCGCGCCGGCCTTGGTTTCATGCCGATAGTCGATCTCCGTGCGGACGTCGGCCCATCCGGCCTCCGACGCCTGGTTGTCGTCTTGCCCGGCGATATGGCCGAGGATCTGGAAGCTGGCATCGTCAAACATCGCCGCGTAGTGGCGCACGTTCACATGGCCCATCCTGTCGCACATCCATGGATGCGTTACGCCGATGAAGGTGACGAGAGGTTTGCTCATGGACGCCTTTCGTGGATGCCCGCTATCGGCGAGCGCGCACACGCAATATCGAAATGCGCGGCAACAGGCAAACCGCCGAGGAGCAGGCCGCTATCCCTGCATCTCCAAACCGGGAGCGGCCTTCGGCTCATATTCGTTAGTCGCGCCCTTGGCCCTCTCGAACAAACAAACTATCTCAAGGGGACGGCGGCGTTTTCCGCCACGGGGGTCGACATGCTGAGAGTCCAAAAGGTCAAGGTCGACGATATCTACGTGCCGACGGCGCGCAAGAAGACGCTGCATCCCGAAACCGTCCGCCATCTGGCCGAGGACATCCTGGAAAACGGCATGAAGATGCCGATCCAGGTCCGCCATGACGGCAAGCGCCATGTCCTTGTCGAAGGCCTGCATCGGCTGGAAGCGGCCAAATGGCTCGGCGAGACCGAGATCGATGCCTATCTGGTGCAAGCCAAGCGTCACTGAAGCCCTTCGCCAGGTTCCCTTCTCAGTCGGTTCCGCGAAATTTTTCGCGGGTCATGTCGGCTGGCGTTCCGTCCGTTCGTCCTTGGGACGCAAGCTGATCAGATGAGGAGACCATTATGACCACCAAGCTCGACATCGCCCCTGCCAACGATCGCGAATTGGCTACCGCCCGCATCATCGATGCGCCGCGCGAGAACGTCTATCGCTGCTGGATCGAGCCGAAGCTTCTGACCCAGTGGTTCGCTCCAAAACCCTGGACGACACCGCGCGCCGAAATGGATGTGCGCACCGGCGGCTCGAGCCTCATCGTCATGGCTGGTCCCGACGGCAATGAGTTTGCGAATCCGGGCGTCTTCCTGGAGGTCATTCCCGGCAGGAAGATCGTCTTCACCGACGCCTATACCCAGGCATGGGAGCCATCGGAGAAGCCGTTCATGACCGGCGTGCTGACCTTCGAGGACGAAGGTGAGGGCAAGACCCGCTACATCGCTCGGGTTCGCCATTGGAGCGTCGCCGACCGCGAACAGCATGAGAAGATGGGTTTCCATGAAGGCTGGGGGCAGTGCACCGATCAACTCGAGGCGGTCGCCAAGGCGCTTTGACACGCCAGGAATCCTGCTTTTCTTTTCTTGCCCAGGCCGCGCTGCTCCTGGCCGCACTGGGTTGAAACAAATCCCGAGGAAACACTGCAATGACCACGCTGCAACCGACCGAATCCGGCCTGCTGCCGATCAACGGCCTGAATTATCACTACGCCGTCTACGGCAAGGGCGAGCCGCTGCTTCTGCTGCATGGCGGGCTCGGCTCCACCGACATGTTCGCGCCGATCCTGCCCAGGCTTTCCGAAAACCGCACCGTCATCGGCGTCGACCTGCAGGGGCATGGCCGCACGGCGCTCGGCGACCGACCGTTCACCCTGGAGGCGATCGGCGCCGACATGGCTGATATCGTCAAGGCGCTGGGCTACGACAAGGTCGACGTCATGGGCTATTCGCTGGGCGGCGGCGTTGCCTTCCGCATGGCCGTGCGGCATCCCGAGACGGTGCGTCGCCTCGTCCTGGTGGCGACTGGCTACGCCTCGGACGGCTTCTACGACGAGATGCGCCCGCAGCAGGCGCAGGTGAGCGCGGCTGCGGCCGCATTCATGAAGGAAACGCCTATGTACAAGTCCTACGTCGCGGTGGCGCCGCATCCCGAGGACTTCCCGAAACTGCTCGACGCTCTCGGCAACTTCATGCGCCAGAACCGCGACTACTCCGCAGACGTGGCCAAGCTGAAGATGCCTGTCATGCTGGCCTATGGTGACAGCGACATGTACAAGCCCGAGCACGTGATCAAGTTCTACCAGATGCTCGGTGGCGGGCTGAAGGATGCCGGCTGGATGCGCGAGAACATGTCGCAAAACCGACTGGCCATCCTGCCTAACCGCACCCACTACGATGTCTTCTTCGCACCGGAACTGACGGCCGCCGCACTGCCCTTCCTCAACGGCGAGACCAAGGTGAAGACCTGGGACGAGGTCGTCAGCGAAACCGAATGACCAAACCCGCCGGCTGTCTCCAAGGCAACCGGCGGATGTTCAGGAGGCTTCGCGCGCAGCCCAAATGCTTGACGCTGCGCGTTGGGCCAATTTCATCGACGGATCGCATCGCGATGGCTGATGTATATTCATCAAGGCTTTTCAGTTGACCGAAACGCTGCCGCGGCTACCTTTGCCGATCTTTGAGAACGATGGATCAGTGTGATGGCGAAATACGAGGGTGGGTGCCTGTGCAGGGCGGTTCGATACCGGGCTGACGCCGCTCCGATCAATGAACGGGTCTGCCATTGCCGGCTTTGTCAGAAGGCGATTGGCGCCGCCTTCAACGCACGCGTTCTGTTTCGTATCAACGATGTGACGATCGAAGGGCCGCTGGCGACCGTGAACTCGTCGCCCGACCTCAAGCGTGGCTATTGCCCGCACTGCGGCACGACGATGTTTTCGCGGCGAGATGCCGCCGGCATTATCGGCATCACCTCCGGTTCGCTCGACGATCCCTCTTTCTTCAAACCGCAAATGCATATTTTCACGGCTTCGAAGCAGGCCTGGGTGCAACTCGACGACGGCCTGCCGCAATATGAAGGCCCGCCACCACCGGCTTAGCGCATGCTTGCCGCCGGACACTTTTTTGTGTCCGAAAAATCCTCACCAGGACACGAGATCGCCGGCTAAGCGTCATTGGCGGGCCATGATTGCCTCCCTATCTATCGGCTGCGGGCCGGTATTCGAGGAGGCAACGGATGAACGACACCATCAACACCCTGGAAGAGCTGCTGGGCGATCCGATGATCCAACTGGTGATGGCAAGCGACCGGGTGCGCCCTGAGGAAGTGCGCATGTTGCTCGAAAGGGCGCGTCGCACCGCCGGAGACGAGCCGCATGTGCCACCGCCCCATGTGATTGCGCGGACGTGCCAGAAGCTCTGGCTCTGCGCTTGATGGCAATGGCCTGAAGGATTGGCATCGCGCAGGCGGTGTGCGTGCATGACCTTTCAAGAGTTCCTGTCGCAGGCCCTCGCGCTTCGGCGATACGCTTTCCAGCGTGCGTGGTGCGAGGCTGACCGCTCCGGCTGGGACCGGTTCCAGCCAGATCGTCTCCTCGATTTCGGTGGCCGGTTTCGGTTCGCTCGAAAGAGACGCTGCGAACAATTCCGCTCTGATCGCGCGGCTTTCGCAATGAGTGGAATTCACGATACTATGTCCCGGCCGTCGTTTGGTGCAGACAGGCTGCAGGAACGCAAACCGCGATTCCCGATATGGAGACGAGCATAATGTTTGCGGCCAAGGCCATCGATACCACCGACAAGGTGGCATTCTACCGCGACCTCGCCACACAGTTGAAGGCGCTGCTCGACGGCGAGCGCGACTCGATCGCCAACGCCGCCAACACCGCCGCGCTGATCTTCCAGATGGTGCCCGACCTCAACTGGGCCGGCTTCTACTTCCTGCAATCGGACGAGGAAATGGTGCTCGGTCCCTTCCAGGGCAAACCGGCCTGCGTGCGGATCGCCGTCGGCCAGGGCGTGTGTGGAACGGCGGTCGAACTCGGCATGTCGATGCTGATCAAGGACGTGCATGATTTCCCCGGGCATATCGCTTGCGATCCCGATTCGCGCTCGGAACTGGTGGTGCTCCTGCAGGACAATGACGGGGCCTTCGGCGTGCTCGATCTCGATAGCCCGCTGCCCGGCCGTTTCGACAGCGCCGACCAGGCCGGCATCGAGAAGCTCGCCGCGATCTACGTCGCTGCGAGTTCGTTCGAGGACTGAGGTCAAGCGCTGACAGCGGGCGACCACGAAGCCAGGGGCGGCGCGCCGCGATTTCCAGCCCTTGCACCGGTGAAATGAGGCACCCCTACGGATTGGTTTTCAACGCGCGAGTGAAAGCCGCCGTCGCCATGCCAATCAGTTGCCTATGAATCTCGCCGCGTGATCGCCCTGCGCCGTCGTCGCATACCGGGTCGCCGATCTGTTCGGCCGCGATGATGCCGGAGGCACCGGGCTTGCATTCGCCAAACATGCTGTAGTGGCTGGCATCTTCGATCGTCGCATAGACCGCATTTGAAACCGCTTTCGCGATGCCGGAGGCGTCGGCGGTAACAGGAATTTTTCCCGGCCTGCCGAGATTTATGATCTCGATCGGAGTTATGACGCCAGCAAAGCTTTTGGCGTCAAAGACATCGGATGGGGCGGGATCTATCGCCATGGCGAAGTGAATGCGCTCGTCCCTGTTGTCACGGTCGGCGAGCCGTAAATCCATGGCATGAAGGTCAACCCCACTTTGCCTGACCCAATCGCAAAGCGAAGCGTTGAGCAGGTCCGTATCGCAATAACCAGCGAGCAGTTTCGGATCGATGCGGGCACCGGCTATTGCGAGTGCTGTATTGCCGCCCATGGAAAGACCGAGAACGCCCACTTTGCCCTGCTCCACGTGACCCTGGAAGAAAGCCTCCTTGTCCATCGCGTCCAGCGTCGCCATGAGATCGGCGGGCCGCAGCCAGAGTTTCATCGTCTCTGCGGCGGATCTGCTTTTTCCTACGTTTCCCGGATGCGTCGGAGCGGCGACGATGAATCCTTGCCTCGCCAATGGCGCTGCAATCCAGCTCAAGGCTTGCGGACTTCCCGCCAGACCGGCGCCATGCGAAAGCAGGATGACCGGGAATTTTCCGCCGGAGATTGCAGCATCACGCATGGCGGGCGATCCCACGAAAAGCTGGCTGTCGCCGAGCGTGACCGGCTCGCCGCCCGGTTGCGCCGGATACCAGACCGTTACGTCGAGATCGATGCCGCGCTCTCTGGAGGGGGCAGGAAACCGACGAACGCCGACATTGTTGCCCGCATTGGCCGGAGGCTGCATCAGCATTGTCGAAACAATGATGGCGCAAAGCATGGTCCAGAACTTCATTGGAATCTCCGTTGTCCGAATTTGCGTCATGGGCAAGGGAGCCCGGAGGCTTCAACCCCTGAGACCAATTGGCGCTTGTGTCGGTTGCTGTGTTGATGCAGCGATATCAGCGGATCGGAGCGAAGCTCGCGACCTCAATCACGATCAAGGACGTGCTTTATCGCGATTGAGTCCCGCTCGACGCGAACGGCAGCGTCGGATCTCAGCCGCCGACTGGGCTAGCAAGCAAGTGCGACTGCGCGTTCTGTTCCCGCCAGGCCAACGGGGTCATGTCGGTCACGCGGCGAAACTCTCGGTTGAAGTTCGACTTGGTCTGGAAGCCGACCGTCAGCATGATCTCGGTCACCGATAGATCTGTCTCGCTTAAGAGCCTGCAAGCTTCGGTGATGCGGTGTTCGTTGACATATTGCGAGACGTTCTTGCCCGTGGCCCGGTTGATTGCCGCTGAAATCTGCCGTGTCGGAATTCCGGCGCGCCTGGCAAGGCGGTTGAGGTTGAGATCGGGGTCCCGATAGAGTCTTCTCCCACGCATCAGCTCATCAACCCGGCCGATCGTGTCGGCGTCCTGAATGGCATCGACCGGGGAGGAGCCCTCCAAGGGGTCGGCGGCATTGCGCGGAACATGGCTTTGGCTCGCCGCCGCCGCCGCCACGCCAACAAGGACAAGGATGAAGAGATTGGCGATGCCGATCACGGTCGCCGCGCGAGCCCCATGTCCCGACGCCAGCTCAAGGGAAACCAAGACATCGACCATTCCCGACAGGCACAGCGTCGCCGCCGCCGCAATGATGGCCCGGTAGGCCGGGACAGCGCCATCGAAAGGGGCAATGCGAAGGCCATCCGCGCCGGATCGAAGCAGCCAGAGAATGGCGGCGGCATAAACGAAATCGATGGAGATCAGCGCAAAGTCGATGGCCTCGTGCCAAAAGATCATCAACATGATCATGATGACGGCAGGCGTCGCATGGATCGCAAGCCGGGCTGGCCATTGGCGGTCGCTGGCGCGGGCGAGCTTCGAGACGCCGGCATAGAGCAGCGATGGCATGATCGCGGCGGTCACCGGGGCGACATAGCCGACTTCGCTGATGCCGTAGCCCCAGCGCAGGCCGGTGAGCACCGATTGCAGCGCGGCGACAAGGATCAGGCAGAGAAACGGCAGGTTCGGCGCCGCGCCATCCTGTCGCCGGGCGACGACCCAAAGCAGGATGAGCAGCAACAGGGCAACGACGAAGGGCAGGGGTACGAACGGCATGGGTCGGGCTCGTGTAGCGATACGCGAACCCTAGCCGATGTGGCTTTGATTCCCAACTTCGCTCGAGCAATCCGGGCTTCGGCCCGGACAACTATGCTCACGCGAACTTCACCAGCATCAGGCTGAAGCAGCCGATGAACAGGAAGGCCGAAAAGGCGAGCGCCAGCGGGCGAAGGCCACGCGAGCGCAACTGCGAAATGTCGGCCTGCAGGCCCATGGCGGCCAGGCCCATGGTCAGCATGATGGTGGTGGCTAGCGCCATCGCCGACTTCACTTCAGCGGGCACGGCAACGAGGCTGTTCAACACCACGACGGCGACGAAGGCGGCGACGAACCATGGCATGGGCGGGCGCGCCCCGGATTGATCGCTGCTCTTGCGGCGTGCCATCAGGCCAAGCGCGATGACCATCGGCGCCAGCATGGCGACGCGGGTCAGCTTGGCGACGGTGGCAATCTCGCCGGACTGGGTGCCGTTCTGGAAGCCTGCGCCGATCACCTGCGCCACCTCATGGATCGAAGCGCCGGCCCACAGACCGAAAGCGTGCTGATTGAGCCCGAGCACCGGTGCCAGCAGCGGGAAGCCGAGCATGGCGATGGTGCCGAACAGCGTGATCGAGGCGACGGCGTAGGTAACGTCCTCATCGCGCGCATCGGTAACGATGTTGGTGGCGACGATGGCCGAGGCGCCGCAGATCGAGGTGCCGGCAGCAATCAGCTGCGCCAGCTTACGGTCGACGCCGATCAGCCGGCCAAGCGCGATGGTGAATATGAAGGTCGTGCCAAGTGTCAGCGCCACGATGCCGACGCCGCTGACGCCAATCGAAACCACCTGTCCAAGCGTCAGCTGGAAGCCGAGCAGCACGATGGCGAAGCGCAGCAAGCGCTTTTGCGAGAAGGCGATGCCGGCCTTGGCATGGGTGGGCATGCCCAGCACGTTGGAATAGATCATGCCGGCGACGACGGCCAGGATCATCGGACTGAACAGGGCGAAGCCGGAGACATTGTGGGCCGAGAACGCGACGGCAGTAATCATCGCCACCAACACAATACCCGGAATGACGCCGCTCCATACCGAGTTGAGGTGCTTCCGGCCCGCGGCCAGATCGGCGGAAATCATGCTTTTGGGAATATCGTTCGCGACGTGGGATACGGAAGACAATGCAATTCTCCAGGCAAGTGCAGTGGGAGAATGCCATTCCCGAAATGATCTTTCCAACGAATTGTTATGGTTGGAATGATCGATTTTTACGAACGATTGCCGATCTTCATCCCTCGATCCCCGGGATCAGCAAGCAGACATAACGCCAGCAGATCCGTCGCGCCCGCTCCAGGTCCTCTTCCACATATTCGCCGGCGTTTTGCCAGAAGAAGCCGTCGATCAGCGCGGCGATGCCGTCGACGATATCGTCGACCTCATTGGCCGGAACCAGTTGCTTGACGGCATAGCGGATGTTGGAGACGAAGCGTGCGCCAGTCAAATGGTAGAGATGCTTGATGCGCGGCTCGGTCTGCGCGGCGATCATGAACTGCATCCAGGTCACGGCGCGCTTGGGCGAGCCCAGGTGCTGCGGCGCGAAGGAGCCGTCGACGATCGCTTTCAGCCGCTGCGCGGGCGTTGGGTCGGCGGGCGCCAGCTTGAGAATATCCTGGCGAAACAGGTTCGACAGATTGCGCATGGCCAGCGCCAGAAGCTCTTCCTTGCTGTCGAAATAATGGTTGACCAATCCGGCGGACATGCCGGCGCGGCGCGCGATGACCGCCATCGTGGCGCCGGACATGCCTTCCTCACCGACAACGGCAATCGCGGCGTCAACCAGCTCGTCGCGGCGCATCGCCTTGATGGATCGTTTTGCCATTGCAAAGCCTTCTCGTTTGTATATTGATTGGCCATTCAATATATCATATCATCATTCAATCCAAGCCGGAGTTCACATGCCCAGCGTCGTCATTTCCGGGGTCAGAACGGTCGAAACCCACTGGATTCCGCTTGCTGATGGTCGCAAGCTGGCCGCTCGCCTTTTCCTGCCCGATGATGCTGAGAAAAATCCCGTCCCGGTCATTCTAGAATACATACCGTATCGCCGCCGCGACGGCACGCGCACCGGCGACGAGGAGATGCATCTCTTTTTTGCCGGCCATGGCTATGCCTCAGCCCGCGTCGACATTGCCGGCATGGGCGATTCCGATGGCCTGCTCGACGACGAATATGTCAAGCGCGAGCAGGACGATGCGCTGGAGATCCTCGATCATCTGTGTTCGCAGCCCTGGTGCACCGGCGCGGCCGGCATGATCGGCAACAGCTGGGGCGGTTTCTCCGGGCTGCAGGTCGCGGCCCGCCGCCCACCTCAGCTGAAGGCGATCGTCACGTCCTGTTCGACCGACGACCGCTATGCCTGCGACGCCCACTACAATGGCGGCCTGCTGATCAACGACAATTTCGGCTGGGGCGGGGCGCTGTTCGGCTATTCGGCGCTGCCGCCGGACCCGGCCGTCGTCGGCGAGGATCGCTGGCGGCAAATGTGGAAAGACCGGCTCGACGACCACAAGAACCATGCCGCCGAATGGCTGAGGCACCAGCGCCGGGACGCGTTCTGGAAGCAGGGTTCGGTCTGCGAGGATTTTTCCGCGATTGAATGCGCCGTGCTGGCGGTCGGCGGCTATCTCGACGGCTACACGCAGACGATCTTCAGCCTGGTCAAGAATTTGAAGGGGCCAGCCAAGGGCATTTGCGGTCCATGGGGCCACAAGGAACCGAACTATGGCGTGCCCGGCCCGGCGATGGGCTACCTGCAGGAATGCATCCGCTGGTACGATCGCTGGCTGAAGGGCATCGACAACGGCGCCGACAGCGAGCCGGACATGCGCCTCTATCTGATGGACTACGCCAGGCCGCATTCGCATATCGATGTCCGGCCGGGCCGCTGGCTGGGCTTTCCGCAGTGGCCGGCCAGGCAGATCGGCGGCAAGGCCTACTGGCTCAACAGCGACGGCAAACTCGGCGAGGCGCAAGGCGTCGACGGGGCAGGGCCGCTGACCATCTCCTCACCTCTCACCACCGGTGTGCAGGGACAGGAATGGTGCCCCTATGGGCAGGGTCGCATCTCGGCCGAGGGCGCGCGTGACCAGCGTGCCGACGATGGCGGCTCGCTGTGCTTCGACAGCGCTGTCA
>BFBZ01001863.1_pt1 | contig 12920 bp, 12 predicted proteins | sample 1888401 | NCBI WGS metagenome assembly BFBZ01 (sample SAMD00112614, study PRJDB3348) | symbiont metagenome | host: Chara braunii | reverse complement strand
TCGAGGGCGGAGATCAGCCGCACACCCTCATCCGACAGCCGCGCCTCCTCGGCGGCGGCTTCCACCGCCAAGGTCAGGGCGAAGGTCTTGAGGTCGGGGCTCGCCTCTTCGGTCTTGCCATAGGTGAGCACGTCGGTGGCCAGCTTGACGGCGCGGTCCAGGGCCCGTTCCAGGCGCGGCAGGGCCTGGCTGACTTTCGGGTCCTTCAGGGCCGCCAGGCGCTCCGAGGCGATCTGGGCGCTGGTGAGCATGTTGCGCAGGTCGTGGTTGATCTTGGCCACCGCCTCGCCCAGGGCGGCCAACCGGGCGCGGGAACTGAGCGCAGCGCGCAGTTCGGCCTGCATCCGGTCCAGCTCGACCTCGGCGCGACCGATTTCGTCGCGCCGGCCGGACGGGTCCACATGGGCGCTGACGTCTTCAGGATCTGCCGCGAAGCGTTCCATGGACCGGGTGATCCGCTGCATGGGGCGGACCAGGAAGAAGTTGAGGGACAGGTAGACCAGCAGGCCGGCCAGGGCCGAGACGAAGGCCACGATCAGCAGCACCTGCCAGAGATAGCGGGTCAGCTCGAGCTTCAGCTCGGCGTCGGGCGCCACCACCTCGATGAACTCGGCCTTGTAGAACCGGGGCTCGGCCACAACGCGTACCATCCGGTTCTCGCCGCCGCCGAACAGGGTGTTGAACGGCGCCACCAGCCAGGACCCCGGCGCCTGATCGCGCAGGTCCACCAGATAGGGCGGCTGAGCGAGGCGCGGGCCTGGCACTTTCAGGAAGCGGTTGCCGTCCTGCTGGATCGCCACCCACTGCACGCCGGCGCCCTCGCGGAGCTGAGCGGCCAGTTGCTCGCTCATAACCTGGTTGGGGTCGATATCGGTGGCCATGGAGGCAAGCTCGGCGGCCCGCACACGGTCGAGCAGCCATTGCTCCTCGAAGGACGCCAAGGCCAGCGGCAGGGCCAAGGCGCCGGCCCCGGCCACGAACAGCACGGTGAGCAGCAGCAGGCGCGCGGACAGGCCGCCTGGCCAGAAGAAGCGGCGCGTTGGCCCTCTGTAGGGCGCCTTCGGGGAGGGGGCGTCCGTCATGAGGAATCCCCGTTAATGCACCTGCATGGCTTGGGCAACGCGACGCCCATGCCAGGCGAGTGAGTTTACGGGGTTGCGCCTCACGTGGCGCCTACGGCCTGGGTTACGGCGCTGAAGCCGTCAGCACGCAGTCGAAGCGCCAGATCGCGCTTGATCCGGCTGACTAGGCCCGGCCCGCCGAACACCATGGCGGAGTAGAGCTGCACGGCCTCGGCGCCCGCGCGGATTTTGGCGTAGGCGTCCGCGCCGGACCCGACGCCGCCCGCGCCGATCAGGGCGGTGCGGCCGGCCGCGGCGGCGTAGAACCGCCCTAGCATCTCGGTCGAGAGCGCTGTCAGCGGCGCGCCGGACAAGCCTCCGGTCTCTCCCGCCTGCGGGGACTTCAGCGCCGGCCGGGTGATGGTGGTGTTGGAGACGATGATCCCCGACAGGCCGTTGGCGACCACGGTCTCGACGATCGCCTCAACTTCCCCGTCCTCAAGATCGGGCGCGACCTTCAGGAACATTGGGACCTTGCCGGCGGCCGGCAGGCTGTCGCGGGCGACGGCGAGGCGGCCCAGAAGTTCCTCCAGCGCCGCCTTGGTCTGCAGCGCGCGCAGGCCCGGCGTATTGGGCGAGGAGATGTTGATGGTGAAGTACGAGGCCATGCCCCACAGACGGGTCAGGCCGGTGACATAGTCCCCGATCCGATCCTCGGCGTCCTTGTTCGCCCCGATATTGGCGCCGACGATCCCGGGCCCACGACGGGCCAGCCGCGCCGCGAAGGGCTCAAGCCCCTCGTTGTTGAAGCCCATGCGATTGATCACCGCCTGGTCCTCGGTCAGCCGGAAAAGCCGTGGCCGCGGATTGCCCGCCTGGGCCAGGGGCGTGACCGTGCCGCACTCCACGAAGCCGAAGCCCGACTTCAGCATGGGTCCGAATACCTCGGCGTTCTTGTCGAAGCCCGGCGCCAGCCCTACGCAGTTGGGCAGCTTCAACCCCGCCACCTCGGTGGCCAGGATGGGATGATCCTCGGCCGACCCCGGCCCGAGCCCCAGGCCGAGCGCGCGGATGGTCAGGCGGTGGGCGTCTTCCGGATCCAGGACGTGCATGGCCCGAGCGGCGATGTCATGCAGCGCGCTCAAGCGAGGTCTCCCAGAACCGGTACGTCATCGGCGCCCATCGGCGCCTCGGTGACGGCGAGGACGCTTGAGACCGACAGAGCTCCGTAAAGATGGGGGAAGACGTCGCCGCCCCGTGACGGCTCCCAGACCAGGGCCTCGCCCAGATCGTCGGCTTCCAGTTCAAGAACCACCAGGTCGGTCTTGCCCGCGAAGTGGCGGCGGGCCGTTTCCTGCGCCTGAGCTGCGCTGGAGAAATGGATGAACCCATCGGCGAGATCTACCGCCGAGCCTCCAAAGGTCCCGGCCGCCTGGGCCGCCGCCCATTCGCTGCGGGGGAGGATTTTGTAGATTCGAGCCACCCTCAGTCCTTCGGGAAGAAGAGGCCGTCATAGGCCGGGCGGCCCGCGGCGTCGAACAGGAAGACCGCGGCGGCCGCGGTGGGGAATGCGGCGTGGGCGCGAGCGATCAGGGTGGCGGGCGCCGAGCCCTCCGACAGCAGGCGGATGGTCAGATCCTGTAGGCCGGGATTGTGCGCGACGATCATCACCGTGGCGGAGTGCTGGCCCGCGGTCTCCGCGAGGCGGCGAACAACACGCTCCTCGGCGAGGTAGAGTTCGTTCTCCACCCGGGCGTGGGCTTTCGGGAAGGCCGGCGCGCACGCCGCCCAGGTTTCCTGCGTCCGTGCCGCAGGCGAGACAAGGACGATGTCGGGGATCAGACCAAGGTCGGCGAGGGTCTCCGCCATGCCGGCGGACTCCCGCACGCCGCGGGGCGCCAGTTTGCGATCGAAGTCATCGCCGCTGGCCGAGTCGCGCTCGGCCTTTCCATGTCTCAACAAAATCAAACGATCCATGGTCGCTCCGCCGCGCCCCCAACCCGCAAAGAGCGCCCCACGCGCCACGTCACGTCTCTTAACCGGGGAAGGCGCTTACGCGAAGCGGTTGACAGCGATTGAGGCAGGCGCTCCAAGGCCTCGATGACCGCAGTGGCTCTTCCCGTAGACGCGACCGGCGGCGGGACGCACAGGTTTCCCGCGAACCAGCCCCTGCGCCTGGACTCCGGCGCCGAGATCGCGCCGCTGGAGATCGCCTACAAGACCTACGGCGTCCTGAACGCCGACAAGTCCAACGCCGTCTTGGTCTGCCACGCCCTGACCGGCGATCAGCACATGGCCTCGACCCACCCCGTGACGGGCAAGCCCGGCTGGTGGGAGCGTATGGTCGGACCCGGCCTGCCGCTGGATCCGGAACGTCATTTCATCATCTGCTCCAATGTCCTGGGCGGCTGCATGGGCACCACGGGGCCTGGATCGCTCGATCCGGCGACGCACCAGCCCTATGGCCTGACCTTCCCGGTCATCACCATCGCCGACATGGTCCGGGCGCAGGCGATGCTGGTCGAGGCCCTGGGCATCGACACCCTCTTCGCCGTGGTGGGCGTATCCATGGGCGGGATGCAGGTCCTGCGCTGGGCGGCCGACTATCCGGAAAAGCTGTTCTCGGCGATCGTCATCGCCGCCGCGGCCCGGCATTCGGCCCAGAACATCGCCTTCCATGAAGTGGGGCGTCAGGCGATCATGGCCGACCCGGACTGGCGGGCGGGCGCCTACCAATTGGCCGGAGTGCGCCCGGAAAAGGGGCTGGCGGTGGCGCGGATGGCCGCGCACATCACCTATCTTTCCGAGCAGGCGCTGCAACGGAAGTTCGGCCGCGAGCTGCAACAGGACGGCCTGTCCTGGGGCTTCAACGCCGACTTCCAGGTGGAGAGCTATCTGCGCCACCAGGGGGTCAGCTTCGTCGACCGCTTCGACGCCAACTCCTATCTCTACATCACCCGCGCCCTAGACTATTTCGACCTGGCGGAGAGCTATGACGGCGTCCTGGCCGAGGCCTTCCGCAAGGCGCGGGACGTCAGGTTCTGCGTGCTCTCGTTCTCGTCCGACTGGCTCTATTCGACCTCCGAAAGCCGCGACATCGTGCGGGCGCTGAACGCCGCGGGCTGCCGCGCCAGCTTCGCCGAGATCACTACCGACAAGGGCCACGACGCCATATTCCTGGACGAACCGGCCCTCGACTCCGCGATGCGCGGCTTCCTGGTGTCGGGCGCCGAACGCCGAGGCATAGCGTGATCACCGACCGCGAGGATTTCCGCGAGATCCTCCGCCTGGTGCGTCCGGCGTCCCGTGTGCTGGATGTCGGCTGCGGCGAAGGCGAACTGCTGGAAGCGCTGACCAAGGAAAAGGGCATCGACGGCCAGGGCCTCGAACTTTCCACCGAGGGCGTCGCCGCCTGCCTGGCCCGCGGCCTGGCCGTGGTCCAGGGGGACGCCGACCGCGACCTCGACCACTTCCCGACCAAGGCGTTCGACTACGCCATCCTGTCCAAGACCCTGCAGCAGGTGCGCGATCCGCGGCACGTGCTGTCGGAGCTGCTGCGGATCGCCGACCGCGCGGTGGTGTCCCTGCCGAACTTCGGTCACTGGCGGGTTCGGTGGTCGCTGCTGGTGACGGGCCGGATGCCCGAGACCAAGTCCCTGCCCGAGCCTTGGTGGTCGACGCCGAACATCCACCTCTGCACCCTGCGGGACTTCACCGCCCTGTGCGACGACCTGCATCTGCGGGTGGACGCCTGCGCGGCCCTGACCCCGGGCAGGCCGGCCCGGCCGGCCGATCCCTCGCGGCCGATCGAGAACTGGCGCGCCGAGAACGCCCTTTTCCTGTTGTCCCGTAAGACGGAGCCGGCGCCGTTCTCAGCGCCAGCCCCGCCCCAGGGGGACCTCTTCGGAAGCTAGCTCAGCCAGCGCGGCGCGGCCCAGCCCGCGGCGCCGGCGAGGCTGATCATCGCCAACGCGCCCTCGAACAGGGCGAAGCCGGCGATGTAGAGAACTGGCGACTCCGCCAGCAGCGACGGATCCATCGCCACCAGAGCCAGCGCGACCATCAGGCAGAGCGCCGCGCCGACCAAGGCGACCTTGGACCGCCAGAGCGGCGGCCGGCCCGCGGKATGACGGGCCAGGCTGACCAGCACCACGGCGATGGCAAGCAATCCGACGGCGATCGTACTCATCGCGTACTCCCTCAGAACAGGAATCTGGCCACCAGACGGCCGTCAAAGACCTCGTAGTCGTCGCGGACCTCTCCACCGGCCTCGATGGCGAAATCGAAGTACTCGCCCTGGCCTCGCAGCGCGAGACGGACCACCCCGCCGCCGCCCTTCATGCCGGGCGCGGACAGGGTGAAGGACGGACCTCCGGCGGCGAAACGCGCAGTCGTGTCATCGGCTCCGCCGCCGGAGACCTGCCGCCAACCCGCGGTCACTTCGGGGACCCAGACAAAGGCGCTCTCCTCGCCTAGCCGGGCCCCGAAGGTCACGCCGGCGAAGGCCGACAGTTGAGAACTGGAACGGTCCTCGATGATCAGGTTGACGGAGTCGCCGCCGCCCTTTTCGGTCCGGCCGTCCTCCTTGAAGAGGAAGTAGTCGGCGGTGAGTTGCGGCTTGGCGAAGAAGGCGCCGGCCTTGGCCGTGTAGCTCACATTGCCGTGGGCGGCGGCGGTGAAGCCCTTCCAGTCGGACTCCGCCTTGCGCTGCACGCCGGCGTCCACGTCGACCAGGGTCCGCTCGTTGGTCATCGAGGCGTAGCCGCCGGTGGCGCCCAGGTTGGCGGTCAGGCCGCCGACGCTTTCGCGCCAGTAGACGCCCGCCGAGAACACCGAACCGGTCAGGGATTCCGAAGCCGCCGCGCCGTTCTCGTCCACATTGACGTTCACGAAGTTGGTCAGGACGCCCAGGGTGCCGAAGCTGGTGTCGGGCGCCTCCATGCCGGCCGCCAGACCGAAGCCGTCGGCGTCGTAGCCGGCGGAGCCCGGCAGGTCGCGCTTGATCTTGAAGGCGATCTCCTGGGTCCAGACCCGCACGCCGTCGCGCGACAGCAGGGGCTGTTCCTCTTCGATGGCGCGGCCGCTGACTTCCGATGCGGTGGCCAACACGTTGAACAGGCCGCCTTGGTAGTCCGGCAGGAACTGGTCGTAGAGCTTGGTGAAGCTGGCCTGGGTGGTCTTGGCCAACAGGGCGTCGCGAACGCTGGTGTCGCGGTCGAAGTTGGCGAACACCGCGTCGTAGGCCGAGGCCTCCGCAGAGCTCATGCCGGCCTCGGTGGCGGTCCGGCGCTTCACGTCCGCGACCACGGCGTTCTGGGCCGCGTCCACCCGCAGCTCGGCCTTGTAGAGCCAGGGCGTGGTGCCCAGCAGGCTCTGGTCCAGGGTGCCGGAGGTGAGCGTCCCGGCCTTGATCAGGGTGAAGGTGGTGGCGTCGGTCAGCTTGGAGGCGAACCGCAGGCCGATCTTGGCGCCGGTGGTCAGGTTCGCCGTGCCCGCCACATTGTAGCGGGTGGCTTTCGCCGCAGCGGGATCGGCGGTGAACACCAGTTCGCCGGCTGCGCCGACGTTCAGGCTGGTGATGTTCACCGTGTCGGTGTTGGTCGCGGTCAACCGCCCCTTGGTGATGGTCATGGAAAGCCCGCCGCCGGCGTCGGTGAGCGCCCCGGTGAGGGTCGCGCCGTTGTCGATGGTCAGCACGTCTGCGCCCGAGCCGAAGGCGACAGCCCCCTTCAGAGTCCCCGCCAACAGGTCGAGGCGCGCCGAGCCGGAGCCGAACAGCACATCGCCAACGATGGACGGGGTGATGGTGGTGCTCGCGTTGGCCACCTGGCGGACGGTGACGCCCGCGGTGTTGGCCCGCAGGTCCAGAGCCACGGCCTTGCCGGTCACCGTGTCAGTGGTGGCCGCCGGAGTGATGGTCGCCGAGATCAGGTTGGTGTTGACGATGTCCCGCAGGCTGCCGGCGGAGTCGAGCACCGCGGTGGCCTCGCCCTTGGTCGTGCCGGTGATCGCCGCCGAGACCGTGCCGGAGTTGTAGAGCGTCGCAAGGGAGGCGCCGGAGTCGATCTGCACGGCGCGGACCGTCACGGCGTCGGACGCCGCCGCTGTCGCCTTGATCGAACCGTCAGCCACGTTGAGCAGCGGAACCGAGGCGCCCGCGCCCAGCTTCAGGCCGGTGGCCGAGCCCTTGACCGCCGTCGCGGCGACCGCGCCGGTCACGCGAACGCCGCCGTCGACCACCACATTACCGCCGAGACCACCCAGTTGGATGGCCAGGGCGTTGATCCCGTCATAGATCCCGACGCCCTGGACGGCGCCTTTGATGTTGAGGCCGTAGGCGTCGATGCCGGTCCCGCCGACGCCCAGCCGCACATTGCGGTCCGACGCGCCCACCAGCAGGCCCGCGCCCGAGCCGAACGAGCTGATGGAGCCCGAAGTGGTTCCCGCGTCCACCAGGATGCCGCCGACCACATTGCCGCGGACCCGCACGGCGGGGCCGCCGATCAGCAGGTCGTCCGCATCCAGCTTGGCGACCACAGCATCCGTGCCACGGGTCGCATAGCGGAAGCCCGTGGCCACGACGCTCGACCCGATGAGCAGCCGGCCGCCCACATCGGCGTCGGCGGCGACGCCGATGGAGTCCTTGCCCTGGACGGTGACCGCACCGGTCACCTGAAGGTCGCCGCCGACGGTGCTGCCGGCGTGGATGCCATAGGAGCCGTCACCGGTGACGGTGATCGGGCCGCCCGACCGGATGGCGCCGACCACGGCGGTGTCGGCATAGATCCCGGCCGAGTCGTTGCCCTCGATGGTGACGCCGCCGTTGGTCAGCAGGACCGAGCCGTCGAAGGGACCCGGGCCGGTGACCCGCACACCATAGCGCCGCGCGCCGATGGAGAACGGACCGTCGTTGTCGCCGTCGCTATCGGTGTCCTTCACATCGACGCTGTCGTCGAGGGTGATGGTGCCGGCGTTGATGATCACGTCGCCGGTGAAGCCGCCGAGCGCCTTGATCCCGATGGCGTCGTTCACGTCGCTCATCTTGATCGTGCCCTCGAGGGTCACGTTGTTGCTGCTGTTGAGGGTGATCGCCGTGCCGCTGGTGGGGTTCACCGCGCCGGTCGAGGTCACCTTGATGCTGTCGCGCGCGCCGCTCGCTGCGGTGGCCGTGGCGACGGGCGCGGTGGTGGTGGTCGTGATGGAGGTTTCGGCGTGGGCGACGCCGGCCGCCAGGCAGAACGGCGAAGCGGCGGCGAGCAGGAGACGGCGCAGGGACATGGTCACTCCGGACGGGTGCGCAAAAGGGATGGGCCTGCCGCGCACTTCTCTGTTAAGAGCACGACAAGGCTTTATGCGTGACGTATAAACACGTTTCTTAATTACTGTACATAGCCAGTCGCAGAACGCCGAGGAGTAAGAGGAATGTCCAGAAGCGCGGTGGATCCGGCCCGAGCGGCGATCACCAAGAGCTTGCGCCAGGAGGCCGGCCGTTGGCTGAAGGCCGCCCGTGAGGCCGAGGGCATCACCCAAGCCGAACTGGCGGAACGGGTGGGTTTGCGCTACTATACCTTCGTCTCGCAGGTGGAGAGCGGCTTGGGCCGGGTTCCCATCGAGACGCAAGGGGCATGGGCGGCAGCCGTCGGCCACGATCCTGCCCAATTCGCCCGCACCTTGTTGCGCTACTACGAGCCGGAGCTCTCGAGGCTGTTGTTCGGGGAAACCGTCGAGGACGCGCCCGCTGCGCGCCTGGCGGGTAGGGGTTGAGGTCTCTGGGGTCGCAATGACCAACGTCATTCCGTTCACGCCGCGAGCGAGCGCGGGCGACGGCTGGACCGCCGCCGAGCGCGCGCGTCTGGCTGAGCTGGCCGAGCGCCTGTCGACGCAGGGCGGCAAGGTCGAGGCGGTCTACGGGGTCAGCGACGAGGGCGATCCCTGGTGCGTGATCAAGGACGAGAACGAGGAAATTCTGGTTCACGTTGCGCGGATCAACGGCCAGTTCGTGATCTATGACGCCGCCGCCGACGCCGTACAGGAAGACGACACCCTCTGGACCGCCTGCGACCGCCTGCTTGGCGAAGGCTGGTCGGACGCGCGCGACGACGTGGTGGTGCCGCTGACCGCACGTCAGATTCAATCTGTGATCGCCCTCGCCATCGCCGTGGCCTTCGTCCACGACGTGCAGCACGCCGAGGCCGCGGTGGAAACCGAAACGCCGGCCCACGCCGAGGCCGACGCGACCGTTGCGACCGCCGCGCCGGCGATCGAACAGGATTCCGCCGAGGGAACCCGCCACGACCTGCTGGTCAACCAGGCCACGCCGGAAGACGACGCCGCCAGCACCACCAGAGCGGCCGCGACGCATGAAGTGCCTACCGTTGCGTCGCCTGCAACCTCGCTGGACGATGCGCCGGCCGACGACACCGAGCTCGTCAGCCAGACGACGGAGGTCGAAGACGCCGGCCCGTCGTCTCCTGCCGACAGCGACGCCGACACCGCCCTGGTCCTGCGCGGCACGGACGGCGACGACACCCTGCAGGGCGGCGGCGGCGACGACACCATCTATGGCGGCGCGGGCAATGACAGCCTGCAAGGCGGAGAGGGCGCGGACGTCCTGCACGGCGGGTCCGGCGCGGACACCCTCGACGGTGGCGGGGCCGCGCCGGTGCAGGTGGACATCCTAGACGGCGGCGAAGGCGACGACGTCATCGTACTGGCCGGCACGACCGTCGCCACGGGCGGCGAAGGCGCCGACACCTTCGTGATCACCCAGCGGCCGACGGCTGACGGGCTGCTCGGCGTGGTGCTGGACTTCGACGCCGGCGAGGGCGACCGGTTCGCGTTCCGCGAAGGTGGCGGACATCGCCCCACCGTTGTCGGCCAGACCGAGTTGCACACGACCACGTTGATTCAGGGCTACGGCCCAGTTGGCGGACCGGACACGAACACTCGGCAGGTGTTCATCGACTTCGATGGCGACGGGATCGCCGATGGACACATGCTGGTGGTCGACAGAACCCACGCCAATGGTCAGGTGATACCGACGGCGATCAGCAGCGAGACATACACCGGGACGCCGGAGACACCCTATAACGGCTATACGATCCTGCCGGACGGCTACGTCACCGGCTAGGACCTTCCGGCCCTACCCTGCGATGGCTGCGTCGTCCCGGTCGCTGGTGCGGATGCGCATGGCCTGCTCCAGATCCAGGACGAAGATCTTACCGTCGCCGATCTTGCCGGTGTTGGCCGTGCGCGACACCGCCTCGACCACCGTGTCGCAGATGTCCGTCGGGACCGCGATCTCCAGCTTCACCTTGGGCAGCAGCTTCACCTCGTACTCGGCGCCGCGATAGACCTCGGTCTTACCGCGCTGCCGGCCGTAGCCCCGCACCTCGGTGACGGTCAGCCCCGATGCGCCAGCTTCGGTGACGGCCTCCAGGACGGCGTCGAGACGGCTGGGCTTGATGACCGCGACGATCATTTTCATGGCGCTTCTCCGAGTGGTGCTGGAGGGACAATACGGTGAAGGCTAGGGCGTTCCGTGTCTGGCTCCAAGAGGCTCCCTAGGACGCAGTGTCCGGCGCCCGAGAAACAGGCGCCCGACCGGCCGGAAGTGGCGCCAACACGGGTCTCGCCACCCTGGCGCGCACGCGAACCGTCTTGGCCTTCACCGCGAAGGTCTGTTTGACCGCCTCGGTCAGGACGATCCCGGCGAAACCGGGGGTCAGGCGCGAGCCGATCTGCTCGAACCCTTCAGCCCACCCGGCCAGCCAGTCCACGGGCGGGACATAGAGCGCCCGCGTCCAGCCCGTGGGCTCCAGCTCGGCCTCGCGCAGCAGGTCGGCCAGTTGGCTTCGGGTGTAGGGACGGCCGTGGCCGAAGGGCGTCTTCTCGGCGTTGGCCCAGAGGCCGTTCCGCGCGGCGGTGGCCACCACCACCCGTCCGGAGGGCGCCAGCACCCGCCAGACCTCACGCATCAGAGCCAAGGGATCGGGGCTCTCCTCGATGGCATGGATGGCCAGGATCCGATCGAACAGGGCGTTGGGGAACGGCAGGGCGTCTTCGTCGGTCAGGCAGGCCAGGTTCGGCGCCGACAGCGGCCAGATCTCCACCCCCTGCTGCGCGGGCATGGCGGCGACCACCCGGCGGGCGCCGTGCTGGACCCCGCCCAGGAACGGCGTGGCGTAGCCGAGGGCCAGGACGTCCAGCCCATGGGCGTCGTCCCAGGTCTCCAGCACCTTGCGCGCCACCATCTCACGCGCCGCCCGCCCCAGCGGCGAGGCGTAGAACTGACGGAGCTCAAGGACGTCGCGGCGCATCTGTGATCTTACCTATCCTCGACTTGTGGGTGGGGCGTCCTTAAATCGCAAGTCCAAGCATAAAACGCCGGGGAGACCGCCATGTCCGTCACCATCCATCAGTTCCCCTGCCTTTCCGACAACTACGGCTTCCTGGTCCGCGACGATGCGACGGGCCTGGCCGCCTGCATCGACACGCCGGAAGCCGGCGCGATCCTGCGTGAGTTGGACAAACTGGGCTGGAAGCTCGACCTGATCCTCAACACCCACTGGCACCCCGACCACGCCGGCGGAAACCAGGAGATCAAGGCCGCCACCGGCGCCACCATCGTGGGTCCGCAGGAGGTCGAGCGCATCGGCCATACTCCGGATCGCGTGGTGGCCGACGGCGACGAGGTACGACTGGGTCAGACCAGCTTCACGGTACTGGATTCCGGCGGCCATACCCTAGGTCACGTGGCCTATGTGGACGCCGCCGACGATGTCGCCTTCGTGGGCGACACCCTGTTCGCGCTAGGCTGCGGTCGGCTGTTCGAGGGCACGCCCCAGCAGATGTGGACCAGCCTGCAGCGCCTGGCCGCCCTGCCCGACCAGACCAAGGTCTATTGCGCTCACGAGTACACCGCCTCCAACGCCCGCTTCGCCCTGTCGGTGGACGACGATCCGGCGCTGAAGGCGCGGACCGAGCAGATCTTCGCCGCCCGTGAGCGGGGCGAACCCACCGTTCCCACCACCATCGGCCTGGAAAAAGCCACCAACCCCTTCCTGCGTGCGCCCAAGCTGGCGCCGAAGATGGGGATATCCGGCGCGGCGGACCACGAAGCCTTCGCCGCCGTCCGCGCCGCCAAGGACAGCTTCAAGGGCTAGGGCAGGACCACCACCGAGTCGGGCAGTTCGTTGGGGTTGTCGCCGGCTCGGGGCGGGAAGTGCTCCGACAGGATCTCGCCGCAGAGGTCGATGGCCTGTTCGAAGCCTTCGGCAGGCCGCTTCAGCTTGATGCCGGCCACCAGGCGGGCCATGGCGCCCTCCCAGACGACATTGTCGACCTTGGCGGCGATGCCCTCGTCGGCCAGCAGTTCGGCCATGTGCTCGCCCACCGAGACATAGATCAGCACGCCGGTCCGCTCCCGGGTGGCGGAGAGATTCTTGGCCAGGAACTGCTCCTGCGCGCGGCGGCGAMCCCGCGCCCGCTTCAGGGCCTTGGGCGTGAGGAACCGCCGCACCGGCGCCACCGAGACCAGCAGGGCCACGGCGATGAACAGCGCGCCTTGCAGCAGGATGGCGCCTGAAAGCGCTGCGCGGGCCGCCTTCTCCGCGGCGCTGGCCATCTGGGCGGCGTTCCAGTTGTCGGCGGCGAACAGTTCCGGCGCGCTGACATGGACCCCGGCGGCCAGCAGGATGGCCGGCGCGGCCAGGGCGGCCACGGCGGCCCAGGCGATGGAAACTTCGCGATAGTCGGAGGATTCAGCCGCCACCACACAATAGATCTCGCCGGTGGTGCGGGCCTCGGCGGCCTTCACCATCGCCTCGATTCGGGCGCGATCCGCTTCCGTCAGCATCT
>BFBZ01001862.1_pt1 | contig 12923 bp, 8 predicted proteins | sample 1888401 | NCBI WGS metagenome assembly BFBZ01 (sample SAMD00112614, study PRJDB3348) | symbiont metagenome | host: Chara braunii | reverse complement strand
GACGGCCGACATCGTCCTCGCCCTGCACGCGTGCGACACCGCCACCGACGACGCCCTCGCCCAGACCGTGCGGAGCGGCGCCCGGTTGCTCCTCAGCGTCCCGTGCTGTCACCACGATCTGAACCGCGCACTCCAACCCGGCGCCGGGGCCGGTGTACTCCGACCGGTACTGCGCCACGGCATCATGCTCCAGCGCACCGCGGATCTGGTGACCGATGCGTTCCGCGCACTGGCGCTGCGCATCATGGGCTACCGCACGGACGTGGTGGAGTTCGTGGCGACCGAGCACACGCCGCGGAACCTGATGATCCGTGCGGTCCGCGGCGGACCGGATGGAGCGGCCGTGAAGCCCGGCCTTGCGGGCGACAGGCCGCGAGGCACGGACGTTGCGGCTCAGGTCGCCGAGTACATCGAGATGAAGCGTTTCTGGGGCTGCACGCCGTACATCGAAAAAGCCCTCGGCGAACCCTTTCAACACCTCGTGACGGCGAGACCCCTATGAGCGACACGGGGTACGTACTCGGGCAGAGCGCGTGTGCGGCGCGGCGGCTGGCGCTCCAGGATCGGCACTTCGCGGCCCCGTCCGAAGCGCTGCTGGACGCCCTCGCCCTCGCGCCGACCGACCGCGTGGTCGAACTCGGCTGCGGTCCCGGCGGAATGACGAAACGCATCGTGAAGCGGCTCGGCGCGGGCGGCGTGGTCGTCGGTGTGGACGCGTCCGCCGGTCTACTCGAACAGGCGAAACAGGCCCTCGCGGGCACCGGGCCGGGGCGCCACGAGTTCCTCCGGGCCGATATCGCGAAGCCCGGAGCGTGGCTCAATGGCGCGGACGTGGTGATCGGCCGCGCGGTGCTGCACCACGTTCCGATGGCCGAGTTCTTCCTCGGGCGGCTGAAGGGCGCACTAAAGCCCGGTACGCGGATCGGGTTCCTCGAACCCGATTTCCGCCGACCGCTGGTGGCGCTCGCGTTCGCGGAGACGACCCGCCCAGAGCTGCGCCCGCTACTGGTGTTCGCGAAAGCGATCAACGACCTGTACGCCGCACGGCGCATCTCACCGGCAGTGGGGGCGTCGCTGGCCCCGGCACTCGAAGACGCCGACTACGAGGCCGTGCGGCACGCGTGGCACCCGTTCGCGTCGGACGAGAGCGTACTCGAGAACATGGCGATGATCTACGACGAGGTGCGTGACACCCTCGCGTCCCTGGGCATCCTCACCCCGGCCGAAATCGAGGAGCAGAAGGCACTGCTCCGCGCGCTGCCGACCGGCGCGCTCCCACCGGTGTGGGGCTTACATCAGGTGACAGCTGTTGTGTGATCGGAAATATTTACGGCCCATGATCCGAAAAACCGTCGTTCTCATTCGTCCGCGCCCTTGATCGGCGCCCGCTTTCGCTTTCGTCTCTTTCGCTTTGGTTTGTTCTCGCTCAGGCTCCGGATGCCGTTAATGAGATAAAACAATCCTACGCCGAACAGGGCTACACCTAAGGCCGCGCCGAGTCTCCGTCCGGTGCCGTATGCCCCGCCGGCGTTGGGTTCTTTATCAAAAAACGAATACAAGATTATCATCCCACCCCAAAGAAAACCGATCCCGCCAAAAATCAAATTACGCATCACCCTTTCCTCCGGTACCGAACCGCACGTTTCTTCCGCCTCAGCCGCCCGAGCGACCTTGAAGGCACCGAAGACCATTCAAGCGGAACGAGAACGTTACAATACAATATTGATCGTATACTCGGAAAATCGTCGCACGTTAGTTATCAATCAACTCGGGAAGGAACATAGGGCCAGAGTGATGACGTATGTGATTCGTCGCGGACGATGGTGAAAGTGCGGAGAAGTTAACATAACGATTCGGCGGTTTCCGCCACACGTCGGTTACAGACCTTGTGCTTCCACTGACACGAACGGTACCTTGGGCAGATTGCTGACGGCTCATCTCAATATGCAAATAATAACTCCAATAAAAACCGATTCCCCGGTCGTTGACCGGGACTGAGGGAGCCCGGTCCTTCAGACCGAAAACCGTCCGAGCGGTCGGTCCCGCTAACGCGCCCCTGTCGCGGCGCGCGAGGAGTCACGAAATGAAGTGATGGTCTTATTCGCGCAGCGGAATGAAACGAACTCACGGGAGAGCGCATCGCTATCAGGCAGTCGATCGGACTACTCACAAAACGCCGTTTGCGACGGTCACTTCCCGTCGCCCACCGTCACCTCCACCTCTGCATCGAACACGAGCGCCGGATCGCCCCGCCCCGTCAGCGTCTTCACCAGCGTCGCGACCGTGCGCGGGGCCGGGCCGGCGAACAGCACCTTGCCGGCCCGTTTCACTTCAATCGGTTTGTCGAGGTCGGCCATGCGGTCGTCGAGGCGCACGAGGAGCTTCGTAACCTTCTCGGCACCGGTGATCTCGATCGTCTGACCGGCGCGGGTCACGATCACGAGCGCGTCGCCCTTGGCCTCCTTCGGCGGGACGGCCAGCCAGTACGAGCGGTCGTGCGGCGTTCCCGTCTGCTTCCACACCACTTTCTCGGGGACCGGGTTGCGGGTGAACTTGGCCATCCACGGCAGCGCGACCTTGTCCTCGCGGTCCATCCAGTGCCCCTTCCCCTCGTAGATCTTCACGAAGTGCTCGTACCCCTTGGGGTCTTCCTTCTGAAGCTTATCGAGCTGCTCAGCGTACTCCTTGGCGACCTTGTTGCGGTTGTACGCGCCGTCGTTGCCGCCCACCTGGAGCGCGAACGGTACGTTGCGCAGTGAGAGCAGCGACACCCCATTGGGGTGCCCCGCCATCATCGCCGCGGCGGCCCAGGAATCGGCCATGCGCGGGGCGAGTTGGTACACGCCGTCGCCGCCGGCCGAGTAGCCCATCACGTACACCCGGTTCGGGTTCACGTCCTCCAGCACGATCAGGTCCTCGATGAGCCGGCCGAACATCCGATCGATGTGGCCCTCGTGCCACAGGTTCCAGGTGTTCGTCGGCGCCCGCGGCGCGAGGTAGACGCCCTCCTCCACCGTGTACAGCCCCTTCTGGTTGTTCCACTGCTGGTCGTTCACCTGTTTCGGCGCCCCGCCGCCGCCGTGCATTGAGATGTACAGGCTCCGGCCGTCCTTCGGCTTCTTGCCGAACGTCTTGTAGAAGAACGGCATTTCCAGAGTGCCGTCCTTGATGAGCAGGTTCTTCACCTCGTCGGCGCGGTCCTTCTTGATGTGCGCGGCGTGCGCCTTCCAGAGCAGCTCGCGGCAGGTCGCGGCGTCCGCCTTGGTGAGCGGCACCTGCGCGAAGCCCTTGTCCGCGAGCGCGTCGAGCGCGGCGGGTTTGGCGTCGAGCGCGGCACGCAGGTCCTTGAGCGCCGCGGCCGACTGGGCCGCGTCCGCGGCCACGAGCGGCAGCGCGAGCAGCAACACGGCGCCGAAGGAGAGGATGCGGGTGAGCACGGAACGGCCCTCGAAAGGCGGGCGGCTGAAGCCCCCGCCAGTAATTGGGACAGTGGGACGGCGCGAAGCCCCGCCTCACTCTACTTTTGGATCTCGATCAACACGTTCTCACCGGCGGCGCCGGTCTTCACGGTCTTCGACACGGTGCCCACTTTCACCACGAACTCCGCGTTCGGCGGGAGTTCAAAGGTGAGGAAGTCGTTCGTGTCGGCGGTTTCCCCGCGCGACGTGCCCGTGAATTTCGCGTCCGCGCCGCCGGTCACGATCACGTCCGCGGCGACCCGCTTCTTTGCGGCATCGATCACCTTCACCTGGAGCCGGAACGTCTCCGCCTTCTTGGCCGGCTTGGCGTAGCGGTCGGTCACGTTCTCCGCGGGGACGTCCTTGTTGCTCATCGCCCACACGAGCGGGAAGTGCTCTTTCGACTTCTTGAAACTTGTGGCGTAGATGGCGTGTTGGGGCACGTCCTTCTTGGCCTGGGCCGCGGCCCCCACGAACCACCCGCGGTCGAGGCCGTTCGGGTCCGGCTCGCACGCGCCAGTGAAGTGCCACCCGTTGTCCCAGATCTCCACCCAGGTGTGGTTCCCGCGCTTGTCGGCCCACAGGGGCGTACCGACCAACCGCGCCGGGACGCCCACCGCCCGAGCCGCATCGCTCAGTACGATGGAGAGGCCGGTGCAGCTCGCCTTTCCCTGCTCGATCGATTCTTTTGGGCTCTGGTTCGGCGCTTTACGCTGCGTGGAGTAGCCCAATTTGAGCTTCTTGAACAGTTCGGCGTTCAGCTTCTGCACGGCCTCGGTCGGGGTCTTACAGTCCCGCACCATCGGCACGCACAGGTCGTAGAACTCCTTGCGCCACGCGTCGCGCTTCTCGTCCACGTTCGCGTAGGGCAGCACGTCGTTGAAGAACAGGTCTTCGGGAACGGCCTTCCCCCACGGCAGCTCCTTGCGGGCCTTGTAGGCGAGGTCCACGTTGGTCAGGAGGAACTCGGCTTTGAGCGCCGTCAGGTCCGCGTCGGGCATGTTCTCGATGAGAAACGCCATCCCCTTCCGCTGGTCCTTCGGCACGTCCGCGAGAGCCCGTTCCAGTTCCTTGCGATTGTCCTTTGCGCGACCGAGCGCGAGTTCCGCGTCGTCCGACCACCAGCGGGTCGGTTCGGCGGAACGGGCGGGACCGGCGACCGCGAACACGACTACCGCGAGCAACGTGCGGACGTTCACGACTGCGTTCCTCGGGCCAATGTGGGGCGCGCCTGCACCGGTCCCGACGCGCGGCGCGGTACTGACACCGTACGCTGCCGGGAGCGGCAAGCAACCGACAGTTCAGGAAAATTGCGGGGCGGTCGATGCGCGTCGCGGGCCGCCGCGTCCTCGTTACCGGTACGCGAAACGGCCCGAGAAAAAAGGCGACCCGCCGGGGGCGGGTCGCGTTTGAGACCGAACACGTCCCCGTTACGGTACGGGCTTGTCCACCTTCGCGATTACGAACGGGCGCACGGACGCCGGGCGCCCGAGTGTCGGGTTCTGTCGCCCGCCGCTCAGTTGCCGCGCGCGGGCGGTCGCGTACATGTCCAGTTCGTGGATGTACACGGCCCCGTCGCCGTCAATGTCGCCGTGACCGGCCAGCCCCTCGACCAGTCCGAACGTGTAGAACCCGGCCTTGGTCAGCGGGCTCTCGATGGAGTACTCGCGCCCGGCGGAGGCGCACATCACGATCACCCCGGAGTCCTCGGCCGTGAGGTCGCGGACGAGGTTGTCGGCCCCCCCCAGCGGCTGCTCTTTCTCCGCCACCACGCCGGAGTGGCACGCGTCAATGATGGCGACCAGCCGGCCGGGCATGTTGTCGAGGCGGTCCTTGAACAGTTTACCGGACAGGCCCGTCGAGAAGTTCTCGTCGGCCGCGTCCATGTCGACCGGGCAGAGGTAGAAGTCGCCGAACAGCGGGTCGCGGGTGCCGTGACCGGAGAAGCTGACGATGCCGACGTCCTGCGCCGTCAGCTTCGACTTCAACCAGTCCATCCCCTCCAAAATGCCCTTCTTGGTCGCCGCCTGATCGGTCAGCACTTTGACCTCGATGGTGTTGAACACCGTCTTCGAGTGCGCCTTGAGCGCGTCGGCCAGCAGCGTGGCGTCACTCGCCGCGTACCGCAGCTTCGAGATGCCCTTCGACTGGTACGCGCCCACGCCGACCGCGAGCACGTACAGGTTCGGCTTGGGCACCGTGCCCGACCGAACGGCGACGCCGACCTTCGACATGCCCTTACTCACCGGCGAGTCGGCGATCACGGCGAACGTATAAGTGCCGGGCTTGAGCGACACCTCCCACGTCGCCTCGGCGGCGTTCTGCGGCGTTTCGAACCGCTTGACGCCCGCGGTGCCCTGGTACGGGCGCCCGTTCACCAGGAGCCGCATCGCGGTGATCGGGTGTTTGACGCTCTTCGCGCTGGCCTTCACCGTGAGCGTGTCCTGATCGATTTTGACCTCGGTCTCGCCGAACCCCTCGAGCGCCACCTCCGGCGGGAGCACGTCCGAAACGCTGGTCGTCTGGACGAGCGCCTTGTCGTACTTCTGAGCCATCGCCATCGCCCGCGGCAGGTCGCCGGTGGGGACGACGTATTTGAGCAGGGCCGGCTGGTACATGGACGCGCGGAACCGCTCGGCCGGGTGGACGAGCGGCACCTTGCCCGGCCCCGCCGGGGTCTGCCAGGCGATGAGCCGTTCGCCCTGTCCGGAGCACGCGTAGTAGCCCTGTGCCGTCCACGCGATCCACTCGCGCCCGGCGACGAAGATCGACAGCACCGGCTCGTCGTGCTCGCGCCGCCAGATACGGATGGTCTGGTCGGTCGAGCCGGTGGCGAAGTACTTGCCGTCCGGCGACGGGGTGACGCACAGCACGTTGCCGGTGTGCCCGACGAACTTGTAGATCTCGCGCCCCGACGTCGGGTTCACCAGCGCCAGCGTTTGGGCCCCGGCGACGGCCACGGCGTTCCGCGTCGGCAGCACGGTCGCGGCGTAGATCTTTTCTCCGTCGTTCAGGAGCATCGGCAGGGGGTCACGACCGGCGGTCTGAACCAAGAAGGCGTGGTTCAAGGTGAGCAGTTTGACCTTGTCGTCCGACGTCACCAGCTGCGTGTACTTGGAGACGTCGGGCGGGCTCCCGAGTCCGAGCTGGTCCAGCCGGAACGTGTGTTCCAGTTTGCCCTCGTGGTTCTCGTTGCGCTCGTTGCTGTGCCCCCAGGCGATCGACTTGCCGTCCTTCGCCCACGCGATCGACCACACGGCGTTGCCGCCGCCGATGAACCGGTTGATGACCTTGGCGTCGGTCGCGGACCACACGAACGTTTCGTGCTGGCTGCCGCCGCTGGTGACGACCCGCGTGCCGTCGGGCGCGACGTCCAAGCCGGAGATGGCGTTGGAGTGCTGTTTGAACGCGACGCGCACGACCCCGGACTCGCTGTCGATGATCCCGGCCCACCCGTTGACCCCGTTGTGGCCGGCAACGGCGATCTCGCCGTTGCCCGGCAGGAACTGGAGCTGGCGGACCACGAGCGCCTTGCCGTCGACTTTGAGCTGGGGCAGCGTCTTGACGAGCTGGCCGTCGTCGGTGCCGAGCATGATCTCGCCCGCGGTCGTGCCCACCGCGAGCGTCCGCCCGTCGTTGCTCCAGGCGAGCGTCAGGGGCGTGCCGATCGCTTTGATCCCGAAAAGCTTCCGCTGGGGCGGGAGCTGCGCCGGGAAGCTCCAGAGCTCCACGGTATTGGCGAGGTCGAGGGCGACGAGTTTCTTCAGTTTCGGGCTCAAGTTCGGGTTGAACTTGACCTCCACCACCGGTGGCATGTCCTCAGTCCCGGGGGAGGTGTCGGCGGTCCCTTTGGCGAGTTCCACGATCTGGATCTGGCCCTTCTCGCAGCCCACGGCGAGCCACTTTCCGTCGTTGGAGTAGTGCAAGCTTCGCACCGCGGTGGCGGCCACGTTGAGCGCCTTGACCGGCGCGCTCCCGTCGAGCGTGACGATGTAAATGGGCACCTTGTTCTTTTTCACACCCTCGAGCGGCTCGCCGGCGACCGCGAGCTGCTTGCCGGTCCGCGAAATGGCGGCCGCCAGGAGCGAGCCCTCCTTGCCCGGCCCGGCCGGGAACCGGATCGTCTTGAGCGCCTCGTTGGTGGCCGGGTCCCAGATGCGCACCGCTTTGTCCCGCGCGATCGTGATGACCTGGTCGCCCTTCGGAGTGAAGAACACCTTACCGATGCTGTCCGTGTGTCCCCCGGCCTCGAGGGTGAGGAGCGGGCGCTGGGCGTGCGGCGGCAGCGCCGGTAGCGCCGGTAGCGGACCGTCGGGCTTGAAGTCCTTTGCCCGCACGAACGGGTCTTCGTCCGGGGCGAGGGGCGGAATCGTCGGCGCTCGAACCACCGGTTTGTCGGTCGTCACCAGCGACCCGCTCATCCGGATCTTTGGCGGCGGCGGGAGCGCGATCGCCAGCTCCGTTTCTTCCTTTTTGGGGGGCTGTGGCGGAGCGGGACCGGTGCTGGGAGCGCCCGGCGGTTTCGGACCCGGATTGGCACCCGGCCCCGAATTCGTGGCCGGGTTCGGCAGCGGAACCGGCGGAGCCGTTTGAGGCGGGTTCTGGCCCGGCACGGAATCGGGTTTGGTAGGCGTGTTTGCTGCGACCGGCGTATCGCCGCTTTTCGCGGGCTTGTCCTTGGCCGTGAAAGCGAAAATGAGCGTGCCCGCACCGCCGATCGCCAGGACCGCCGCTATCGCACCCGCGACGAGCACTTTCGAGCTGCCGCCTTCGGCCGCTCCGCGCTTCTTTTTCCTGCGCGGTGTATCGTCATCGTCGTCATCGTCGTTACGTTTTGCCGCCTTTATTTTCGTGCCGGATTTACTGGCTTTTCCGCTTCCGGTTCTCCGCGCCTCATTGGTCCCGGATTTTTTCGTCTTCGTCGCTTTGGGTAATGGCTCGTCGTCCCCCACACCGGCCACGAACTCGTGGCCGCACTTGGGACACTCGACTTCGTTATCGTCTGTGCCTTCCACGTCCAGGCGGAGCTTGGCGTCGCATTCGGGGCATTGGACTCTGAGAACGGGCATGACCGCACCGGTTTTGGTGAGGGGGCGTTAACTCGTGTGGGGGGCGAGTGATGCGTAATCGAATCGTTCGCCACACAAATCAGGCAGAAGTTAAATGATGCTGACAGGTGGCCGGTGATTGGTCAAGGGAAAAGTGAGCGTCCGCGCGACATCGGAGGGTGATCACACCGTTCAGAAGGGGATCGGACCCGAGGAGCGGGAGTCAGTTCTGAGCCGCGAGCGCGGTTGCGAAGAACTTGACGACGGGCGTCACGTCCTTGAGCCCGTGCGGGTGATGATCCTGGCCCGGCTTCACGACACGCTCGACCGGACCACCGAGCGCCTTGTACCGGTCGTACACGCGTTCGGAATTCTCGGTGTGTGGAACGGCCGTGTCCTTGTCGCCGTAGACGAGGAGGAGCGGGATCTTCGCCTTGGCAATCGGAGCGAGGTTGTCCACCGGGTTCGATTTGTACTCGATGGCTTCGGCGTCGGATTGGAAGTCATAGGCGGCGAGGAGTTTTTTCCACTCGGCTTCTGACCCCTTGGTACTCGCGCCGAGTTTCTTCAGCGCCCCGCCCGGCCAGCTCTTGAAGTCGCACACCGCGTTGTCCAGGTACACGGCCAAGGTCTTGTCCGGGTGCGCCGCGGCCCAATTCATGCAGTACAGCCCGCCGCGGGAGAGTCCGATCAGCCCCGGCTTCGGGTGAAGGCCGTGGTCCTTGACCATCGCGGCGTGGAACGCCTCCCACTTTGCGATCGCCTTCGGCGAACCGAAGAGATCGGGCGTCACGAGATGCACCAAGTGCCAGCCGGCTTTGACCAGAGCTGCGTCGGCCTCGGCGAACGCACCGAAAAACTCCGCGCGCCAGACCCACGGCCGACCGGGAAGCGGCTTGTCGGGCACGATCACGATCGCGGCCGTGCCGTCCGCCTTGAAGTCGTGACGGGCGAACCCCTCCCACTTCGTCGGGGTGCCGGGGAACGGTTTCGGGTCGGCCGCCGAACACGGGCCGGCGAGCGCGAGAACCACGAGCAGAGTGACGTATCGCATGGCGGCTCCGAAGCCCGGAATCGACGCGCCCGTCAGCGCGGCTTGCGAGTCAGCGTGAGGGGTGAGCCGATTCTGGGCTTCGGAGCCGATCTCGATCACTTTCCGCCCCGACGAACGCCCTTGCCCTTCTTGACAGCCTTGGCCCGGCTGGTCGTGGCCGGTTCAATGGTCCGTGCCTTGACGGGCATGTCGCACTCACCGAACTCGGCCGCGTGTTCGCCCCGATCGGTGAGCGCGTAAGTCGCCCCGAACGGATCGTTCGCCGCGCCGCTGACACGGCTCAGAAGGCCCTGATCGACCAGTTCGGTCAAAAAGGTGCCGTCCTTCGTGCGGCGATTGGGAACGAGCCGCAGCGCGCGGCCGGTCGGGGGCTGTGAGCCGCGTTTGATAGTGCGGAGCACTTGCCATGTGAAGTGGGCGACGGGCAATACGGGCATGTGCCGTACTCCGATGTGTGTAGGCGCGTTTTTTAGGGGGACTGCGAGTATTGAGATTCAACCAAATCGCCCGGAGCAAATCAAGGCGATCTTGACCGCAATTAGTATCGGCGGTCGGATTATTCCCGCGCAATCGCGCCTGGCGCCCTGTGACGCGGTCGTGCGGTCTGCGCACACAACTATAAGCCTGATCGACGGTTGGCACGTTCGAGCTTGATACCAAATCACCGGACCACGTCCGTCATTCGCAAGCGGGATTATTTTCGAAGAATTGTCCGCAAAAAAAATGTACCGATCGCGGGGGATGCTTGGCAACAAGACGTGTCCGTCGCAACCTTTCGATTCCGTAACGAGTAGCCGGCCCGGTCCGGATTCGAACACGGGCGCGCGGGGAGGGTGAGATGCCCGCGTCACCCGCCCGCCGACACGAAACCGCCAGCTAATGGGTCACAAGTCGTAAAGCCCAAGCCCCGGAGCGGGCCTCGACTTTATGACTCGCGACCTTCCGACCTGAGCCCCACAAGTCAAACCAGTTCGGGCAGCGCCTTGCCCTCGGCGAGGTGCTGCGGGCGCCCCGTCGGGTCCATCACGGTCGTCGTTTCGGGGTTCAGTCCGAGGTTCTGATACAGCGTCGCAAAGACGTCGCCGAACGCGACGGGCCGGTCCTTCGCGCTCCCGCCGGTGCGGTCGGTGCTGCCGATCACCTGGCCGGTCCTCATCCCGCCGCCCGCGAGGATCGCGCAGCTCACCTGTGGCCAGTGGTCGCGACCGGCGTCCTTGTTCACCTGCGGTGTGCGGCCGAACTCGCCCCACGCGATGACCGTCACGTCGTCCAGCATCCCGCGCACCTCGAGGTCCTCGACCAGCGCCGTGAGGCACTGGTCGAGCTTCGTACCGTGGTCGCGGACGAGGTCGAAATTCTTCCCGTGGCTGTCCCACCGCCCGTAGCTCAGGGTGACGACGCGGGCGCCCGCCTCGACCAACCGACGGGCGACCAAGAGGTGTTCGTTCACCGTCGGCGCGCCGTCGTACTGGAACTGGTACGGTTTGCCGTCGCCGTAGCGGGCGCGCGTCTTCGCGCTCTCCTTGCTCACGTCGAGGGCGTCCACGAGCTTGCTGGACGTGAGGACGTCGAACGCCCGTTCGGTCGCCGCGTCGGCGGCGCTCAAGGTGCCCTGGTAATCAGCCGTCCGTTTCAGGTAATCGAAGCCCGCGAGCAACTTCTTCCGGTCGGGCAGGTGGTCCTTGTTCGCGGCGTTTAACACCATGTTCGCCATGTCAGGGCCGCTCGGCTTGAACGGCCCGTAGCTGGCGCCGAGGAACCCGGTCTGCCCGGCGTCGCTCCACGGCGCGTGTGCGGTCCGGTCGGCGAGCCCGACGAACGCCGGCACGCCCGGATCGACGTTCCCCTGGACCTTCATCACGGTGCTGCCGATGCTCGGGCGCCCGCCCATTGCCGCCAGCGACTGCTGCGGCCAGCCGGTGGTGCACTGGAACGCGTCGTGCCCGCCGCGGGCGCCGACCAGCGAGCGGATGAACGCGAACTTGTCCGCCATCCCCGCGATCCGCTTGAACGTTTCACCGATCTGGATACCGGTCACGTTCGTCCGGATCGGGCCGAACTCCCCGCGGATCTCCTTGGGCGCCTCCGTTTTGATGTCCCACATGTCCTGGTGCGGTGGGCCGCCGCCGAGGAAAATGTTGATGACCGCCTTGTGACCGGTACGGGCGATCGGGTCCTGCTTCTTCGCGGCGGCTTCGGAGCGGAGCACGTCGGCGAGTGTCAGGTTGAGCGCGCCGAACGAGAGGGCCCCGACCTTCAGCACGCTTCGGCGGCTGACCCCGTCACAAAATCGGACGCGGCCGAAAGGAAGATTGAGCATGGCGAAACGGGCTCCCGAGGAAGGTGGGGAGACTATAGGCAGGAGGGTCGGCAGTGAAACGGAGGGATGGAGTTTTAGCTCCACAATTGAAAGGTACTCGGAAATCTCGAGCGTCGCAAGAGAAAAGATTGGGAACTGGCACGCGATTTGATTACAGCGAATTGCAATCGCGATCACAAGGTGATTCGAGCGATATCATCAAGGCTGCTGAACGGCCATAAGAATCAAACTCATCAGGACTTGTGTCTGTGCCGACCCTTATGGCTGTCCTCACCACGCAGCTACTCAGTGTCACTTCTTCGGTGGAGAAAATTCGGCATCGTCAATGGTCGCGGGGAACTCCCACTTGTCGGCGGCCCACTCTTCGACCAGTACGGTATCGTGGCGGCACTCCATTTTGCTCGGCAGCAGCAGACCGGCCGGCCCGGGCTTGTGGTCCGTCATGTTCCACTGTTTCCGGCGCCGTGCCCCCTGCTCCTTGACCGTGTATTCCACACTCAGAAGAGCGTCGGTTTTCGCATCGAAGTAGAGCTGGTACAGCGGGAACGTGCCGACCGAGAGCTTGAGTGTCTGGATCGGTTGTTGCTGGTACGCCTGCTTGTGGAGATCGAATACGATTGCCGTCGGGTCGGTGACCGGTAGGAGCAGGGCCATCCAGTACTGTGCGGTGGCGTCGGCCGCGAGATTCTGCTCAAACTCGACCCGGTTCGATAGGGGGCGTTCCGCGTTCCCCTCGAGAACGACCAGGGTCGGGCGCCGGAGCCACGACCCGATCGTCATCTTTTTCCCTTGGTAAACGATATCGTTGACGACGGACATGCGGTCCGGCCACACCGCGGAGATGACACGGGTGGCGGAGATGGGCGTGTCCGGGTTGCTCGTGTCGCGCATCGTACCCGTGAGCGTGACCCGACTGGCCTTGCCCTTCGCAACGAGTTCGGGCTTCCCGCCCGTGTAGGCCCGCACGACCTTCTCGAGGTACGCCTTCGTCACCGGATCGGACGCGGCCGGAACGGCGGGCGGTGCGTCACTAGCGTCGGGGG
>BFBZ01000015.1_pt57 | contig 12930 bp, 11 predicted proteins | sample 1888401 | NCBI WGS metagenome assembly BFBZ01 (sample SAMD00112614, study PRJDB3348) | symbiont metagenome | host: Chara braunii | reverse complement strand
AGGCGGTCGAAGCGTTGGGTCGCATCGCCGTCCTTGAGAACACCTTCCCAGCCGCCGCAGACCCATGGACCGAGACGATCTCGCGGGAGCGCTTCGAGGAAATCAACGAGATTGGCCTGGAGGGTCGGATGAGCCTTTACGAGAACCACCAAGCCAGCCGCGCCAGGCGGCTCAGTGTCAAAGCTGTCCCCACCGACGATGCGGCCGCGCACGGCTTCGAATATCTGCGCCGCTTCGGGTGGGGCCAGGCGCTTGAGATCGGCTTCGAGGCCCTGCACCGCGAATTTCGCGCCGAAGAGCTGTTCGACCACGGCAGCGAGGTGGCCGAGCACTGAGGCTGCGCCGAAATAATCCTTTCTGTCCTTTGCGACGAAGAGGTAGGGGCGAAGATCCTGGCCACCGATCGCAGTTGGCACCGCCCCCCAGGCTTTGATCGCAGGCGATGATAGCCATTCGCTCAAAAGCGCGCTCTCAGTCGACTTCACGGCTTCCAGCTTGGGCGTCGACTTCACGGCGTCGTCGCCTTTGGCTGCGGCCTTTTCCGGCTTGGCTGCAGTTTTCGTGTCATCCTTGGCTGTCGCCGCCGCTTCGAGTGCTGACAGGTCCGGGCATTTGCCATTTGCTGCTGACGCGGCGGCCGCGGCGATCTGATCGAAGAGGCGGGGCAGGAACCGTTCGGCGAGCATGAGTTTTGCGAGCACCGGCAGCTTGACGTCATCCCCGAACCCTCTCGCTTCGGCGGTACGCTGCCGCAAGACGAGCGTGTTGAGGAATCGCTTGATCTGACGCGGATTACCCTTGGTTCCGCTCGCGAGGATCGGTCCGATCTGATCGCTGAGCGCCAACGCATTGTTGGCGCGCGAGGCCTTGTCCCCGAGAGCGGTCCTGACTGTCGCAGCATCGAGCGCACCAGAGGTCCACGGGCGCTTAAGCCGTTCACGAGCGACCTTGATCAAGGCATTGAACGCCGCGTCGTTGTCGCCGAGTTCGGCGCCGACAAGGAGGAGAGTCACATAGATGCGCGTTTCCGTATCCCCCAGCGCAGGGATGCGGAAGGGCACCTGGATGAGCTTCTCAAGGTAGTTCCGGGCATATGTCTGCGGACCGGTGGTGTCCGGCAGATCGGGAAAGTGTTTGCGCACCGCATATTCGATCATCGCCTCGTCGGCGGCGACGACAAAGGCGGTGCGCGACGTGAAGACGAAGAGACGGACGGCCTCCAAGGTCTCGATCGCCGTGTCGGGCAAGCAGCGATCGAGGTCATCGATCAGGACGACGAGTTGCTCGACACCCGCCTTGTCGAGAAGATCGTCGAAGGCTTTCCGGAATGCGTTGATCTCCTCGGGAACATTGGTCGGGTCGCCTTCACCCTTCGGCTTCAACAGGCCTTTCACGCCTTCGACGGCGGCTTCGAGATTGTCCTTGGTGGCGAGCTTTGCCGGATCGGCGAGGATGCCTTCCAAGGTGCCGACGATGGTCTGAATCTGATCGGGCGTCGGAATTCCGGTAAAGGGCCCCTGAACATTAAAGGGGCACAGATATACGGCAGGCGGATCATGGGTTGAACGGGATGGCTCGGAACCCGTTTTTGTCGAGAGCCGGCTTTTCTTCCCAGAGGTAATCGCCGGTCAGGTTCACATGCTCCCATGTGAGAGGCGACAGGCTGGACAGCAGATGATCCGGGATAGCCTGTCCTGCACTGCGCAGGGCATCGATGACGCGGCCGATATAGATTGTGTTCCAGTGAATGATGGCGGTGACAACCAGATTGAGAGCGGATGCCCGGATCGACAGGTTTTCCTGACTGCGATCGCGGAAACGGCCGAGACGATGAAGATTGACTGCCCGAACAAGGCTGTTCCGGCTTTCGCCCTTGTTCAATTCAGCGGTAGTTGTCTTTCGCAATTGCTCGTCGTTGATCCAGTCGAGGGTGAAGAGGGTTCGTTCAATCCGTCCCATCTGGCGCAACGCCTGGGCAAGACCGCTTTGCCTCGTTGTCGCCGACAATCGCTTCAGCATGAGCGAGGCGCTGACGGTGCGCGTGCGTAGCGAGGTCATCAGGCGCAAGATATCATCCCAATGCGTCCGGATCAGATCGGCGTCAATCCGGTCACCCATGACATTCTGAAGAATTCCGTATTGTTTGGCCAGTCCGAAGGCGTAGAGGCATCGCCCGTCGAGATCGGGGATGCGCGGCACGAATGCGAAGCCGAGCGCATGACAGAGGGCGAATACAAGATCGCTGACGCCGCCGCCATCGACGTGGTGTCGGACAATATTAAGGCCAGCGTCGGTTTCCAGCAATGCGTCAAGCACGTGAACGGCTTCACTTGCCGTTGCGGCGATGATTTTGGTATGAAAGGGCGCGTAGCGACCAGAGATTGCGGTGTAGAGCTTGATAATCGGGTTGTTTCCATACCTGCCATTGACGCCGCCTGCGACTTCGCCGCCGTCGCCAAGATGGATATGTTGTCCGTCCGACGAGGAAACAGCGTGCGAGCCGAACACTGTTGAGAACGGGGCAGAGTGTTGAGCCTCAACCAGTTTGGCGAGCGCCAGAGCGAATGTCTCCTCGCGAAAATGCCAGATTGCCATCTGCTGTAGCTGGCGGCGCGTGATGCCGGGACAGGCATGCGCCATCTTCGAGAAGCCGAGATTTGTGGCTTCGGCGATCAGCGCCGCATAGAACACCCGCAGATCGGAAGGTGACCGACCGGTCTGGAGGTGCTCGAATAACGAACTGAAGCCGGTCATCCGGTCGATATCGGCCACAAGGTCCGTCAACCGGATTGGCGGCATGGCTGTCGCCACCCGCCTTGCGAACGCGATTGCGGCTTCGGTTTCCGTGCTTCTGACCGCTGGGACCCGCAATCCTTTTGCGCCGATGCGGGTATCGCCTCGACTAGTTTCCAGGCGACGTGTCGCCTCACGCAGCTTTTGATCCAGAGCGTCGGCCTTCTGGGCGAGATAGGTCTCGACATCGATCGGAATCGCGACCGGAATGCGGGCCTCGGCTTTGATGACGGCAAACGTCTGGTGCGAGATCATGTACTCGTCGAGTGCGCGGTAGGCGCGGGAACCCCTGATCCATATGTCGCCGGCGGCAATCCTGTTTTTCAGCTCGACGATGAGAAAGAGTTCCAGCATCTTCCGGTCGATCACGTCATCAGCGCCGACGATTTCCTTGCGCCATCGCGCATTCGCCAGCAGCAACGCCTTGCGGATCCAGGGCCGATCGTTTGATCTGGCCCCTTTCCTCCAGGCAGTTTCCATCTGCACAATAGCTTCAATGATATGTACGTTTCGGCGGTTTCCTTCAAAGGTGAACGAGGCCAGAAATGCAGCCGCGAACCGCCGGATGCGAGCATATTGAGCCGGCAGGTAGGTGATCAAATCATCCTCGCTGCGAGGCCTTCTCACTGCCTTCGCCGAAGCTGTTGCCTGAATGAGCTCTTCCCAGCTCGCGACAGTGGTCACCGCCTCATCAAGAGAAAGCCCAGCTTCGCGTTGGGCGGTTATGGCTTCGCCAAAATTGACGAAGAAATCGAGTGCGGATGTCGCCGACGATGCGGTTTCGAGGAGTTGCTTGTCACGGGCTGCCTCTGCCTGCCGAAAACTCTTGCCAATCAACGTCTCGAACATGCTGATCGCCGCGTCGGTGAGTGCTATTTCCATTTCCAGAAAAAACGCGGCCAATGTCGCGTGACGGCGGCCTGGCCGCATCTGCTCAAAATTCTGGGCAGTCAGACGACGACCTTCCTGTGCCATCCGACGAACACGGTGAGCCGGGATCGCTTGAAGCACATCATTGGGGACACCGACATGACGCACGGCCTCCAGTCGATCTATCAATCCCCGCATGGCCGTTGCCCCGGCTTTACCGGGAGGTTCTCGCAACCAGGATATGCCGCTCTGTTTTGCGCGTCGTCCCGCGCCGAGCAATGTTTCCATCCGAAGAACAAGGTCCGGCGTCAATCTTCCGGCGACATCGGTATACAGCGCCTCCTCGGCTTCAGTGCAAGCCTGCCCCGCCAACCGTTCGAGCACGGTAATGCCGGGAATAATGATGCGCCTCCGCCGCATCTCGTCAGCCAGTGTTGCAACGACAAATTTGTCTTTCGTCGAAGCGATCGCAATGCCGCGTGCAAATGCAAGCAGATCGGCGCGCAACGGGTGTGACAGTTCAGTGAAGCCATAGTGCTGGCGCAGGATGGCGAGCTGCTCATAGCGGGTTGGTGCTCTCCGTGCAAAAGTGGAAAGTGCCTCTGGCTCGATCCCGAGTTGTTCGGCCAGAAACGACAGCGCCACAGAAGGGATGACTTCCCCCCGCTGAATCAGGCGGCCGGGATAACGAAGAGCAGAGAGCTGAAGCGCTAATCCCAACCGAGTGTCATCATGGCGTCGAGTTTCGATAAGATGGCGATCATCGTCATCGAGGCACCAATGCCGGATCAGAGTGTCGTCATCAATGGGAAGAGCAAGGAAATTCTGCCGTTCGGCATCCGTCAAAATCATCCGGCGGGGCATGGGTACTCCGTTCGTCACAAAAAGATCGGAGATAACCGTTCATGGAGCTTACATTGCAAGACGGGTTATGTGACAATCTACAGACTTTGGCGCGACCAAATGAAGAATGTCACACAAACGGACGTATAAATGACATTGTTGATCGGATACGCACGGGTCTCGAAAGCTGATGGCAGTCAAGCCCACGACCTGCAGCGCGACGCCCTGATCAGGGCCGGCGTTCTGCCTGACCATATCTATGAGGATGCAGCCTCGGGCCGCCGCGACGACCGACCCGGTCTTGAGGCATGCCTGAAGGCGCTGCGTGTTGGCGACACACTCGTGGTTTGGAAACTGGATCGGCTCGGCCGTGATCTACGTCATCTGGTCAACCTGGTCGGCGATCTAACCAAACGCGCCATTGGTCTGAAGATATTGGCTGGCGAAGGCGCATCGATCGACACCACCACTACCAACGGCCGACTGGTATTCGCCATCTTCGCCGGGCTGGCTGAGTTCGAACGTGAGTTGATCGTCGAACGGACTAAGGCAGGCCTGGCGTCAGCCCGCGCCCGAGGGCGCAACGGCGGCCGCCCCTTCAAGATGACGCCAGCCAAGCTGCGGCTTGCCGCCGCATCCATGGGACAACCGGCAACCAAGGTGCGCGATCTCTGTGCCGAACTCGGAATTACCCGGCAGACGCTCTACCGGTTTGTCGGGCCAGAAGGCGAGTTGAGAGCCGATGGTGAAAAGCTGCTCAGTCGTCGCAAGCGCGAAACCTGAAGTATGCGAGGGGGACAGCTTCGTGCCTTCTCCGGCCGCTCCCGGACCCCTTTCGGACCTTGGTTCGAGAAAGTTGTACGGCAAGCCATGAGCCACTGCGGCCTTTTCCGGCAGAGGGCAGGAACGTCGCGGTGGAGTGGAATTCTGCGCTTTCGATTGGTTGCCGAGGGCGGCTTGGTTGCCACTTTGCGGACATTCGCCACAGGAGAAGCTAGCCAGATCGACTAAGAAACACGAACCCATGACATGGGTTGATGGAGCTGGGCCGCCTTCAGCTGACCGCAGAGCGCATGCGAAAACAGATCGCCTGTACCCACGCTCTTTGACGTCGCATTTAAGCTCCTCACTCAATCATCGAACCGGTTGAGCGACCGCTTAGACCGTGCGAAATACGCGTTCATGACCAACAAAACGCGCATGTAGCCGATTCGAGAGGCGCTGACGTCAGCGAGCGGATACCGTCTCATTGCAGTGAGCGTTCAATAGATGCTGGGCGAAGGCCGGTATAGGCATGCCCGAAATGCCGGTGCGCCAAGCGACAAACAGGTCCTTTCGTAGCGGCGGGTCAGGGAAGGGTAAGGCACGCAGGCTTCCGGCCCGCACCTCGTCCGATACGGCTGACGCCAGAACTAGAGAGATGCCAACTCCAGCCTTTACCGCCTGCTTGACAGCCTCGGTGCTACCCAACTGTAGGGAAACCCGCGGCATTTGAGCGTGATCGCCGAAATATTTCGCAAGCATCCGCCCGGTCCCGGTGCCAGGTTCGCCGCCGAGAAGCTCAAATGCGGATAACTGAACCGGATCAATGTGGTCTTGAGACGCCAATGGATGATCGGGCGGAACGATGACGACGACGGGCTCGCTTCTCCAGCGCTCGACTTGGCAGCCGTCGCGGTTGTCCCACCATTCCAACACGGCCACATCTATTTCGACATTCTCCAGTTTCTCGACGATGGACGGATTGCGGTCAATCACCATATCAAAAGCCGCTGGATCGCGGCCTTCCAGATATGACCGGACATAGGGCTGCAGCAGATAGATTCCGATATTGGAACTGGCACCGATCCGCGTGCGCTCCCCAGAGACCGCGGCGAGTGCACGCTCGTTAACCCTAAGGATGCTCTGGGCATAAGGCAGAAAGTTCATCGCTTCCCGCGTCGGCTCGCACCCCGTTCGGGAGCGATGGAATAGCAGGACACCCAGCTGCTCCTCAAGCTTCTGGATATGTGATGAGGCCGTCGGCTGAGCGATCCGAAGATATTCTGCGGACGCTTGAAAGCTCTTATGCTTCGCCAGGGCCAGAAATGTCCGCACCCATACTAGATTCAGCATTGCCGATCTAAGCCACTTGTCTCGGATTGTTGACGGCATCCATTGGCGGCTTACCCGAAAGGGCCTGCAGGATATTTTCTGCAGCGCGCAGTTCGATTGCCAAGCGAACTTTCTTAACAGCAGAGCCAATATGCGGGCTGAACATCGTGTTTGGGTGACCCAGCAAGCCCGGAGCGATCTCCCGCGGTCTGTCTTCGCGAGCCCAATCCTCCAGCTCGAACACGTCGGCGGCATACCCGCCGAGCTGACCGCTGGTGAGCGCAGTTAGAACAGCAGCTTCGCTCACGACAGAGCCGCGGCATGGATTCACGAGGTATGCGCCTGGTTTCATCAGGGCGAGCGTCCTGTCGTTGATCAGATGGATGGTGTCTGGGGCCAGCGCCAGGGCCAGGATGACGATATCGGATTCGGATAATACCTCCTCCAGGCTGCGCCGAGCAACACTAGGTCGAGCTTCGCCGCCGGGTGCTGGGATCGGCACCCGGTCGTTGTATAGCAGCGTTGCGCCCCAGCCATTCAGCCGTTCGGCGATGGCTTGCCCAATCGCCCCCATTCCGAGAATACCAATGGCGGACCCCGCGATGCCCAGGCCGAAAAACTCCGGCCGCCAACCGGCGAATTTGCCGCAGCGGACCCTGGCATCGGCCTGGATCATCTTGCGGGTGAGGCCGATGGTAAGGCCGATGGCCAACTCAGCCGTCGGCACGGTCAGGAGGTCAGGCACGATGCTCAGCCAGATGCCCCGGGCCGTACAGGCCGCGACATCGAAGTTATCGTAGCCCTTCAAGGCCGCGCCGATGACCTTCATCTGCGGGCAAGCTGCCAGGAAATCGGCGTCGACCCAGTCCGGCATGAAGGCCATCATTGCATCCGCCGTGCCGACACGGCGGCGAATCTCTTCGCGGGGCAGGGTTTCCATAGTTTGATTGGGAGTGACTTCACAATGGTCACAGAGGAGATCCAAGGTTTCCTGATGCACTTTGTGGGTGATGACGACGCGCGGTTTCACGATGGCCGGTCCTTACTTGAATTTCTTCCGCAAATAGCCGCTCAGGCCATCGACGATTGTCACCATTATCAGGATGACGAGTAAAATGGCGCTGACTTCTTGATACAACATGATTCGAAGCGATCCCATCAGCTCAAACCCAATACCGCCTGCGCCAACCATTCCCATTATCGTGGATGCGCGGAAGTTATATTCCCAGCGATAGACGGATACGTCTGCGAACTGCGATGACACTTGTGGCAGGACGGCGTGGAACAACACTTGAACCGGAGTTGCACCTGCGGCGCGCGCAGCCTCTATGGGGGCCTCATCGACATGCTCAATTGCTTCCGCAAAAAACTTGCCGACCATACCGACCGAATGCAGGCCTAATGCCAGAACGCCGGGTAAAGCACCAAAGCCTACGGCAGCAACGAAAATGATGCCCATAATCAGCTCCGGGACCGAGCGAAGAGCGTTTAGCAGGGTACGGGCGACATGAAATACGATCGTGTGCGGCGACGTGTTCCGGGCAGCAAGAAAAGCCAGCGGAAATGACAGAAGCACCGCTATTGCCGTTCCGGCAATACTCATTGCCAAGGTGTCCACCAGCGGCTTGAGCCACGCGCGCGCATTGGTGAAATCCGGCGGCATCGCCTCGCGGGCCAGCGTTAAGATGGCCGGAACCCCGTTTGCCAGGGTCCCGAAATCCAGAAGACCAACATACCAGAATGCAACCAGCACAATAGCGAGTACCGCAGCAACCTGGGCAGACTGCCGGATCCACGCCCGACTGTACTGATCGAGATAATGGTTTGTTGTGTTGATTGTGGTTGCGCCGAGCGTCGTCATCACGTCCTCACATCGCTCCGAAGTCGATTCCAAGCAACTTTCCCATATCGCGGATCACGTCGTAATCATTGTCCGTGATCGGGGCGAAACCGTCCGCCTTGAAGTTCTTCAGAACTGCGGGGTCCTTCAGGTTCACGAAAGTGGTGCGGATCTTGTCCTTCAGCTCCGGCTTCAGGTCGGAGCGCATCGTCCACGGGTATTGGGGATATTCCTTGCTGTAGGCGATGACCTTGACCTTGCCTGCGTCGACGAGCTTTCTCTCAAGAAGAGTTTTCCAGATCACCTCGGAAAGGCCCCCGACTTCCGCATTGCCGTTGGCGACATTCACCGCAACCGCATCGTGGCTGCCGACGAAGTGCTGCTGGTAATCGCGATCATTCACGACACCGGCTTCCGCCATCAACGTCTTCGGAATCAGATGGCTGGAGGTGGAAGCGCGATCGCCGAAAGCGACCTTCTTGCCCTTGATGTCGCTGAGCGAATTCACATTGGCATTCGCGTTGGCAATGACGACAGAGCGGTAAGTCGGCTTGCCGTCGCTGACCATTGCCGCAAACGGCTCGATATCGGCTTTGCCCTTGGCAAGCACGTACGAGAGCGGACCGAAATAGGCTATGTCGATCCGGCCGAAACGCATTGCCTCGATCATCGACGAGTAGTCTGTTGTCACAACCAGATCGACCTTCTTGCCCAGTTCCTTCTCGAGGTAGTCCTTGAGCGGTTGATTGCGCTTGATCAACTCGGACGCATTCTCATCCGGTAACAGTGCGACCTTTAAAGTCTCTGGATTCGGATTGGCGGCGTGGGCTGGCGCTGCCAGCCCCATGGCAAGGGCGGCAGCAATGGCAAATTTCAGCAGGCGGTTCATAGGGACATCTCCATCTCAGGCGTAAACGGTGGCTGGGCGTAGGCGGGGTTACTCGTCCGGCTGGGTGCGATTGGCTCACGGCGGTGCCCGGCGTATATCGCGGCGAAATTGTCGTCATTGAGCTCATCAGGAGCGCCGTCAAACACAACATGTGCACCGGCAAGGCCAATGATCCGGTCTGCAAAGCGCTGCGCGTATTCCAGCTGGTGCAGCGACACGATGGCGGTGATGCCGTCTTCTTTGCACACCTGGCGAAGCAGTTCGAGGATCTTCTCCGAGGTGGCGGGATCGAGGCTGGCGACAGGCTCGTCGGCCAGAATGATGTTGGGCTGCTGCGCCAGCGCGCGGGCAATCCCGACACGCTGCTTCTGGCCGCCAGAGAGCTGATCGACACGCGTCATGGATTTGTCGGCCAGACCGACACGCTCGAGGCAGTGGAGAGCCAGTTCCAGGTCCGCGCGGGGCAGCGGGAAGAAACTGCGCAAGGTATTGTGATAGCCGAGTCGGCCGGTGAGGACGTTGGCGAGGGCCGTATGTCGCTCGATCAGCTGATGGTGCTGGAAAATGAGTGCCGTTCGGCGCCGGTGCTGGCGGAGTGCGCCGGTCGGGCCAAGGACACCGAAATCCGATGAGACAATCTCGCCGGAGGTAGGTTTAACAAGGAGGTTCAGGGAGCGCAAAAGTGTCGATTTCCCCGCACCCGACAGGCCGAGTAAAACGGAGAACTCGCGCTGGAAGAAATCGAGGGTGGTCGATCTGAGCGCCACCACTCCGCCTGAATAGGTCACACCGACATTTCTGAGCCGCAACACGTATTTGCGGTCGGTCTCGGCATCGCTGGGCTTCATGGATCACCATCTGTAATGTGAATGACGCAGAGATTGCGTTTCGCAATACAGTAGGGCTCGTGGATGACACTTCGATGTCAAGGTCGCGAAGGTTTTGTGACTCTATCCGTCAGTGAAGTGACCCTTCGCCGCGTGCAAGGCGGACGATGCTGCATTGCGGCAAGGTTGTTACATCCGCAAATGTCTCATTTCCGCGTTCAAACCTAGGTGCTTGTGTTGTGAATGGCGTCTCGTTCCGATGGGCGAGACGAACGGCAAAGTTCCACCCTTCTACGACCTTCGACTGTGGCGCGGAAGCCCGTCGCTGTTCGTGATCTGAACTTTCTACCGTATATCTGTGCCCCTTTAATGTTCAGGGGCCTAAAGGCGGTGAAGGCGAGCCCACCAGCCTTCTTCGCTACCTTGAGCCAGTCGATCCGGCGAAAAACATCCTTGACCGTTTCGGCCGCCGCGGTGAGAGCGGGTCGCTTTTCGATGAGCCCTGTGACGATGCCCTCGATAAGCGCAATTTTAGCGTCTTCGAATCCCTGAAAACGCCAACCGTTGAACTTGAGGCACAGGACCTTCGCTTCCCCCTCGAAGCCGGCCTCGATCATCTCCAGCACACTAGACTTGCCGGCGCCCCAATCGCCATGGACACCAACAGTCACCGGTTGATCGGGCCGATCGCGCAAGAGTTTGATGATGGTTGCTGCGATCGCCTCGTTGTTGAGAAGGTCGATCTTGGTCTCGTTATCCGTCAGGATCACTGCTTGGCCCCCCACAGGTTCAGCAGCCGAAGGAGCCCGTCCTGGCGGCTGCGCTCCGCAACAGCAGCTCACCTGCCTTCTTCGTGCTACGGATCTTGGGATTGTGTAGCATGAAGCTTACAATCTTGCTAGATTGAGAGTCGTCACATGAATTCTATTACGATCCTGGGGCACATCATTCGTCGGATCTCAGGCGCAATGAGTTGTTGGCAGCCCGCGGCGGGCGTATTGGCGCGCGCTTCCGCATCGGGATGAACTCGAAGCGGGGATGAAGGAGACCGAGGGCTGGTAGGTTATGATGTCGTTTCGTGAAGCCCAGGCGGTCGAAGACCTGGCGGACCTTCTCTACGATTTTCTCCCCGGAAGCGGAAACAACAGGACCGCGTTTCCGCTTGCCGCTGCGCAGGCTGGTGTTGGCGATCTTTGGGTCGCAGGCAGCAAGCGGCCCGCGATCGTGCAGCTCTTGACCGCGACACTCGAACAGCGCCGGTCGTGTTTCACCAAGCTAATCATGGCGATCGTCCGACAGGCGATGACCTACCGGCGCGGTAAGGGAAATCCCCTGAGCCGCGAAGAAATTGATCGGCTGAACATCCTTCTTCCCGGCGTCCAGTTCAAAATCCCCGAGTTGCTTGATTCGAGCTTCCTCAGCAGCTTCGGCTCGGCGAAGGCGGGAGAACCTGCGCCGCAGGCGTCTTCGACGTTGAGTGAAGCAAAGGCCCAGGACCTCGCGACGCTTCTCGTTGAGATCACCAAGCTCGACCCCCAGGCGCGAGGTCTGCGATTCGAAGGCTTCCTCAACGAGCTGTTCGCCGGCTTTGGGCTCGCGCCGCGCGGCTCGTTTCGTCTCGTCGGCGAGCAAATCGACGGCAGTTTTAAGCTGCATGGGCAGACCTATCTGGTGGAAGCGAAATGGCACGGGCCTCAGATTGGCTTCGCCGATCTGATGACCTTTTCGGGCAAAGTCGGCGGAAAAGCGTCGTGGTCGCGCGGACTGTTCGTTAGCAATTCCGGCTTCACGATGGAGGGGCTCGAAGCGTTCTCGCGTGGGCGGCAAACCAATCTGATATGCGCTGACGGGCTCGACCTGTACGAGGTCCTCTCGCGCAAGGTCTCATTGGTCGCGGTTTTAGAAGCGAAGGAACGCCGTGCTGCCGAAACGAACCGGGCGTTCGTTGCCGTGCGAGATCTAAATCTCTGAGCGGAGTTGATGACGGTATAGCCAGTGAGGTATGGGCGATTACGCATCGTACCGCAGCGTGCAGACGGCGGGGCGGCCTTGATCGATGTTGGATGGGCTCCCTGTACCGTGTTCGGCGATAGATGGCGGAAGGTGTGTTTCGCGAAAACAGCCGAAAAATCCAATGTTTTCAGGAGCGCGAGTTTTTGACGGATTGGCTGACGGTATAGCGAACCATGAAAATTTTTTTGACGAGCAATTTCAATCCGTTATGAGGGCGGGAAATAATCGAGTGGGAGTAGGGTAGGCCGTCATGAGCGGGATATCGCGACGTCATCTGTTGGCCATCCTCAGTGGCGCCGTCATTCCGGCCCCGGCGTTCGCGGGGAGCGTGTTCGCCCCGCCCCAGCATTTCTTCTCGGTCGAGTTTCCGACCCCGCCGGAGGAAAAGTCGAGCGGCCTGCTTGGACTTTCGTCGACGACGTTTCTTGCCAAGGACGGCAACAAGGCGTTCGCCGTTTTCCATGCGGCGTGGCCGATCCAAGGCAAGCCGGCCCTGATGATGCAGTCCATGCTCGATGGACTGGTGGAGCGCGTGTCGGGCGAATTTCTCTCGATCGACAAGACCGAGTTCAAGTCGTCCAGCGGCGCCATGCTCCCCGCCAARCGCTTCACCTTCAGCAGTGACAAGGTATGGGGAGGCGGCCTGACGACGGTCTCCGGACCGCACACCTTCCTCGTGCAGGTCATGAAGCGCAAGCCGCTAGAGGGCTGGGACGCGGCCGACCGGAAGTTCATGGCGTCGTTTAAGGTGCTGATCTGAC
>BFBZ01001850.1_pt1 | contig 12931 bp, 10 predicted proteins | sample 1888401 | NCBI WGS metagenome assembly BFBZ01 (sample SAMD00112614, study PRJDB3348) | symbiont metagenome | host: Chara braunii | reverse complement strand
CCCGCGCGCCCGCCACGACGGGTGCTGCACCACCAGGAAAGCCGACGCCCATGGACATGCAGTTCAAGAAGAAGGTACCGCGCAAGAAAGAGCCGGTGCGCAGCGTGACTTTGTCGGCTGAGGCCAAGAAGGCCTATGAGGACCTGCTGAAGCAGAAGGACGAGCGCGAGAAGAACTACACCAGCCATCTCGGCACGCCGGAATATAAGGGCCGCTAGGTGTGAGCCCACCGCGCCGGCCCGATGCGAGAGCCGGCGGAACCACCGCCTGCCCGTCCCGTTCACAGTCGCCGAGCCGCCATGCGCCTGACCATCGTCAATCCGAACACGACGGCCGCGATGACCCGTGCCATCGGCGTGGCCGCCCGCGCGGCCGCCGCCCCCGGCACCGAGATCCGGGCGGTCAATCCGGAGCAGGGCCCGGCCTCGATCGAGGGCTATTACGACGAGGCCCTCTCCGTGCCCGGCCTGCTCGACGAGATGCGCAAGGCGCAGGACGCCGATGCCTTTGTCATCGCCTGTTTCGACGATACCGGCCTGGATGCCGCGCGCTCGCTTGTCCCGGTTCCGGTCATCGGCATCGGCGAGGCGGCCATGCACATGGCCATGCTGGTGGCCGGCAAGTTCACCGTGGTCACGACGCTCGCCGTGTCGGTGCCGGCGCTCGAGCACAATGTGTTGAAATATGGCTTCGCCCATCGCTGCGCGCGGGTGCGCGCCTGCGAGGTGCCGGTCCTGGCGCTGGAAGACCCTGCCTCCGGCGCGCGCGCGAAGATCTCGGCGGAGATCGCCCGCGCCATCGCCGAGGATCGCGCCGAGGCCATCGTGCTCGGCTGCGCCGGCATGGCCGACCTGGCGCGGAGCCTCGCCGACGAGCACGGCCTGCCGGTCGTCGACGGCGTCGCAGCGGCGGTGAAACTGGCGGAAGGACTGGTTTCTCTTGGCCTCAAGACCTCGAAAATCGGCGGCTATGCGCCGCCGCGCCTGAAAAAAACCGCCGCGGCCGAGGCTCACGGGGCGCCACTGTCAACGCCCCGTTAAGTGTCAGCGCATAGAACATGGAGCTTAGTCAGGTCCGGCCGGAAAGCGCTCTCGTCGGACCTCTTCGTCTCGGACTTCTTCGACTTGGCCAGCCATGAGTGAACGCCGTATCGCGCCGCGATCCCGCACATTCTGGAAGGGAACGATCCTGTTCCCGGGCGGCCTGCGCTCGGTCGAATGCACCGTCCGCAATTTCTCCGAGACCGGCGCGCGGCTCGACTGCGGTTCGACCCTGGACATTCCCGACCATTTCGAACTGAAGATCCCGCAGCGCGGCGCTTCCTTCAAGTGTCAGGTCGCCTGGCGCCGTGGCAATGAAATCGGCGCCCATTTCATCGCCGATCAGGCCGATGGCGCCGTCACCGAGATCAACGAGAAGCTCAAGGCGCTGGCCGCGCAGAACAAGAAACTGCTGCGCCAGATGAACGATCGCGACGCCGAAACGCTCTGACGAAGGCGCGGTTTTCCGGCGACAAGCCGCTTGGCGACCTGCTATCTCTCGCCCCGGCAGCCGCAGGAACCTTTTCGCATGCCTTTCCGCACCGCCTCGGGCGCAAGCACCGTGCCGCGTTCCCAGAGGCGACATCCTTGAGCGTCTATGCGGCGATCGAGCGCTTCGCCTTGACGGCGACCCCCACGCGGCTGGCGCTGGCGCTCGCTGCGGCGCTCGCCGCCTTCGTCGTCAGCGCCTATTTCAACGCCGATATCGAGCAATTGCTGCGCCAGCGCGATTGCAGCCTGTTCGAATGCCTCAGGCCGCTCCGGCCCGAGACGCGCCAGGCCGGTTATACGGCGGAGGATTTCCGCGCCTTCCTGGGCCAGATCGGCGCCCTGCGCGGCCAGGCGCTCCGGGCGCTCCTCGCCGACCTGCCGCTGATCGCCGCGCTGGCGACCGCCTTGCTGACCGGCGCCGGCATGGCGGCCCGCGGGCTGCCGCTGTCCGAACGCACCTTCCGCATCCTGTTCCTGCTACCGCTCGCCTTCGCGCTGACCGACCTCGCCGAGGACCTGTTGCTGGCGCTCGCCTATGCCGGGCTTGCCGATACCAGCATCGTCGTGCCCTGGGCCTCGTCGCTGAAATTCGCCCTGATCGCCGCCAGCGCGGTGACCAGCATGCTGCTCGGCCTGGCGCGCCCGGTGCTGCACCGGCCGCCGGAGTGATGGCCAAGCGGCGGCAAGCCGCCTTGCCTCCAAGGCTCGCGGCTGGCCCAATCCTCGCCATCCGGCTCGCCACGACAAGAATCCTGGAACGTCATGAAGCTTCCTGCCATTCCCGCCGCCGTCGTGTTCGATATGGACGGCCTGCTGTTCGACACGGAAGCCCTCTATCAGGAGGCCATTCTCGCGACCGCGGTCGAGTCCGGCCACGAGATGACGCCTGCTCTCTTCCGGCGCATGCTGGGCAACCCGTGGCCCGCCAATCGCGATCTGCTGCTGGCCCATTTTGGCGCGTCGTTCGAGATCGACGCATTCAGGGCCGAGTGGTTGCGCAAGTTCGAGCTGCTGCTGACCAACCGCCTGTTCCTGAAGCCCGGCGCGGCCGAACTGCTCGACACGCTTGACGCGCTCCGGCTGCCCAAGGCCATCGCCACCTCATCGTCTCACCACAGCGTGCATCATCACCTGGCGGCTCACGGCCTGCTCGGCCGTTTCGATGCGATAGTGGCGCATGGAGACTACGTGCGGGGCAAACCGGCTCCCGACCCTTTCTTGCGCGCCGCCGAACGGCTGGGTGTCGAGCCGAAGCTCTGCCTCGCCCTGGAAGACTCCCATAACGGTGTCAGGTCCGCCTCGTCGTCCGGCATGATGACGGTCATGGTACCGGATATCCTCGAGGCAACGGACGAGATCCGAGAGCTCTGCACGCTCGTTGTCCGCGACCTTCACGAGATCCGCCACGTCCTGCTGGCACGCCGGCCATCCTGATCGAACGCTGACGAGCGGGCGATGGCGCTTTCGAGCCTTCAGCGCCCCGCTCAGCTTTTCGCCCCACCGAGCGCCGCCGGCAGTCCACGCAGCATCGCGTCAACCCCGATATCCAGCATTCTCTCGGCATCGACGAGATCGCGCGGGCGGGCGACCGAGCCGGGCGCCGACAGGCCGGCGAGCCCGTGGGTCAGCGCGAAGACCAGGATGGCCGCCGTGCGCACCGTTTCCGGGTCGTCGATGCCGAGCGCCCGCCCGACGGCCTTGCGCAGCATGGCGAAGCCCGGATCTTCATCGGTCGACTTCGTCTCGCCGGCGGCAATGCCGGTATTGAACATCGCGGCATAATAGGCCGGCTCGTCCCGGGCGAAGGCGAGATAGGCGCGGCCCATGGCATTGAACCCGGAAGCCCCGCCGCCGGCCGCGGCGGCCTTACCCAGCCGCTCGCCGAGCGCCGCGAAACCGAGGCTCGCGACCTCGCGCAACAGGCTCTGACGGTCCTTGAAATGCCGGTAGGGCGCCGCCGGAGAGACGCCGGCGAGCTTCGCCGCGTCTGACAGGGTGAACCCTGCCGGCCCGCGCTCGGCGATCAGCCGCCGCGCCGCCTCGATCAGGGCTTGCCTGAGATTGCCGTGATGATAACCGCGCCGGGCAGCGAGGTTGGAATCCGGGGGACGGGTGGCCATGTGAATAGCCGTGACATTTGACGCACCGCCGGTCAAGGCCACCGGGCCGGGATATCGATCCCGGGATATCGACCTCGGAAATCCCCGAAGGCCGCGCCTGAAAATTTTGTGACTTGGCTTCGGACCGCCGGCGGCCCCTGATGGCCTGTCTCGCGATTTCCGCAACCTCCGGAAGGACATCATCATGCGCGCCGTTCTCGTCACTGGCGGCAACCGTGGCATCGGCCTGGCCCTGGTCCAGGCCTTTCTCGACCGGGGCGACAGGGTCGTCGCCACCGCCCGCGATCCGGCCCAGGCAGCCGAACTCAACGCCAAGGCGGCGCAAGTGCCGGAGCGGCTAGCCGCCGTCGCGCTCGATGTCGCCAGCCCCGCCTCGGTCGCCGGCCTCGCCGCGCGCCTCACCGGCGCCGGGCTGACCAGGCTCGACGTGCTGGTCAACAATGCCGGCATCATCGGTCCTGTGCGCCAGTCGACCCTCGACATGGATTTCGACGGCTTCGCCCAGACCCTGGCGGTCAATACGCTCGGGCCGCTGCGCGTGGTGCAGGCCGTGCTGCCGCTCCTGAAGGCCGGCCGCGACGCCAGGATCCTGACCATCACCAGCGCCATGGGCTCGATGAGCCACGCGACCTCCGACCGGATCGCATATCGCACCTCCAAGGCGGCGGTGAACAAGCTGATGCAGGGGCTGGGCACCGACCTCGCGCCCGAGGGCATCACGGTTGCCGTCGCCCATCCCGGCTGGGTGCGCACCGACATGGGCGGGCAGGCCGCCGCCGTCGCACCCGCCGACAGCGCCAAGGGCCTGGTCGGGCTGATCGACCGGATGGCGGCGGGCGAACCCTGCTCGTTTCACGACTGGTCCGGCCGCCCCGTACCATGGTAACTCATAGGACACCTGATAGGACAGGACGCTTCACCTATCGTCCACAGCCCGGTCTGGTAAATTCGCCTGACATGTCAAAGCGATCGGCAAAGGACGCGGGCGCGGCCCGGAGAACCCGCGCAAAATCCGCTTTCCAAGGCTTGCGCGGATTGTCTAGCCTCGTCCCTCGCGGTTCCTGCAAGGGAGGTCAGCCGTGGAACTCGTCCGACACGTGAACGTTGTCGCCATATGTGCCGCATTCGCGTTTTTCGGAGCCATTCTGTTCGGCGCCTTTTGATCCGGTTCACCGGCGGTGCGGTGAGGCGGATGCGCCATCAGTCACCGAACATGGCTTGCTCAATGCAACTTCCGCCGGGCGCCAGCCCGGCTTTTTCTTGTGCTCGTCTTGTTCCGGATCGCCGCCTGGCGCGGCGGTGTTTGCCGGGGAACCACCACAACCCTTTGGCGAGTTCGGTCGAAATTTCACAATTGACGACATCGAACTGCAACAGTCCTATGCGACATGCCATCATGCGAAATGGCGACCGGCCTCTCCGGCAAGTCGCCAAGACGTTCTACCTGCTCAAGACTTTCCCCCTGCAATAGATCGATATCGGCCGACATACCGCGTGCTGAGGTAAGGTTTCATGGTTGCTCGGGCTTTCTGTATCGTCGCGGCGCTGTCGGGCTGTCTCCTTTTCGCCATCGCGCCCGGGCCGGCCGCGGCACAGGACAACGACCAGATCTACGCGGTGATCCGGCGTGATGCCGAGATGCGCGCGGCGCGGCGCGGCGAAACCGGCCAGGCCGCCTCGCGCGGCCTGGCGCTGCCGGGCTTCTCGCTGTTCGGAGCCCGGCGCGAGGTGCCCGAGATCACCGTCCGCCCGCATGACAGCACGGGCCGGCCGGCTCAGGCATCGGCTGGCCAACAGCCGGGCCAGGGCGGCAATTTCCGCATGCCGGGTGGCGCGCGCGCCTATTGCGTCAGGCTCTGCGACGGCTTCTTCTTTCCCGCGCCGGCGGGCGGCGGCGACGGCCACAGCGGCCAGCAGGCGACCTGCAACAGCCTCTGCCCCGGCGCCGAGGTCGCGCTCTATTCGGTCCGCGGCGGCGGCACCATCGAAGAGGCCAGCGGACCGCGCGGCCAGACCTATGCCAGGCTCGCCACCGCGTTCCGCTATCGCGAGAAGGCGGATGCCACCTGCACCTGCTCCGGACTGGCGACCAATGGGCTCGCCCGGCTGCCGATCACCCATGATTTCACGCTGAGGGCCGGAGATGTCGTGGTCACCGACAACGGCGTCCGGGTGTTCGCCGGCTCGTCCCGCTTCCCCTATCGCCAGGCCGACTTCGTCGATGCCCGCTCCTATAGCCGCCTGCCCGCCGACATGCGGCGCCGGGTAGTCGAGATCCAGGCCGGCATCCAGGCCCGCGACACCGGCGCGGTGGCGCCGGTGGCCCGCACCCACGGCCATCTCGGCGGAACCTCGGCGCGCCGCGCCGGCATGGCCGATGTCGCGCCGTCGCTGCCGCTCTCGGCCGGCACCACCTCGACCGAGGGCGTGCGGATACTCGATATCACCCGCCGGACCGACACCAGCATTCGCTGAGACCGGCCCGCCAGCCGGCACGGGTCGGTCGGCAACACGGAAGACCGTGAGCCGGGCCACGCAATGCAGCGGCACGACCGGCTTGTACGGCCTCGCCCCGCTCCCTAGGGCCGGCCGGACCAAGCCCAGCCTGCGTCGATTTGCGGCTTTTCTACGATGGCCAGTTGATCATCAACCGTGCAATGCTGTATGACGCGCGCCGCAACGAGGCAGCGCGACGGTCGGCCGATGGGTCGGCGAAGGGTAAACCACGGGAGCCTCGATCCGCGCTTGAAGCCTGTGTCAAACGGGGCCGGATGAAACATCCGACCGTCTCAAGGTCTTATCCATGACAAACGAAACGGCGGCAGCCGGCAGCATGGTTCCGGCGGATGCCGGCAGCCCGGCAAAGGCGCCCGACGCGATCAATGGCAGCGCAACCGAAACCTCCGGTCATGTGCCGCAGGCAAGCTTCGCCGCGCTGTTCGTCGGCTCGATCGGCGTCGTCTATGGCGACATCGGCACAAGCCCGCTTTATGCGTTTCGCGAAGCGCTCGGCGGCGCGCTTGGCCACGGCAGGATAGCCGGCGCCATCCCGCGCGAGACCGTGCTCGGCGTGCTCTCGCTGATCCTCTGGGCGCTGATCATCCTGGTGACGGTCAAATATGTGCTGATCCTGCTGCGCGCCGACAATGAAGGCGAAGGCGGCACGCTCACCCTGATGGCCCTGGCCCAGAAGGCGCTCGGCCGCGGCCGCACCTTCATCGTGGTCATGGGGGTCATCGGCGCGGCGCTGTTCTATGGCGACGCCGCCATCACCCCGGCCATTTCCGTGCTGTCGGCGCTCGAAGGCCTGAAGCTCGTCACGCCGGTCTTCGACCCCTATGTCCTGCCGATCACCACCGTGGTCATCGTGCTGTTCTTCGCGGTGCAGAGCCATGGCACCGCCCATGTCGCGCGCTTCTTCGGGCCGATCATGATGACCTGGTTCATCTGCATCGGGCTCGCCGGCCTGATCCATATCCGTGACGACCTCGGCGTGTTCTGGGCCTTCAATCCGGTCCACGGCGTGCATTTCCTCCTGACCCACGGCACGCTCGGCCTGGTGGCGCTCGGCGCGGTGTTCCTGGCGGTCTCCGGCTGCGAGGCGCTGTTCGCCGATCTCGGCCATTTCGGCCGCCGGCCGATCCAGAACGCCTGGCTCGGCGTGGTCTTCCCCTCGCTGACGCTCAACTATCTCGGCCAGGGTGCCATGGTGCTGGCTGATCCGAGCACCGTCGAAAACCCGTTCTTCCTGCTGGTGCCCAGCTGGGGCCTGCTGCCCATGGTCATCCTGGCGACCATGGCCACCATCATCGCCAGCCAGGCGGTGCTGACCGGCGCCTTCTCGCTGTCGCGCCAGGCGATCCAGCTCGGCCTGCTCCCGCGCCTGAAGGTCATCTACACCTCCGACGAGCATGCCGGGCAGATCTACCTGCCCTTCATCAACTGGATGCTGCTGGTCGCGGTGCTCATCCTAGTCCTGTCGTTCAAGACCTCGTCGCACCTGGCTTCCGCCTATGGCATCGCGGTCAGCGGCACCATGGTGGTCACCTCGATCATGGCCTTCGTGGTCATCCGCCACGTCTGGAAGTGGAGCCTGCTCGCCACCGCCAGCCTGATCGTGCCCTTCCTGATCATCGAGTGGGTGTTCCTCGGCGCCAACCTGCTGAAGGTGCTCGAGGGCGGCTGGGTGCCGCTGATGTTCGGCGGCTCGATCATGTTCCTCATGCTGACCTGGCGCATGGGTACGAGGATCCTCGCCGACAAGACCCGGCGCATCGAGGTGCCGCTCGCCGACCTGATGAAGAGCTTCGAGAAGCGCCCTCCGCACCGGGTGCCGGGCACCGCGGTGTTCCTCACCTCGGAACACGCCTATGCGCCCGCCTCGCTCCTGCACAACCTCAAGCACAACAAGGTGCTGCACGAGCACAACGTGTTCCTGGCGGTGAAGAGCGTCGGCCTGCCGCGCGTGCCGGATGCCCAGCGCGTCTCCTACGAGAAGCTCAATGACAGCTTCTCCAAGCTGGTCATCAAGTTCGGCTACATGGAAACGCCGCATGTGCCCAAGGCGCTGATCGCCTGCAAGAAGATCGGCGTGAAGTTCGACATGATGTCGACCTCGTTCTTCCTGTCCAGACGGCACCTGAAGGCCTCCGGCAAGCTCGGCATGCCGCTCTGGCAGGACTATGTGTTCATCGGCATGGCGGTCAACGCCAACTCGGCGACCGACTATTTCCACCTGCCCACCGGCCGCGTGGTCGAGGTCGGCACCCAGGTGACGATCTGAGGATGGGCGGCGCGGGATTAACCCTCTCCCAGAGGGAGAGGGTGGCGCCGTCAGGCGCCGGGTGAGGGGTCGTCCATCTCCGGATAGGGCGGTGTGCGACGCCCTCGGCCGTGCGCGTGAACCTATGCGTCACCCCCGGCGGAGCGAAGCGACGGGAAGGGGGTCCAGGAGTTGCGGGCCCCTACCTGGCGGCGTCGAAACCACCTGAAGGCATGCCGCCGCGAGCGCGGTGACGCGGCTCCTGGACCCCCTTCCCTCGCTTCGCTCGCCGGGGGTGACGTAGAGCCTGTGCTGGTCGCCGCTCACCCGATTTCACCCACGATCGACGTCCAACTTGATCGTCGTCCGGTCGCAACTTCGCATCAATCCACATCCTATATGCAAATGCAACCCATTCGCATATAGTCTCGTCAGACTCCCCATCGTCCGCGCCCGCCGCGGCACTCCCTGGAAAGAGCCGGCGGGTGCGAACGGAACCGGCCGGGACATCGTTCAAGATGTCCCGGCCGGTCAAATTCCCAAAAATCGCAAGACCTGAAAGCGCCTATTCGGCCGCCTGGCTCATCGAGCGCATCAGGCCGGGATCGTAATTGAGCACCGGCGCCAGCCAGCGCTCGGCCTCTTCCACCGTCCAGCCCTTGCGCGCGGCATAGTCGACCACCTGGTCGCGCTCGACCTTGCCGACGCCGAAATATTCGCTGTCCGGGTGCGAGACATAGAGGCCCGACACCGAGGAGCCCGGCCACATGGCGCGGCTCTCGGTCAATTGCACGCCGATCGCCTTTTCGGCATCGAGCAGGCGGAACAGCGTGTCTTTCTCGGTATGATCGGGCTGGGCCGGATAGCCCGGCGCCGGGCGGATGCCCTGGTACTGCTCGAGGATCAGCTCCTCGTTCGACAGCCCCTCATTCGGCACATAGCCCCACAGTTCCTTGCGCACCAGCTGGTGCATGCGCTCGGCGAAGGCTTCCGCCAGCCGGTCGGCCAATGCCTTGGCGAGGATCGAGCTGTAATCGTCCTTGGCCGCCTCGAAGCGCTTGGAGACCTCCTCCTCGCCGATGCCGGCGGTGACCACGAAGCCACCGATCCAGTCGGGCTTCGTGCCCTTCGGCGCGAAATAGTCCGATAGCGCGATATGGGCGCGTTCGCGGCCCTCGCGCCGGGCGATCTGCTGGCGCAGCGTATGGAAGGTCGCATGCGAGACCGTGCGGGTCTCGTCGGTGAACACGGCGACGTCGTCGCCGACCGCATTGGCCGGCCAGAAGCCGACCACCGCGCGGGCGGTGAACCACTTCTCGCCGACGATACGCTGCAGCATGACCTGCGCGTCCTTGAACAGGCCGCGCGCCGCCTCCCCCTGCTTCTCGTCGTCGAGGATGGCGGGGTAGCGGCCCTTCAGCTCCCAGGTCTGGAAGAACGGCGTCCAGTCGATCGCGGCGACCAGGTCGGCGAGATCATAGTCGTCGAACACCCGGGTGCCGGTGAAGCTCGGCTTCGGCGGTTGGTAGTTCGTCCAGTCGAGCTTAAGGCTGTTGGCGCGCGCATCGCCGAGCGCCAGGCGCTGCTTGGTCTGCTCGCCGCGCAAATGGGCATCGGCGATCTTGGCGTATTCGGCCCGGATGTCGGCGACGAATTTCGGCTTGTTGGCATCCGACAGCAAAGTCGAGGCGACGCCCACCGCGCGCGAGGCATCCGCGACATAGACCGTCTGGCCGCGGGCATAATTCGGGTGGATCTTCACCGCGGTGTGGACACGCGACGTGGTGGCGCCGCCGATCAACAGCGGCACGTCGTAGCCCTGGCGCTCCATCTCGGCCGCGACATGGCACATCTCGTCGAGCGAGGGCGTGATCAGCCCCGACAGCCCGATGATGTCGACCTGGTGCTTTTTCGCCTCGTCCAGGATGCGCTGCGCCGACACCATCACGCCGAGATCGATGACCTCGTAATTGTTGCACTGGAGCACGACGCCGACGATGTTCTTGCCGATGTCGTGGACATCGCCCTTCACCGTCGCCATCAGGATCTTGCCGGCGGCCGGCTTGTCGGTCAGGCCGAGGTCGCGCTTCTCCTGCTCCAGGAAGGGCTGGAGATAGGCCACCGACTGCTTCATCACGCGGGCCGACTTGACCACCTGCGGCAGGAACATCTTGCCGGCGCCGAACAGGTCGCCGACATGGTTCATGCCGTCCATCAGCGGTCCCTCGATGACATGCAGCGGCCGCGCAGCCTGCTGGCGCGCCTCCTCCGTGTCCTGCTCGATGAATTCGGTGATGCCGTTGACCAGCGCATGGGTCAGCCGTTCGCCGACCGGCTTCTCGCGCCAGGCGAGATCCACCACCTTGGCCTCGCCCTTGCCGTGGCCGCGGAACTTCTCGGCCACCGCCAGCATGCGCTCGGTGGCGTCCTTGCTGCGGTTGAGGACGACGTCCTCGCAGGCATCGCGCAGTTCGCCGTCGAGGTTCTCATAGACCTGCATCTGGCCGGCATTGACGATGCCCATGTCCATGCCGCGCTTGATCGCGTGGTAGAGGAACACCGAGTGCATCGCCTCGCGCACCGGCTCGTTGCCGCGGAACGAGAAGGACAGGTTCGACACGCCGCCCGAGATATGGGCATGCGGCAGGTTCTTGCGGATCCACTCGGTCGCTTCGATGAAGTCGTTGCCGTAATTGTCGTGCTCCTCGATGCCGGTGGCGATCGCGAACACGTTGGGATCGAAGATGATGTCCTCGGGCGGGAAGCCGACCTCGTCGACCAGGATGTCGTAGGCGCGCTTGCAGATCTCGGTCTTGCGCTTGAACGTATCGGCCTGGCCCTGCTCGTCGAAGGCCATGACCACTACCGCCGCGCCATAGCGCAGCACGGTCCTGGCATCGGCGATGAACTTCTCGCGGCCTTCCTTGAGCGAGATCGAATTGACGATGCCCTTGCCTTGCAGCCGCTTCAGGCCCTGCTCGATCACGGCGAATTTGGAGGAATCGACCATGACCGGCACCTTGGCGATGTCGGGTTCGGAGGCGATCAGGTTGAGGAAGTCGATCATCGCCTTTTCGGAATCGAGCAGGCCCTCGTCCATGTTGACGTCGATGATCTGGGCGCCGCTCTGCACCTGGTCGAGGGCGACCGCGAGCGCCGCGTTGTAATCGCCATTGGTGATCAGCTTGCGGAACCGGGCCGAGCCGGTGACGTTGGTGCGCTCGCCGATATTGACGAAGGGGATTTCCGGGGTCAGCACGAAGGGCTCGAGGCCGGACAGCCGGAGCCGCGGCTCGATGACCGGGATGGCGCGGGTCTTGAGACCCTTCACCGCCCTGGCGATGGCGGCGATATGGTCGGGCGTCGAGCCGCAGCAACCGCCGACGATATTGACGAAGCCGGAGGTGGCGAATTCGCCGACCAGTTCGGCCATGGCCTCCGGGCTCTCGTCATAGAGACCGAATTCATTGGGCAGGCCGGCATTGGGATAGGCGCAGACCAGCGTATCCGCGACCTTCGACAGGGCGTGGATATGGGCGCGCATTTCCTTGGCACCGAGCGCGCAGTTGAGCCCGATCGAGAACGGCTTGGCGTGACGCAGCGAATACCAGAAGGCATCGGTGGTCTGCCCCGACAGCGTGCGGCCGGAGAGATCGGTGATGGTGCCGGAGATCATCACCGGCAGCTTGACGCCTTTCTCCTCGAACACCTCGTCGACCGCCACCAGGGCTGCCTTGGCGTTGAGCGTGTCGAAAATGGTCTCGATCAGGATGATGTCGGCGCCGCCGTCGATCAGGCCGCGGGTCTGCTCGGCATAGGCATCGCGCAGGCCGTCGAAGGTCACCGCCCGGAAGCCGGGATTATTGACGTCGGGTGAGATCGACGCGGTGCGGTTGGTCGGTCCGAGAGCGCCGGCGACGAAGCGGCGCCGGCCGTCGCGGCTCTCGGCGGTCTTGGCCGCCGACTTGGCGAGGCGCGCACCCTCGTAGTTCAGCTCATAGGCCAAGCCTTCCATGCCGTAATCGGCCTGGGCGATCGAGGTCGACGAAAAGGTATTGGTCTCGACCATGTCGGAGCCGGCCTCGAAATATTCGAGGTGGATCGCCTCCACGACGTCAGGCTTGGTCAGGATCAGAAGGTCGTTATTGCCCTTCAGGTCATGGTTCCAGTGGGCGAAACGCTCGCCGCGGAAATCCGCCTCGTCGAACTTGTAGCGCTGGATCATCGTGCCCATGGCGCCGTCGAGCACCAGGATGCGTTCGGCGGCCGCCTTGGTCAGGGCGGCCAGCACGTCGGGTCCGTTGGCGTGGCGCGGCGGAAACTGGGTCATGGCGGGCACTCGACGTTTGGGAGGCACTGAAGACTTGATGGGCACCGGAAGCGGAAGCGCCGGTCAGGCGGCGGCCGCGGCGCGGGACGCCTCGCCCTCGGGCCGAAGCCCCAGGAGATGGCAGACCGCATAGACCAGATCAGCGCGGTTCATCGTGTAGAAATGGAACTCGGTGACGCCACGATCG
>BFBZ01001861.1_pt1 | contig 12936 bp, 7 predicted proteins | sample 1888401 | NCBI WGS metagenome assembly BFBZ01 (sample SAMD00112614, study PRJDB3348) | symbiont metagenome | host: Chara braunii | reverse complement strand
CGGTACTTCGAGAACCGCGCGGGCACGAGGTTCAGGTCCGCGACGAGGCCCCGTAACAGCGCCGGCATCGCGGTCCGGAACTTGAACTCGCAACCCCCCCGGTCGGTCAAGAGCGGCGCCCCCGCGCCGACCGCCTCCAGCGCCCACTGGTCCGCCAGCGCGCCGCGAATGTGCCGGTCGAAGGTCACGCGCACCGTTCCGCCGTCGGCGGTTCCCAGGTACGCGACCCGTTCGTATGCGACCCGGCAGATCGGTCGGAGCTGCTTCTCGAGCACCTGGCTGTGGAACCACTCGCCGGCCCATTCGCCGTTGAGCGCCGGGGCGGCCAAGTCGGTCACCTCGCGTGCGTCGATCTTGCTCCGGTGCTTGCGCACCTTGTCGCCGTTCTTCGTCTTCCGCTCCACGAACACCGGGCCGGTCGCGCCGTACCGCCGGACGCGGAACTTGTCGCGGTCGTAGCCGTCCGTGCGGTAAAACACGTCAAACGCCGGCGTGTCGGTGTACACGCTGGTCGTCTGGTACGCGTTGCCCCGCGCCGGGTCGGCGTAGGGGTCGAGTGCGAGGTGACCGGCCACGCGGCCGACGATCTCGCGGACCTGGTCCTCCCCGAGCAGGAACTTGACCTCGTAAGCGGTCGCGCTGCTCGCTTCGGTACCGGGGCCGAACAGAGACGGTGACTCCAGAACGGACGCGGGCTCGCGCGGGGTTGCCGAAGAGGCGCTCGCAACCGCTCCCGTCATGGAATCGAACAGGTCCGACATCCTCACCGCTCCTTCACCCGTTTTTCACACGGGGAGTTAAAGTCTGAAACGTCATTGCTCGCCTGACCGCGACAGCGCGAGCGGCGATTCTCTTAACTGGGGTGTCGCTCCGTGCCGGGCAGCGACGGCGGAAGAGGGGGACCGATCCACAGTTGAGGCGATGTCCTTGGAGAATACCCGAAACATACCCAATGAGTCTACCGATCCCTCGGGTCGCGGAAGAAAGTTTTCCACCGGTGGTTACAAACTGGTCATGAGCGAAAGTTGAAGGCATACAACGGGAAAGGGTGCTTTCATCGTACCTTCACCCGTCGTTAATGACGACGCCTGCGTGTCGGCACGCGAATTTTGTCTCGCCATCACGTGATGGTGGCCCCTTCGGGTTCGCGGTGGCGGGCACAAGTGCTATTCGCCCCAACCAAACGGATCTTTTAAGCATAGCCCAAAGTTGTCGCTCCCGCAGGCGGTTCGGGCCTGACAAAATGCGGTCAATGGACCCCCCTCACGCCGCATGAGAGCGTGATAGGGCGCCGTTCCGTCGGCTTTTTGCAGCCGGCGTTCGGAAATACGGTGTGTCTGCTGCCGTATTCCCTTGTGGGCCGTAGTACCTTCCACCAAAGAATGACTGTTGAAAAAATCGGGCGGCCGCACAAGGCCAATTTGACCGGAAAGAGGGCTCGACACCAGCGCATTGAAGCCGGCATTAGGGCAAGTGTTCGTGGACCACGAACGCGCAATGCGGGGTTTCAGATTTCGCACCACGCTCGCTACGGCTTGACTGACGGGTCCGTGCTAGAGAAACTCATTAATGTTTTGACGGCACGTTTTCTCGGACCCACATCACCCCCGGAGTTGTCATGAGGTCCGTCCGCCCGGCCGTTCTGTTGCTCGCGCTCGTCCTCACCCCCCCGGTCCGAGCAGATGTGGTCATCAACGAAATCATGTACCACGCGCCCGATGATCTGGACGATCTCCAGTACATCGAGCTGTTCAACACGGGGGACAAACCCGTCGACCTGTCCGGGTGGAAGATCAAAGGCGCCAAGCACGAGTTCCCGGCCCGCACGTCGATCGAGGCCGGCGGCTACTTGGTCGTCTGTAAGAGCCTGAAGGAGTTCAAACGCGTTTACGGGTTCGACGCGGCGGGCGAGTTCAAGGGTACACTCAGCCACAGCGGCGAACAGATCGATCTCCTCGACGCGACGGGGAAGAAGGTCGACGGCCTCAAGTACAAGACCCGCGCCCCGTGGCCGCTCGCCCCGGACGGCGAGTCGTCGGCCCTCGAACGCATCTGCCCCACGTCCCCCGGCGACGTGCCGGAGAACTGGGCGCCGTCCCCGCTCGCGTCCGGAACCCCGAAACCGATGGGCACGCCGGGCAAGAAAAACGCCGTCTACGCCGCCGCGCTCCCGCCCGTCATCTCCAATGTCACCGCAACCCCCGCACACGCCACGCCCGCCCAGGAGATCAAGGTGACGGCCGAGGTCCGGGCCGGAGCGGGGGTCAAGGCCGTCGAACTCCGGTACCGCGTCGCCGCATCGGGTTCGGAATCGGGGGACGTCATCCTGCCGATGGTCGCGGGCGCCGCCAACACGTACACCGCAACGATTCCGGCACAGAAAGCGGGGGAGATCGTCCGCCTCCGCGTCCGCGCGATCGACGCACAGGACGGCGACCGGGTGTACCCGCACCCGAACGAGGTGCGCCCGAGCCTCTCCGTGTACGTTCACGACAAGTTCGAGCCGGGTCAGATCCCGCTCGGTTACCTGGTGAGTGTCGGGCGAACAGAAGTCCGAAACGCCCAGGTCGACCCGGGTCCGTCGAACGGCCGGCCACCGGTTCCGACACCGCCGGCCCGCGGCAACTCGGCGTTCGTGTTTGTGGACCCCAAAACGGCCGAGCCGGAGCTGTTCGATTTCGTCAGTGTGGTCCCGCGGTCCGGCGGGCGGAAGATCCGCTTTCACAAGGACCGCACCCTCCGCGGCATGACCACTGTGGCTCTGATGTACGAGTACATGGACCGGTTCCCGCTGGCGGAGTACATGGCCTACGAGGTGTACCGCAAGGCCGGGGTGCCGTGCCCGCGCGCGGACTTCGTGCGCACCTGGATCGACGGCAAACCGATCGGGTTCCAGCTCTTGCTGGAGCAGCCGAACAAAGCGTTCCTGCGGCACAACAACTACGACGCCAGCGGGACCCTGTACAAGGCACAATGGACGGGCGGGACACTGGTGCAGCGCCACGAGAAGAAGACGCACACGCACACCGGCCACGAGGACCTGATCGAACTGATGAACCAACTGCTCAAGGCGAAGGGCGCCGACCAGTGGGCGGTCATCAAGAAGAACTTCGATACGGAGGAGATGGTCAACCTGTACGCGACGCGGACGGTCCTTTCGGACTGGGACGGGTTCTTCAACAACTACTACCTGTACCACGACACCGCGAAGACGGGCAAATGGGCCATGTTCCCGTGGGACCAGGACAAGACGTGGGGCTACCACGACGGGATCAACGGGTACGGCGTGTTCGCGGACATGCCGATCACCTTTGGCATGGAGGGCGACCGCCCGCCGCGCGGCAGCGAGATCTGGTGGCGCCCGGGCGGCGACCTCTCGCGCCCGCTGCTCGCGAACGCAACGTTCCGCAAGCACTACCTCGCCCGCACCAAGGATCTTCTGGAGACGGTGTACACGCCGGAGGCGTTCGGACCGGTCATCAAGGCGCTGGGCGAACGGCTGGAAGACGAGGTGAAGTACCGCGCCGAGGTCCGCCGCGAAGACCCGAAGCGGGCGGTGGAACACTTCCAAAAGAACCTGGACGCGCTGCGCACGCACCTCACCAAGCGCCGCGAATTCCTACTAAAGCAGGACGAGATCAAGAGGGCCGGTAAATACGACCCGAAGGAACTCAAATAGCAGCTCTCGGCACCTACTTCGTGCATCCGCGCGCTGGCACATTCGCCCGCAAATCGACCCTGACGCGTGGTCGTACTTCAGGCCCAGACCTGAAGTACGACCACGCGCGCTGCTCCAAACGTGTCTCGTGCATTAACCTGTGAGCGATGCCCATTATCTCGGGCAGGTGTGTCGCACTGGCCGTAACCGGGTGTTCCGAGAACGGAGGCCCGCTGCCATTGGCCGAGTGATGCCGGAGAGACGACACGCCTTGGCCTGAGCCGGGTGTATACGGGGCACACCCGCGTCACCGCAACCGATCGTGGCTCGTAAGACCCGATCGCTGATCCGGGCTCAGGTGTTACGGGGGTAACACTGAGCCCGGATCGCAACGGCCGAACTGTGTCACGCCGGTTCGGCCGGACCTCGCTCTCCCAGAAGCACGGGACGCCGCACGGGTTCGTGTATTGGTATTCGCCGGCGAACAGAGACGGGCTCTCGTGTCTCGCCCGGGAACCCGTCAACGGCACCACATGAGAGGTGGCAACGTGGTGGAGGATCAGGCAATCATCTGAGACGATCAGGCTATCGGTGTCCGGGCAGTACGGTCTACCATCTCTGTGTTGGAGTGAGGCTACCGGCAGTTTTCATAGTGGTCGAGTGGTACAGCGCATTCCCGCTCCGGTTCTTTGAGATATGCACCGACGAGAAGCAGACCGGACGCACATCGAATCGGCACACCACAAGAAGTACGCCGCTACGACTCAAGACACGATCCCACCCCGCGGGCTCATCCGCGGTTCCGTCTGCCTCGGTGCGAAGTGGGTCCGAGAGCGGTGACGACTGTTCCCATCCGTTACATCAGACCGACTCGCCCTTACTTCCCGTGTTGGAGACGCCGACAGATGACACAACTCGCTCGCATGACGGCCCGCGCCGTCCTGCTCGTCGCCGTTACGATCGCGCCCGTTACGGCCGCCGACTGGCCCGGATTCCGCGGTCCGAATCGCGACGGCCTCTGTACCGAGACCGGCTTGCTCAAGAAGTGGCCCGAAGGCGGCCCCAGGGTGCTCTGGACCGCGAAGAACCTCGGCCTCGGTTGGGGCACTCCGTCAATCGCCGACGGGGTCATCTACGGCGTCGGCACACGAGACGGCAAGGACGGCGTCTGGGCGCTCAAGGAGGCGGACGGCTCCGAGTTGTGGTTCACCGCGTTCGCAACCCCGGCCGGCGATCTGTTGCCGCAGACGAACGGCCCGGCCAGCACGCCGACGATCCACAACGGGAAGGTGTACACCGTTAGCGCCGATGGTACCGTCTCGTGCATGAACACCAAGGACGGCAAGGCGGTGTGGTCGAGAAATTACGTGACGGACTTCGGCGGGCAGGTCGCGAACAAGGGCGGCGTCGCGTGGGGGTACAGTGATTCGGTCCTGGCCGACGGCGATCGGATCATTTGTACCCCCGGGGCCAAGGGCGCGGCGGTGGTGGCGCTCAGCGCCGATACGGGCCGAACCGTGTGGAAGGCCGACGCGGGCGACATCGGCAACCCCAACGCCAAGGGGTTCGCGGGCCAGGGGTACTCGTCGCCGGTCAAGGCAACGATTGGTGGCGTGCCGCAGTACCTCATCCTCCTCGGCAGCGGGTCCGGGCTCGTCGGCGTGAGCGCCGATTCCGGAAAGCTGCTGTGGCAGTACAAGGGAAACGCGGCCACCGGCGGCGTGGCCCAGATCCCGATCCCGATCGTGAAGGGCGACAAGGTGTGGGTGTCGTGCAGCTACGCCGGCGGCTCGGCGCTGCTCCAGATCGTGCCGAAGGGCAAGGACGAGTTCACGGTCAAGGAGCTGAAGGCGTACAAGAAACCGGAGCTGAACAACCACCACGGCGGGATGGTCCTCGTCGGCGACTACGTGTACTTCGGCCACGATCAGAACGGCGGCAGCCCGGTGTGTGTGAACTTCAAGACCGGGGAAATCGTGTGGGGGCCGGAGAAGCCGCCGGCCGGCGGGCAACGATCCGCGGCCGTCCTTTACGCCGACGGGCGGCTCTACTTCCGGTACGAGAACGGCGTGCTGGTGCTGATCGAGCCGTCGCCCGAGGAGCTGAAGGTGGTGTCGTCGTTCAAGCTACCGGTCGCCGACCAGCGTTCGTACCCGCAGAGCTGGCCGCACCCGGTCATCGTTAACGGAAAGCTCTACATCCGCGACCAGAGCGCGATGTACTGCTACGACGTAAAGGCGGCCGGGAACTGACCCCGTACAGAACTCGCGGATGATTGACGTGGGGTGGGACAAGGCTCTGCGCCGTCCCGCCAGGCAACGAGAAACAGGTAGGCTCTCTCGTAGGGTGGGACCAGGCTCTGCGCCGTCCCACCATTGCGCTCCGAAGCCGGTGGGACGGCGCAGAGCCTGGTCCCACCCCACGACAATCCGACACCCGTCCGTGATGGGCGTATCAGTGGCACGGGCTGAGCGCCTTGAAGACGCAACCTGCATCCTGAGTTGCACTCGAAGGGTACCTCGTCACCGACTTGAACAAATCCTTGCGCTCTTGTCCGCTTTGCGTGAAAATCCGGTCGCGTTCGGCCAGATGTAGCCCTTCCGGCGGTTGTGCCTGATCCGCGGTTGTGCTCCGGATGCGGTTTTCACTTCCACCGCCCGCGGCGTTTGACTGCCACGCGAATGGGGTGCATGATCCCTTTGGTTACAAGTGCCACGCACTTCTACCGTACAAGGAGGTCCGTCGTGAAAGTGCGCGCCCTGTTCTCTTTCGCCGTCGCCGCCGGTATCAGCGGTTCGGCACTCGCTGGCCCGCCCGCCGCGCTGCCGGCTTCGGCCACCAGCCCGAACCCCAACCAGACGCTCGCCGACGACGTCGCGTACCGCCTCCGCTCCACCGGTAACGCGAGCGGTGCGGACGTCTCCATCGTGGCGCAAGAGGGGATCGTCACCCTCGGCGGCACTGCCAAGGACGCGGCCCAAAAGGCCCAGATTATCGCCGACGTCAAGAGCGTGAACGGCGTGATCGTCGTGCGCGACAACGTCCGGGCGCTGAACGCCGGTGTGGTGCAGGTGCAAGACCCGCCGATCGGGCTGGCCCCGATCGCCCCGACCCCGCTCGGCCCGACTGGTGCCCCGATGGCGGCGGGACCGAACCTCGCCGCTCCGCTGGCCCCGCCGGCGGGKGCCGCTCCGCTGAACCCGATCGTCGAGCCGACCCCGCTCGGGTTCCCCGGACAAGCGGCCCCGGATCTGCAAGCGCCCAACCTGCCGCCCTACGCGTGGCCGACCTACGCCCCGCACAACAACGTGAGCCGCGTGGCGTACCCGCAGGCGTACCCGTACAACGCGTTCCCGTTCATCGGGCCGTACTACCCGTTCCCGAAGGTGCCCCTCGGCTGGCGTAAAGTGACGCTGGAATGGGAAGACGGGCACTGGTACATGGGCCGTACCGCCGCTCCGCACGACTACTGGCGCGTCAAGTTCTGGTGATTTTGAGAGTGGGCAGAGGACAGTGGGCAGTGGGCAGTCAAAGACTGTCCGCTGCCTTTCTCTGTTCTGCCCACTTTCCACTGCCCACTGATCCAGCAACCGGCCTTTCCACCGCCCGCCCGTTCGGCAACAATTCCCACATGGACGCACGTAAAGTTCTCGGCCCGGACGGGCTGATCGCGAAGAAGTTCGCCGGCTTCGAGTCGCGGCCCCAGCAACTCGACATGGCCGATGCCGTGGCCGATGCGCTCGACCGCAAGCGGCAACTTCTGGTCGAAGCCGGAACGGGTGTGGGGAAATCGTTCGCGTACCTCGTACCCGCGATCCAGGCGGCGAGTGCCCGGAAGGATTTCAAGGTCGTCATTTCCACGCACACGATCAGCCTGCAAGAACAGCTCATCCGCAAAGACCTGCCGTTCTTGCAATCGGTACTGCCCGGCGACTACCGGCCGGTACTGGTGAAGGGTCGGGGGAACTATCTCAGCCTCCGTCGGCTCCGGGCCGCGCAGACCAAAGCGAGTTCGCTCCTCGACACGCCCGGCGCGATCGACCAACTGATCCAGATCGGCCGCTGGTCCCGCCAGACCCAGGACGGCAGCAAGTCCGACCTGCCCGTACAGCCCTACGAACCGGTATGGGATCTGGTGCAGAGCGACAGCGGTAACTGTCTCGGCCGCAAGTGCCCGCACAACGCCGACTGCTTCTACTTCCAGGCCCGGAAGCGGGTGTTCGGGGCCAACATCCTCGTTGTCAACCACGCGCTCTTCTTCGCCGACCTGGCCCTGCGGCGGTCGGGCGGCGGCGTACTCCCCGACTACCAGGCGGTCATCTTCGACGAGGCCCATACGCTCGAAGACGTCGCCGCGGACCACCTCGGTATCGGGCTCTCGCAGGGCGGTGTCGAGTACCTGCTCAGCCAGCTTCTTGCCCCGCGCACACACAAGGGAATCCTCGCCACCCTCGGGGACGGCGACGCAGTCGCGCAACTCGAAGCCACGCGCCAAGCGACCGAGAAGTTCTTCCTGAGCGTTTACCAGTGGCAGATCGCACAGCCCGACAGGAGGGGCGGCTCATTTTCCGGTGGGAACGGTTCGAACGCGGTGTCGGGGAGCGGCCGTGTGCGCGAACCGAAAGTCGTTCCGGACACACTCAGCGGCGAACTCACGAAACTCGGTGACACGCTCCACGAACTCGCGAAGGGCCGAGACGCCGAAGAGGAGCGGATGGAGCTGACCAGCCGCGGCGACCGCCTCTACGCGATGTCGAAGAGCGTGAAGGAGTGGCTCAACCAGGATCTGGACGATCAGGTGTACTGGGTGGAAGTGAAGCCCGGCCGCGTGCCGCGGGTGTCGCTCGCCAGCGCGCCCATTGAGGTCGGGCCGGCGCTCAAGGCCCAACTCTACGACAAGGTGCCGAGCGTGATCCTCGCCAGCGCCACACTCTCGGTCGGCGGCGCCGACGGGTTCCGCCTGTTCCAGAAACGACTCGGCCTCGATGGCTCGGAAACGCGTCTGCTCGGCAGCCCGTTCGACTTCCCGAAACAGGCCGAGTTGCACCTCTTCAAAACCATGCCCGATCCGTCCGCGATGGCGGCGCGGTACGAGGACGAGGTGCTGAAACGCATCCCGGATTACGTCGCCAAGACACAGGGCCGGGCGTTCGTGCTGTTCACGAGCTACGGCTTTCTGAACCGCGCCGCCGCGCAACTCGGTCCGTGGTTTGCGAAGAACGGCTACACGCTACTCGTGCAGGGCAGCGGACTGCCGACGCCGAAACTGCTGGAGCAATTTCGCGAAGCGAAGAAGGCGGTGCTGTTCGGCGTGGACAGCTTCTGGCAGGGCGTGGACGTGCGCGGCGAAGCGCTGAGCAACGTCATCATCACGAAGTTGCCGTTCGCCGTCCCCGACCGGCCACTCACCGAAGCGCGTCTGGAGGCGATCGCCGCGGACGGCGGAAACGCGTTCATGGACTATCAGGTGCCGCAAGCGGCGATCAAATTGAAGCAGGGGTTCGGCCGGCTGATCCGCACCTCCACCGATAGCGGGATCGTGGTCCTGTTCGACCCGCGCGTCCTGACGAAGCCCTACGGTAAAGTGTTCCTCGACGCACTGCCCGATGCGAAACGCTTCATCGACGGCGAAGAAGTGCCGCCGAGCGAGGGGAAGGGGAGCAAGCGTAAAGCGAAGGCGGGGTGAAAGTCGCGGCGCTGTACTCCGCGGTCGTCTCCGGTTGCTCCCATCTGCGCGAGCGAACTGAGCCGCGTACTCCGCTCGGGTGGGCAAGGGTGCCGACGCCGGAGGAGACGGGATCGCGGACGCCGGCCGCATCAATCGACCGAAAGCTCGATGGCGTTCTCGCCCCTCTTGATCTCGACCTCGAGTCCCGAGGATTCGGGCTTCTCGTACTTGGTGGGGATCGGAACATACACGGGTCGGGCGACGTGGATCTGCTTGGCGAGCTCCTTCGGTGGGGCGGCCATGTGCTTGAATTCGAGCGTTTCGACCGCCACCTTGCACCGCCCGGCCGGAACCCCGGACGCGCGGTAAGACCCGTCCGGACTGATCGACCCGGTGACCGGCGTCCCGCCCGATTCCGGGAAGAATTTCACCACGCCCGCAGTAACGGGCTTTCCGCCGTTTGTCACCTTCCCGTATGCGTCCCCGATCCCGGCGGCGCCGCCGCACCCGGCGAGTACGAGCGCAGCAACGCCGCCGAGGGCACCAAGGGAAATTCGGGCACCGGTGAAGTCACGTGGCATGGTGGAGAGTCTCATCGGAACACAGCGGTTGAGGAGAAGCCCCGCCCACGGTGGGCGGGGCGGACGCACCTCTCGGGCTTACCAGTCGCTCGCGAGGACCTTCCCGTCCTGCGGGTTGCAAGCGTACATCCAGGTGGTGGCGCTCATCCCGGACGTGATGCCCCGAACGCTCCCGTCCCCGAGCCCGGCGTTCATCACCCCGGTGGAGAGCGCCTGGAGCCGAGTCGGGTCACAGTTCGCCTGAGTGGTCCCGAACTGCGGCGGCCCGGCCGCACCGTGGAACACCGGGTTGTTCGGGTACTCGTACGGGCAGCCCACCCACTCCGTGATCGCCCGACCGCCGGGGTTCGAGCTGTACGGGCAACTCGACCGCCGCTCGGCCCAGAGCACCGTGTTCGACGACCCGTCCGTGATCCCCTGGACCGACAACGAGCGCGTGCACTTGCTCAGGTCCCATCCGTTCCACACGTCGGACGCCACGTCGTTGGGGTTGCCGAACACCTGGATGTTCAGGGCATAGTTGGTCACGGCGAAAGTGGTGCTGGGGATCCAACTGTAGAGCTGTGACGGGTACGACTGGGTTCCGGTCGCCGCGTCGGACGGGGCGGTGTACGTCTTCAGAACTTGGGCCTGGTTGATCGTTCCACCGGTCGGCCCGCCCCACATGCCGTACTGTTCGATCTGCTGGCGGAGGGCGTTCTGTTCGATGAACGGGAGGAGGATGATGTGGGCGGTGACGTCCACATTGGCGTCCCGGTAGACCCCCGAGTACGACGGGGTCACGTAGGGGGCCCAGGACGGGCTCCACTCGATCGGGAGCGACTGGAACGTGTCGTTCGCGGAGTGACAGGCCAGCCCGATCTGTTTCAGGTTGTTCTGCGACTGCATCCGGGCGGCGGCGTCGCGGACCTTCTGGACCGCGGGGAGCAACAGACCGATGAGGATCGCGATGATCGCGATCACCACCAACAGTTCAATAAGTGTAAACGCGCGGCGGCGGACGATGGCGAGAGGCATGGAGAGCTCCGTTTGGATGAGACAGTAAAAAATCCTCGGTCAATAACTCGACACCAACAGGAAACGTTAAGACAACACCGAGAGCTCAAATGTTTTGTCCGGGAGTTCCGACACCAAAACGACCGCGATTTGAGATCTCACCGACCACCCCAATAGGCGCAATGGGAGTTTTCAGGACGGACAAGAAGCAGCGGATAGAGACCGGGGCCGCCCAATGGCCCCGGTGAAGAACGCTCAAAAACCCTCAATGTCGCCAGCCCGCGATGCGTTACACATTTTTTTCACCCGAGCTTCCTCATGTCGAATACAGTTCAGAAAAATAACAAATGTCAGGCTGGCTGATTTGCGAGAAAAGTGTTTCCAATTCGTAACGGAGGCGCGTCTCGCAACATGTCATCCCGGGTCGGGTGTCGCTGTACAATGGGCGCGATCCGATCTGCTCTGCAGTGAAGGGTTCGTGACGTGTCAAACGTTCCGGTCGGAGCGGGGTTCGGTCGGGCGGGTCGGTGCCCGATTGTGGGCCTCGTACCCCTCACGGCTCACAAGGGGGATGTGAGATGAGTTCCCCGGCGCAGGATCGCGCGTGGTTCATCGACCAGGTGCGCGAACACCAGGCTCGTCTGCGGGCTTCGATCCGCGCGCTCGGGGTCCGGACCGAAGCGGTGGACGACTTCGCCCAAGACACGCTCTTTCTCGCGTGGCAGAAGCGCGCGGAATTCGACCCGACCGGGGAGTTCGGGGCGTGGGTGGTGCAGATCGCCCGCCGACTCGTCGCGAACGAGCGCCGCAAGGAGGGGCGGCGCAGCCGGATCTTGGCCGGGGAGGTCACCGACCTGATGTTGCAACTCGCGCAGAAGGCCGACGGCCCGCTGACGTGCCTGGAGCGGGCCGAGGCCCTCACCGCCCTCCAATCGTGTTTGGGGGAATTGCAGCCGCAGGCCCGGGAAATGATTCGGTGGCGGTACTTCGACCAGCTCTCGCCGGGGGCGATCGCGGGTCACATGGGCCGGTCGTCGAACTACGTGCGCCAGGGCCTGCTCCGGCTCCGACGGACGTTGTCGGAGTGCCTCGAACACCGGCTCCAGAGCGRGGGRGGGTGACGCCGATGYCCGSGGGAAACGAACCGCCGGTGGATCGCTCACGGGTCGACGAAGCTCTGGGCCGGGTTCTCGAGGGCGAGGCCGAGCCGGGAGACGTGGAGGTACTCGTCGCGGCCATGCGACGGGACGAGCACTTCGCGCGCGAAGTCATTCGGCTGTTTGCGGTCGACGACCTCCTCCGTCAGAGTCACGAACCGGACGGCGGCGCCTTTACCGCCGCGGTCCGGACCCGATTGGCGGCCGAGGACAGTGCGGACACCTTCACCCGAACCGTCCTCGAACAGCTTCCCGCGGCCGACGGTCCTCCCGTTACGACCCCGTCGGGCGGCGCGCGCCCCGCGCGCCGATCCGCCTGGCGGACGCCGGCGTTCTGGGCCGCCGTTGTCGCCGTCGTGTCGATCATCGGCGGGGGCTGGGGGGGGGCACGCGGGGCGGGGCGTTCCGGAGACGAAAACAGGTCCGGTCAGGACATCGCGTGGCTGAACAATGCCCAGGATTGCGAATGGGCGGAGCGCGGGACGCCCATAGGGGGACTCAGCCCCGGTAAAGTGCTCCAGCTCGAAAAGGGCCTTGTCGAGATCTGTTTCCCGGCCGGGGCCGTTGTCGTTCTGCAGGGCCCGGCGACGCTGGAACTTCTCACCCCCAGCAGCGTCCGGCTGGTGCGCGGCCGGTTGACGGCGCGCGTGCCCGAAGCGGCCCGGGGGTTCGAAGTTCTTTCCCGGGAAGGCAAGGTCGTGGACCTCGGAACGGAGTTCGGTGTCAGCGTGGCGGACGACGGCTCCGCTCGGGTGTTCGTTTTCCGCGGCGAGGTTCTCGCCCACCCGGCCGGGACCGGAGCCACGAACCCGATCAGCGTCCGGGAGCAGCAGTCCGCCCGGATCGGCGCGGAGGGCGTTTCCCTTCAACCGCCGG
>BFBZ01001859.1_pt1 | contig 12940 bp, 11 predicted proteins | sample 1888401 | NCBI WGS metagenome assembly BFBZ01 (sample SAMD00112614, study PRJDB3348) | symbiont metagenome | host: Chara braunii | reverse complement strand
TGATGCCCCTGGTTGTCTCCAAGTGTCGCTACGACGCAAGTTGGGACTTTTCACAAACGCCCCCCCGGCCAAGATTGCAAAATGGCAACCCCATCCGTTGGTACGTAGGCTCCGGCACGCCTAGCAATGGCAATCCGGCTTGTTCGCAAGATCAATCGCTGTTCACCAGCTTTGACAATTTCAATAACCTCAGCAACAACGCCAGTGCGATGCGCGATCTATTCGATCACGGCAATCCCCACGCAATGCGCATTGGTGACAACACCATGCTTCTTGATCAGGCTGATGGGATTGCCCCGGAATTCGTTCGCAGAATCAATAGCTGCAGCGCAGCCGGCAACCGTACTTGCGAGTACGTGACTGTGTTGGTCGTTGCACAGTCGCAGAACGCCGTCCCAACAAAGATCACGGGTTTTGCATGCCTGCACATCCTGTCCGGTACCGTCAACACTAGCGGGGGCAATGGCAACTACTACGTAACGGTCGAGTTAAGCACGCTATGTCAGAACAACTCGTCGGCAGGACTCTCCCAGCCCAACGCGGTTTACCGGGTGAGGCTTGTTCAATAGGCGCAACGCACTCGCGCGCCAGCTGACGTGGAGACCTCGAAAGTGGTGGTCAGCTGGTAGGCATCTCTTCACAGTGACAATGACGGAATGTCCGACCTGATCGGCCGTCAGTGCCCGAGTGCGAGTACCCAGTGAAACTCAACGAAGTCTCCCGCCTTCAGGTCGGCGACGCTGCCGTCGGCGAATGCTACGCCGCCGGAAGCGTGCCATCACAACAAAGCGGCCCGCCTGGACATCGGAGCCCAAGACCGCCCCCCGCAGTGCGGCCGCCGACTGCACCTGGGTGGCGCTGTCGGTGTCGTAGCGCAGTCCATTGAGGATGATGCTGCCCAGACCATCGGCCGCTCCGGTGCCGGCGGCGTCGGCGGTCACACGCCCGTGCCACCCGAGCCGACGCCGGAGCCGCCCATGCTGCTGTTGCCGGCGGTACTCGTGCCGCTTTCCGTGCTGTCTGTGACATCTGTGCTGTTGGAGTCCGCTCCCGCTCCTGCAGCAGGGGTGTCCTCTCCTGTGCCTGTCGCTGCCGCACCACCCGTTCCGACACCAAGACCAGCCGCCAGACCTCCGCTGCTGCCGCATGACAGCAGCAAGGCTACGAAGCCCGCGGAAAAGAGGCCGAGCGTGAATCGCTGCCAAGGGGGCTTGATCTTGTTCATGGCGTGGGCGCGCTTTCAGTCTGGTGGTCGGGGTGGTGGCACGCTCTCGTCTTCGTAATAGGTGTAGATGCCGACCCGGATGCGCCCCGTTGCTCCGGAAGGGGCGCGGTCGACCGCCTGCGTCATTTCCTGGGCCAGCTCGTGGTGCAGGGCGGCCCATCGCTCCCTGACCAGACGCTGTATCTGCTCGCATTCCTGCAGCGTGAGCCCGCGCGCATACACCGCGCGCTCGAGCATCCTGGGCTCCTCGCCCAGCGTGTTGGAGACGGCCGCCAGCAGATGGTCGCGGCCGTTGTCGCCCAGGAAGGCGAGCATCGATTGCAGGTCTTCCACCGGCACGAAGCCGTCGGTCGTGAGCTCGACCACGCCTTCTTCCTCGCTCACCATGTTCAGGCGCACCAGCTCGTCGAGGATGGTGCGGTGATGCACGTCGCCGCGGCTGCTCATCCGCGCCATGGCCTCGAAGGAGGGGGCAGCGTTGCCGGCGGTGATGGGCAGGCGCCGGAAGGATTCGTTCTGCGTAAGCATCTGCAACCACAACGTGAAAGTCTTGGCTGCTGCCGACAGTTCTGTGTGGGGCAGGGGGTCGACGGTGGCCCGTACCTTGGCGGTCACCGCCTTTCGGTTCAGGCCGGTCGTTATGGACAGTTGGCTCAGGTTAGGCCTGGGCACGCCCTGGCCGCGCCAGCTTCGCTGCGCCTCCTCGATCAGAAGGTCGCGCAGCAACTCCTCGAGGTGGGGATGCTTGACCCCCATCGCGAGGGCAAGCCTTACCACCGGGCGAAGAATGCGAGCGCAGGCAGCAAGAGCCCAGTCCAGCCGGTGTTCCATGGAAAAGAGCGTTATTCCATAAGGTACGTTTGAAAAAGGGTCTGCGGCGCCTACCGACGATGGCAGTTTGCGCACTATTGTCCTGCGCAATAGTTCTCATGTGAATTCTTTGGACTACTGTTTAAGCGTTATCCGGCGCCGGTTCCATCGGCCAAACGCCTTATGCAGGTCTCGCGAGTGCCTGCGACCAGGGCCTAGAAGGCAAGGGCGCCCGCCTCGGGGTGGCGAGCTTGCAACAGTCCATTCAATCCCGTACGCTGGCCCGAAGTCCACGCACCGTGTCCGAGGCTGCCAAGCGGGCCTTCCGGGACGCCAAGGAGTCCAGCCATGGCAAGCCGATCGAACGGCCTCGCGGCCGAAATGGAAGCAGTGCGAACACTGGCGCTCGTCGGTGCAGCCGCCGCCGGCAAGACCTCCCTTGCCGAAGCCATGCTGCACAAGGCGGGTGCCATCGGAGCCTGCGGCAGCGTGGAGCGCGGCAGCACCGTCAGCGACCACGATCCGCTCGAACGACGCATGCAGCACTCGCTCAACGCGTCCGTGATGCACCTCACCCATGCCGGCACGCGCATCCACTTCATCGACACGCCCGGCGGCCCCGACTTCCTCGGTCAGAGCCTGCCGGCGCTGGAGGCGGTCGAGACAGTAGCGGTGGTCGTCAATGCCGCCACCGGCATCGAGCCGATGACGGTGCGCATGATGGAGTACGCGGCCTCGCGCCACCTCGCCCGCATGATCATCGTCAGCAAGATCGACTCGCAGGGCATTTCGCTGGCAGGCCTGCTGGCCGACATCCAGGCGACCTTCGGCCGCGAATGCCTGCCGCTGAACCTGCCCGACGGGGTTGGCAGACAGGTTGTGGACTGCTTCTTCAACCGATTCGGGCAATCCGATTTCGGCCCCGTCGAAGCGGCGCACCGCGCGCTGGTGGAGCAGGTGGTCGAGGTCGACGCGGCCTTCGTCGACCGTTACCTGGAGGAGGGCGACGTGAGTCCGTCGGAGCTGCACGCGCCGCTCGAGCAGGCGCTGCGCGAAGGCCACCTGATCCCTGTGTGCTTCGTCTCGTCGCGCAGCGGCGCCGGTGTGGCCGAATTGCTGGACGTGATCGTCAAGCTCCTGCCTGACCCGACCGAGGCCAACCCGCCGGACTTCATCGTTGGCGAAGGCGCCGAGGCCAAGCCCATGGAGGCCAGGCCCGACCCGACGCTGCACGTGCTGGCGCACGTGTTCAAGGTCACGAGCGATCCCTATGTCGGCAAGCTCGGCATCTTCCGCGTACACCAGGGCACGATCACGTCCGACAGCCAGCTCTACGTCGGTGACGGCCGGAAGCCCTTCAAGGTGGGGCACCTCTTCATGCTGCAGGGCAAGGACCACGTGGAGGTCTCGCGCGCGCTGCCGGGCGACATCGTGGCGGTGGCCAAGGTCGAGGAGATCCATTTCGATGCCGTGCTGCACGACGCGGCGGAAGACAGCCACGTCCATCTCGCGCCGCTGGCGTTTCCCGTGCCGGTGCACGGGCTGGCCGTGGAGCCCAAGCGCCGTGGCGACGAGCAGCGCGCCTGGGAGATCCTCGGCAAGCTCGCGGCGGAGGACCCATGTTTGCGCATCGAGCACGTGGTTGCGACCAACGAGACGGTCCTCTACGGGCTTGGCGAGCTTCACCTGCGCACCGTGCTCGAGCGACTGCGCGAGGTGTACCGCTTCGAAGTGCAGACCAGGCCGCCACGAATTGCCTACAGGGAGACCGTGACCGCACCGGCAGAAGGCCATCACCGGCACAAGAAGCAGACCGGAGGCGCTGGCCAGTTCGGCGAAGTCTTCCTGCGTATCGAGCCGCTGGCACGTGGCGCGGGCTTCCAGTTCGCGGACGAAGTCAGGGGCGGCGCGATTCCGGGCCAGTTCATCCCGGCGGTCGAGAAGGGCGTGCGGGAGGTGCTGGTGTGTGGCGCGATTGCCGGCTACCCGGTGGTCGACGTCCGCGTCGTGGTGCACGACGGCAAGCACCACAGCGTCGACAGCAAGGACATCGCCTTCGCGACCGCCGGCCGCAAGGCTTTCATGGCTGCGATTCGCGAAGCCCGGCCGGTGGTGCTCGAGCCGATCGTGCAGATCGAGATCGACGTGCCCGAGCACTCTGTTGGCGACGTCACGAGCGATCTGTCGTCGCGGCGCGGCCTGGTCACCGGGACGTCGACCCTGGGAGCCGGTACCGTGGCAGTCGGCGGGCAGGTGCCGATGGCCGAACTGGCCAACTACCAGTCGCGGCTCAACGCCATGACCAGCGGACAGGGCCGCTACACCATCGCGCTGTCGCACTATGAAGCCGTGCCGCCGAGCGTCCAGCAGACGCTGATGGGGCAGTATCGGGGGCGGGAAGCCTGCGGCGACCACAATCGCATGACACATTCATTTCCCTAAGTCATTGATTTAATTGACATCGATTCTGCGAGTCATGTGATTTTGGTCTACCCGAATCTTGACCAAAATCGCATGACTCGCGCAAATCGAGCCATATTCTGTGGACTGCCGCAAATTTCAGACCAAAAAATGAGAACCCGCGCAGCGGTCATGCTGTGAACTGGATGCGGGCGAGAGGCTGGTGGCCATCCTCCAGTTGGGGTTTCCCATGCGGCGAAGTGCGCTCGGCGAATTGGAGGGGCTGTGGAGTCGCTGGAGAGGCCAAGGCCCCACCGGTGTCGAGCATCAAGCTCGCTTCGACAACTGTGCGAACTCTCGTTATGAGAGGAATGACTGCTTCCAAGCTGGTTTGTTTGGCCAAGCGTGGTGGTGCTGCGGTGAGCTGATGGCACTCTGCACTCTGTGATGTTCGCCGCGGTTCGGATATGGACCGCGAAGGTACGGTAGTTCTGGCCGGAACGCCGTGGTCGCTCGGGATGTCGGCCCGTATTGCACCAGGGCGCGACGTACTAGCAAGCCCTGCGTCTTCTAGGTCGAAGGATTCGCAGCATGTGATGAATCTTTGTGGCGAAACCCTCGCAGCTTGCTTCGATTCGTGTCCGCCTAGATGCTTGAACAGGTCGAGAGCAGACTGGTAGTCGATCTCATGTTCAAAGTGTCACCGGCTTCTCTTCTCGCGTTCCCCGAACCCAGTCTGCAGAGACTTGGGGAGTTCACTTCCACCTTCTCTGTGGGTGCCTCAAGGTTCGTTCATCCTGATGGAATAAAGATAAATTGGAGCACCAAAAGTGATCCGTTTATATTTTTCGCAAAGCACTATCAGCACGACGAATTAAATTTTTGCAACGCCGAACGAAATCGTGAATTTTCTACTGAAAACTCCTGCTTTCGGGGAGTTTGCAAATTCGCATGAATTCGGCAAAAATGGAAAAATGCCATCTGAAGAAGTCAGAACCGCAGAACAGGTCGCGGCATGGTTTGCACGCAACGGAATCACTGTCACCAGTTGGGCGCGGGAAAATGGGTTCGACCCAAAGATTGTTTACGCGTTGCTCTCGGGTAGAACGCGCGGTCGCCATGGAAAGTCTCATGCCGCGGCAGTTGCACTAGGAATGAAGTCAAAGGCAGACTTCACTACTAACAAGGAGCATCTACCTCTGGACCAATGAATTTTTTATGACTCTCTTGTACCTCTGCCGATGCAGAGCCGGCCTTCCTGGCCTTTAAATAGAGAAGCCCATGTCTCCTCGCCAAAGGTGACATGGGCTTGTGAGTTCGGAATTTGCCGAACGCGGTAGACACGGAGCTCAATTTACTCCGCTCCATTGTCGACTTTTTCAAGTTGCTGTCAAGGCGGCAGATAGCCGTTTGGGGGCGTGTATGCAAGATTTATATCGTCGTTTCGGCGAGGGCCGGATGCGCGCGTGCCGTTCTTACGCGCAAGATCATCGGCCGCGCGATCACACCTCCACTACTGCGTGTCATCACCGCTCCGGGGTGTCGTGCGGACCTTTCACATGCTTGGCCCACGCTCCCTGCAGATGGCTTGCTCGGCGGAGGAGGCAGAGATGAAGGCGTTCACAGCTAGGGCGTTGCGCAAGAAGCTCCTCACGCCTCCGCCTCCTGCCCGCAGAAAAAACTCAACCACGCTGGCGATTCCGTACTCCCGAAAGATGAGGGGGAGCCTGTACGCCTACCGCATGTCCAGATACAGCTTGTGGATCGAGTTGGAGTTCGATCGATCAGTTGTTTCGTTCAACCTCGAGCCGCCAGTTTGGACTTTCACGGACGATGCGAATGAGGAGGGCGTCGTCATCGATGCGGTATCACTCGATGTCGCCAATCATCTGACACTGCATTTTTCCCGATCCAACGCAAAAATTCTTGATGCCGGGATTGAGCGGATCAAAAACTCCCAGGAGTTGTCCGAGCTTAACGCCGGCATTAAAATTTGGGACGATCTGGAGAAGTGGGAAAAGTTGGATCGGACGAACAAGAATACGTTGTTGCGATATTTATGGTCTGCTGAATTGGTCGTTGATGCGCAAATAGAAAAATTCATCCTATCCGAGTTAAATGATGTGAGGAAGCTTTCTGTTTGGGACTTTTTTAACAAATTAAAAGCGTATGACCCCGAGGAAATAAAGTCCGCGATTGCGAATTTAATTGTTGAGGGGAAAATATACGTCGATATGACGCGGCGCCTCTCGCCTGAATCTGAAGTCTCCTTGAAGGAGATTTTTCATGCGTGAAAAACTGTCCTCGATCGGGGTCGAAAATTGGCCCAGCTCTGTAAAAATAGAATTCCCCTCTGACGTTGAGCTAGCGCGTTATGACGCCCGGCGAACAGCCTTAATAAGATATTCGCAAGGATTATGTTTAAGCGAAACCATCAAAGAAGCTGGGTGCAGCAAGACAGAGCTCTATCGTCTCATTGCTAGGGCCTTGAAGATTGACGAATATGGCCTGCCGTATGGCCATCGTATTCTTTTGAAAGGGCAGCATGTAAATAAGAATAGAAAGAACGATGAGCGCAAGTGCCTCTCAAAAAAGCCGCTGCCCGGCGCGTTCAGCCTTCTGCTAAAGAATCACCCAAAAATAAAAAAAGCAATCGATGATCTTGTTTTGCAGAGAGCGTCATCCATAAAGATCTGCACCTCCTTCAAGACCGCTTGCCAGAATGAAGGTCTTCAAAATCCCGCCTATCCCTTCAATAGCAAGTCAGAGGGGCTCACGGCCCTCAAGCGCTACGTTCGGGAACTTGAGAATGTCCGTGACCGCAACGAAACGGCGCAGGCGGATTTCTGGCGCGAAAGCGCTTCGCGCGCTGGGAGTGACGATTACTACGCTCCCTACAGGAAGGTTGAACTGGATGGCTACTGGTTCGACGTGGATAGCGAGGTTGAATATGAAGGACGAGAACCCGGCTCGGTGGTGAGGATTCCCGTCACGCGGATCTGGATCGTTGCGGTGATAGATGTGGCCAGCACTTGTTGTCTTGGTTATGCCCTTGATTTCGGGGAGAACTATTCCACTTCAACAGTCCTCTCGGCCCTACGAAACTGCATGCTTCCTTGGAAGCCTCGGACGTCCGACTCCTCGATTCGGTACACCGAGGGAGACGGTTTTCCGTCGATGCACGAGGAGCTCGCGTACATGTGTTTCGATGAGCTTCACATGGACAACGCGGGCTCGCAGCTCTCGGCAATGGCACTGACAGCGATTCACCGCAAGTACCGCGCGGTACCGGTTTACGGCCCTGTTGCCACACCAAACAAGCGGCCCTTAGTGGAAGGTGCCTTCTCCATCTTCGAGAAGGCAGGATTCACAGACTGGAAGTCGATCGGCAGGATTTCTTACAGCGTTCTGCATCACGCGATCGACGCCCTATTGGCCGCATACAACAACTCCCGTTCGCCAGGCTCGACGAACACAAGAATGGGAGCGATGCGCGACATGGTCTCGGCCGCTGGCTGGATGAATCGACGGATCCCATTGAGGGAGCGCGAGGGGCTCCAACGCTACGAACTGGCGGATCGCGCACGAGTCAGGCTGGACGAAAAGACCCGCGTAGTGCAATGGAAGGGCGCTCGTTACTACGGCCCGTGCCTCTTGAAGGTGGGGCCAGGCGCGGAGGTTCTGGTTCAAGCGAACTCGCAAGACCCGAGAGAAATTCTTGTGACTTGTTGTCGCACTGGACAGGATCTGGGGATCCTGCTGGTCGAAAAGCGTTGGCGAGCACACCCAATTCATGTGCGTGTTCGGATGTGGCTCGAAAGCGATCCTCAGTTGCGTCATCTACGCAGCCAGGGCAGCAACATCATCGATGCGCTGCATGCGTACATTGGAACGAAGAGCCGCAATGCGAAGCAAGAGCGGAAAAAGGCTGCTATCGCCCAAAGCTTCTTGAGAACTGGCGACTCTCCGGACTCTGTGCCTCGGCCCGCGAACGAGCAACCTTCACCGCCTGACACTACGAAGACCAGTTCTCACGCCAGGCCCAAAGGGGAACAGCGCAAGCACGCAAGCCATGCGTTCGTTCTCAAGCTGCTGCAAAACATTGGGACCTTGTAATGAGCCATGAGAAGCGAATGGTTGAGCTCATGAAGATTACAGGCCCCATCATGTCGGGAAGCGCATTCCATGTCGAGACAGCACAGACCAAAGCGTGCTGCGCTGCGATCCTGCACTGGCTGCGAATAGGGATTTTGGGGGGGCTCATTGTTGGCCCTGCACGGCACGGCAAGACATGCGCCATACGTTGGGCAATAAAAGCAATACCGATACTTCTCGGCATCCGCATCCCTGTCTTTGAGATACCTCTCAGATCACAGTTGGAGCCGAAGGAGCGGGATTTCTTCGAGCACTTGCTCCTGTCTGTTCGGCATCGGGACTGGGACGTCGGTTCTATCGGTGAAAAACGCAACCGCTTCAGTGACTTTCTGGCTACGAAGGCTCGGGGTTGCGAAATCAAAACGGTCTTTGTGCACTTTGACGAGGCTCAATACTTGCATGACCAGCATTGGGAGTGGATTCAAAACATCGAGAACGAAGCAGTACTGAGGAAGATCAAAGTCTTCTTTCTTTTCTCAGGACCGCTTGAGTTAGAGGCAGCGAAGGAGCGCTGCGTCCAGCGAGGGATGAGCCATATTGTCGGACGCTTCATGAGCATGGTCTTCTACCTAAGAGGCCTGGAATCAGAAGGGGAGATCAAAGAGTGTTTGGGTGGATTTTCTGAGGGCGTGTATCCAGTGTCAGGAGGGAAGAAACTTATCGCGCACTTCGTCGACTTGCAGGCACGACCGGATTTCTCGCTTGCCTCGTACGCTCCGGCGATGTGGAGGAAATTCTCGAGCATTCGAGCCGCGCAGACCTCGGCAGCGCAGGCAGATGACATGTTTGTACCTATGCACTACCTGACGGCTGCGGTCCTCCATTTTCTAACCGAGCTAGCGATCAACACAGAGAATTCCACAGACGAGGTATTGCTCGAAAATGCAATTGAGGAATGCGGGTTCTCTGACTTCATTCGAAGCATTACCTTTCAATCCGAAGCCCAGCCAAAAGGCGAGCCTTGATGAAGGTCGCGCATCTCTCTGATATGAGAGCAATGAAAATTCTTCTCGTGCGCAGGAAAGATTGGCCGCCGAGGATGTTTGGTTCGGCAATAGGTTGATGGATCATGGAAAAAGTCCCGCGCAGTGCCACGTGGCCAGCAGGCACTTTGCGACCATTCGAGTCGATTCAGGCTATCTCAGCAAAGCTAGCGATCTTCAACTACGTCTCTGCGCTCGGGTACGAGCAAGTCGTACGTGAGTGCGATGCCCGTGCCCTTGCGCGGTTACTAGGGGAGCCGCTCTCTCGAGTCCGGTCGGCGACTGAATTCCCTGAGTGGCAGCAGAGCGTGGAGCTACTCATCAAGGGAAGTTCTATCCGAACGGAAAGAAGCGAGCGCGACCGAAAGCACGCGCCCCTTAGGTACTGCACGCGATGTCTCGGCAATTTCTATCATTCTTGGCTTCACAGCTTATCGTGGATGGAGTGCTGCTTCGTGCATCGAAGAACCCCACTGGTGGTATGTGAAAAGGATATTCTTAGAACGGATTCGTGCACGTTGATTGCGAGGCTTTATGCGATATGGCTTCCACGATTCGGGGAATTCTTGCGTGAGCCTGAGAGGTTCACTGATGCATTTTCCTTGCTGAGCACCCGCAAGCTCATGTACAGCATGAGATCGCTCGAAGTACTTTTCGAGCCCAAGGAGGATAAGCGTGATCACACGCCTTCTTCGCTTGCGGCCTCGCCCTCCAATTCAGGCAGCCAAGATGCAGGTTCGCTTTACTCCCCAGAAGATCGCAGCACGTTCGAAGATGTCCCAAGTGTTGACGGCCGAATCGACAAGAAGCGCGGGGGAGAGAGGGAGGAGGGGACAGTTGAGGGCTTGGCACCGCGTGGCCGAAAACGGCTTGATGTTGGCTCATTTGGGACAGGCCTCTTATGCAGCGCAGCCCCCTCACGCGGTGCATTGGTTCGTGGCGTGGTCAGTACGCTCCAGGAAACGACTGAACACCTACTGAACCAAACCCATCAATCTCGTCAAGTTTGCCGTGGCCAGTCCGACTTCTCCGCGGACAGTTCGTATCCGGATTTTTGGGGATGCATGGCACATGTGCTGTCAACTCATGAATACAGTCCCGAGCAGGCATTGGTGTCAAACTTCTTCGGACGGCTGAAAAATGGCCACGAGGGCTGCTTGAAACGGCTGAAAGACCGATATGACGAGGGTGACCATTGCGTGCCAAGTTTCGATGGATTTGATGACAATCAATACATCGCCTACCGCCTGCGTCGGTGTGGTGTGTGCCCACGATTGGTTACTTTCGAACTCTTGCAGCATCTGCTAAGCCCCAATTTTGTGAGGAACAAAATTACAATGGGTGCGATCTCTTCTCGTTCCCCGTTTCATGAGAAAAAAAATTGGCCTCCTATTTGGATTTGGATGAAAAATATCCCGAGATCGAACGAGTGGGATGAGCGCTCTTTTAGTTCTAGCGCTCGACGTGTATTGCCTCCCTTAGCCCGAAAGCTACTCTTTGAGCAGCACTTACGAGCTCTCGAATGGGCGTTATTTCGTAAAGAGGGCTTCGCAGGTGAACTTGGACGCATCGGGCTAGCCGCCAATGAGATCGTGTGTGATTTCCGGTTGGTCGTTGTGTCAACTAAGCGCTACGACGGCGGCGTTTCACATACATACTTTGATTCAGAAGAGTCGGCGCGCCCGGATTGGAGCGCATTAACAAAACAGCGGCCGTCCCACATCAATGATTCATTTCAAGCGCTCAAAGACGTGCGGAATCGCATCAGGGTTGAACCTCTTTAACGTGAACGACAGCTCTCCGTGTGGCTGGCCTTTTAGTCGCACTCGAGCTCCCCTGGTTCCAGCAAATCTACGCGCTGCGCGGCAACGTAGCGCATGGCAAACCCGCACACTGAGCACCTGGTCGTCGGTGCGTTCGTCTGCCCGCTCGTTGTGTTTCTCCCTTGAGCGCAAGAACCGGGAACTTTGCGCATCATTTGCGGGCGCTTGAGTGGGCGTTGCTTGAGAAAGAAGGGCAGGGCGCCGAGCTTGGCCGCGTCCAATCTGCTACCGACGACCTTACGCAAGATCTTCAGGTGGCGGTGGCTGCTACCAAGCGCAGAGACCGTTCGGTGTCATACACCTACTTTGACGCTGTCGAGGCGTTACGGCCAGATTGAACCGAATTGGCGAAACGGCGCCCTCGCCATGCAGACGATTCGTCCCGCGCGCTGATGGTGCGTATTCCAGTGCACCTGAGCACTCGGTCCGGGAACATGGTCACCGTGTCTGGTGATCATGAGCATCAGAATTCCGAGTTTCATCTCCGAATGGAAGTTCAGAATTTCTTGGATCACCCGAGAGGTTCACGTTGCGTGCTCAGGCGGAGTTGGTCTCGCTCGTCTGAGCACTCTTTGAGCCGAGGCAAGTGTGGATGGGCTGCGGTTTCAATCTTTTAATCTTCAGGCCCCCGCCAGGCCGCCGGAGGCGCCCCGGTTGAGCCATGTACTCATGGTTCAACCTTCACAGGCAGCCTCCTCCTTCAGCGCAGGCAACATGGGGAGCTAGACCAGGTTCAGCGTGCGCTTGCCATGACTCTTGTGTGGCCCCGTGCGTTGTAGAACTCGAAGTACACAGCCAGATTCTGCTGAGCGGCGCCGATGCTGTACCAAACTAGTTGTTGGCGAAGTGCGTCACCGATCTCCACCGCCGCGGCCCGACCGCGTCATCGAGCTACAAGATTCAGTTCATCGATCTCTTCGATCAGATGAGCTGCGAGCTTTTGCACGGACGCAGGCGTAGGGTGGCGCAGGTAGGAAAGCGCCAAGAGCGTTAAGGGGTGAACACCCAGAACCGCAGCCAGTTCGCCGACCTTGGCAACGGTAGGCTGCTTCAGCCCTCGTTCCAACGAAGAGATGTAGGTTCGGCTCGACACCTGATCGAACGATTCCTGCGGCAATCCCCTGGCCTTGCGGGCCACACGCAACGCGCGTCCAAAGTCGGATTGAGGGGGGCGATGCGCCGCAGATTTCATCCCTCTATTGCGTCATTTAGAATCCCATAGGGCTACAACCTATAGGGTTCATTTTTATGTTTCTGACAATGGATTCGCATGAGGTGAGGATCTCTTCCATGCTGGCTGGGCCTGGTGCGAGATGTTGGAGAGCAGTTCAGTTGAACTTGACCATTCCTGCTTTCTTCCCGACCTGGGTGGTGCAAGAAGACGACCTCGAGATCTCGGAGCGTGCGTTGTTGATTTATGAAAGCGACTTCCTCGATCTCTTTGAGAGAGTGGGGCCGCAGTCGCTGCGGCACGTTCAGTATCTGGCGCCGACGGAGAGCAATCCCGATCGCTGGCAAATTCGAGACATTCGGAAGATCTGGTC
>BFBZ01000007.1_pt714 | contig 12943 bp, 8 predicted proteins | sample 1888401 | NCBI WGS metagenome assembly BFBZ01 (sample SAMD00112614, study PRJDB3348) | symbiont metagenome | host: Chara braunii | reverse complement strand
ACCTTGTCCGCGGTGAGGCTGACGCGATCGCCAGCCGCACCGAAGCCGTTGATCGCTGGCGCGCTCAGCGTCAGCCCGGCGAGCAGCGGTTGTCCGGTCGGCGCGATATCGCCGAGGTCCACCGAGCCATAGGCGTTGATCGCCTGGGAGGCCGAGAGGATCAGGTTCGTTGTCGGCAGCAGATTGAGCTGCGGATCGCCTTGGGAGAGTTGTGACAGCAGACTGCCGGTCAAGTTGAACCCGGACGTGCCGCCATCGCCGAAGTTGATGATCGGGACACTGATCGTAACGATCGGTGCCGCAAAGCGCGCCGAGGGGTCGACGCTGATGTTATTCGAGGCGTCCAGAACCAGCGCGTCCTTGGCGAAGATGACCGCGCCCGCGCCGATGGTCAGAGTACTCGTCGAACCGGTTTGTTGCGTGATCGGCAACGCGGGGGCATTCGACGCAACCACCAGAGCCCCCGGGCCGCTGACCGCGATCGACCCCAGGGTCTGACCGGTCTTCGGATCGGTCGGGAACAGGCTGGAGATTGCAGCGGACTGGGTGGTGTCGATCCGCGCGCCCGCACCAACAATGATGGACGACGTCGCGGTCAACATGAGTTCGGGCGCGGTCAGCACGGCGCCATTGTCGATCATGAGGCCCTGTGTCGCCGGCGTGATCGTCAGCACGTTGCCGTTGAGACTGCGCGTGCCGCCGATCAGAAGGCTCTGGGCACCAATGGCATCGAGTGCGCTCGCCTGGATTCCGGTGAAGCCCGTGGGCGCGGTGTCGCCCGGAGCCAGGATGTCGAGATTCGAGGCCACAATGTCGACTTGTCCGCCACGGCCGCCGGCCGGGCTCGTAAAGTCGCCGAAGCCGCTGCTGGACGGGAAAGACAGGCCGTCGGAGACACTGATAACCAGCAGCCCGGCATCCTGTGGCAGATAGGGCGCGGCAGTGCCGTTCGCAGCGGCCTTGGACGCAAAGAACTGGCCGGCCGTGGTCTCCTCGTATTGCGACTGGGTGCGGACCACCGATCCCGGCGTGACGATGAACACGGAGGGCAATGGATCGCGCGTACCGGTGTTGGCGACCGCGCCGTAGCCAACCACGCGGTATGAACCGTCGCGTTGCACCATGTTGGTCAGGCCGGTTACCGCGGTCTGGGTCACGGCAACGGTGACCTTGTAGGCGCCGGGAAGCAACGCATAATGGCCCGGCAGCAGGGTGTAGTTGCCCGCCGGCAATCCCGGGATTCCAGTCAAATAAACCTGCTCGCCAACCTGAAGATTGACCGGCGGCGCGGACGCCACAGCCGGATTGCTGCTCTGCATGAGCGGATCGCGCGGTGCGTAATGCCCCCCGAGGCTCGGCAGAATCGCGAACGTTTGCGTGCCGTTGAGAGTATCCACAGAACCGCCGCTTCCGCTGACGAACTGTGCCCCGTAAATATCACCCCCGCCGGATTCATCGATGTGGGCTGCGGCGGCACCGCCGGCGGCGTCAGCTACCGTGAGCGATCGCCCGTAGAACGAGATCGCCTTGGCGGGCGGGGCCGACAGTGTGTTCTGATAGCCATAGGTCCAGTCGGTGTTGCCGAGCGGCGCACCGTAGGGGATCAGGACGCCGTTCGCGGACACCGACGTGATGCTGCCCGGCAGCAGGTTGATGACTTGGGTGCTCGTCGGATTACTGGGATCGCCGAACGTGATCTGGCCGAGCGGGGCCAGGAGAACGCCACCCTGATTGATGGTCGGCGCGATGATCTGCACGTCGCCACCGACGGAGAGCGGCGTATAGGGGGCCTGGCCATTGCCAGCGAACGTGATGTCGCTGTTGGCGCCGCTCGCTTGAATGACGAAGATGCCCGTACTGGAAGTGCTGGATGCGTTTGCGACAGGTGGGGTGGAGATCGGATAGACTTCCGTTGCAGTAAAACGGAGATCACCCTGGGTCGTCAGGATGCTGGTGCCGCTGGCAATGCCATTGCTGTTGCCGTACGTCGCCGGAACGAGACGAATATCGCCGCTGCTCGCAAACGACATGATGGCAAAGCCCGGCAACGAAACGTTCTGGGTGACGGGCGTGGAGAAGGCGGCATAGCTGCTGATGTAACTATAGCTCGCACCGCTGCGCAAAATGCCTTCAATGTCGATCAGGTCCGCGTTCACGGTAAGCTGCGCGGTGCCGGCCGTCGGCGTCGCGCTCATGCTTCCCAGCGGAACGTAGCTCGTGTACTCGGTCGGGCTTCGCAGGCCGCCGCCGATGTCGACATAGGCCGCGCTGAGCTGCACGCTGGCGCCGGGGGTGGCGCTGAGATTGCGGGCATTGATGGTCAGGCTGCGCGGCATCGTCAGCGCGACGTTGCCGTTGAAGACCATCGCATCGACGGCGCCGAGCGACGCGGAGCTGAATCCGCCCTTCATGATCTGATCGGCCCCCACGAACATTTCGCCCAGCAGGCTCCCCGGAACCGGCTGGCCGATTTGAAGGCCCGCCGACATCATCGGGTCCGCCTGGCTGACGATCAGCTGAAAAACCGGCTGCACGAAGTTGGAAGCGCCAGTTGTGTCCGCGACGTATGTCCCGATCATCTGGTCGATCGACAGATTGCCGCCCGTGGCACCAGGGCCTCCGGCTTGCGCCTTCATGGCTGCGTCGAGCAGCAAGCCCAGTGACGCCCGGATGGCGATGCTGCCGCCGTTGGTCGCAACGGCGGTGCGCATCAGGGGGAGATGCTGCCCGTTCGGATTGGTTTGCAGGATCGTCCCACTCGCGCCGGACACGTCAATGATCGCACCCGCCTGGGCGACCACGACACCGAGAGGCTGGTCCCCGTACGGCTGGTCCTGCAGATAGGCATAGTACAGCGCGGGCTGCTTATCCTGATTGATGTTGACGGTGCCGCCGTCGAGCACGACGTCGACCGGGTTGCCCTGCGGGTCGAGGGTTGTCTTGATCAGCCCCGGCGCGAGCAGCCTGGCGTCGGAGCCGATCCAAAGGGTCTGCGAGGCGGCATAATAAGGTCCGTTGTAGGGCAGCGTTCCCGCACCTGCCAGGGCCGAGCCCCAGGGCCCCGTTGAGCCGGTGAGATCGAGATCGATCGTGCCGGCCGGTGCGTCGATCGTACCGTCGATGGTGAGCTGGTGGCGCGCATGCAGGGCAATCGTGGCCTGCGGATCCGCATTGATGACGGCGCCGCGTTGCATGTCCAGGTTGCCATTGAAGGCGTCGGTCGCGCTCAGCACCAAATTGACGGGTGCGGGCCGCAGGTAGGACGGCGCGGCGCCAATCGTGGAGAGACTTGCGATATCTGTGCCGGTCGGTGCCGAACTGACCAATGCGTTCGGGAGGAGATTGGTCGCGTGGAGCTCGATGTCGGTGCCGCTCGCGACGGTCAGATTTTGGTAGCTGTAGAGCGCAAATTGGCTGAATCCGCCGTTGCTGAAGAAGCCGGGAGCAACCCACAGGACCTGGGCCGGATCTGCGGTGCTGGTGTTGCTGGTTCCGTCGGCATTGATGCTGCTGACCTGGTTTACGGGAAGGATGGAGGTGCCGCCGATCTGGATGATCGGCGTGGCGATGCTCAGGGTGCCGCCGCCGGTGAACCCATAGGAGCGAAGCGCTCCGTCGAGGTAGACCCGGCCCATATAGGTCTGCGCGACCGTCGCAGACCCCGAGAGTGTCACGCCAAAGTCGCCGCTGACGAGCGTGATATTGCCGCCGGCGCCGACCGGCAGGCCATTGGCGGCCTTGAGCCGACCATTGGCCAGCATCCAGCCGCCACTCGACGCGTCGATGACGGCGCCACCGTCGATCCGCACATTGCCATAGGAGGCGATCGACACATTGCCGCCGTTATAGAGCGTTGGCGTCGCGGCATCGCCGGTAACCAGATCATTGACCCACAGGCCGCGTGTGTCGATCAGGCTTCCGGCGTGCAGTTCGACGTCTCCCGACTTGACGGAACTGATCTGCTGCGCGGCCTTAAGCGTCACGGCGCCGGCGCGCGCGACCAGTTGGCCGTCGATCGAGATCCCACCGGGCGCGTTGCCTGTCGAATATGCGTTCAAGGTAATTGAACCGCCGGCCGCGACCTGAAGCTTGGCGCCGCCCACAACACTGATGCCCGCCGGGGACGCACCGGTCACCGGATCGGTTCCGCCGCTGCCGGCATTGATGGTGATGCTACCGTATCCGGCCTTGTCGATCAGATTCGCCGAGAGATAGAGTGTCTGCTGCCATTGGGCCGGAAGCGGCGACGTCGCCGTGGCGAGTTCAGCCGGCGCGACTGACGGTGCGATGACGACGCCCTGCGGATAGAGAATGGCTCCGGCATCGAGTTCGCCGATATTGAGCGCGCCGCCGGACGGCATCGTATCCGCGGTCCGCTGGTACGGGCCGCTGATCGTGGCTGCTGTCACCGAGGCGTCCACTTCGGAGTGGGCAGCGCTCACCGACAGGCTGCCCGCCGACTTCCCCTCGATGTAGCCGGCTTCGTACTGCACGCTCTTGCCGCCGAACGGGCTCAAATAGACTTCGGTGAGCTTTGGATCGATCTGGCCTCCGACGCTGTGCAGGACAGTGAAACCGTCCCCGATCGCGGTGTAGGTCAAGTCGGCCGGCGCGTTGTTGGCGTTGTAGATGCGGCCATCCGAACCAACCAGTATGGTCAGGGGCACATAACCGGCTTGGTGATCGAAAGAGCCTCCGGAAATGTTGATGGCAGCGCCAGGCCGCAAGATCGCGTCACCGGTCGAATACACAACCACCGAGCCGCCTGTGGTCAGGCGCTGGTCGATCGGACGGCTGACTTCACCGAGCCATCCCGAGACCTCGAGCAAGCCTCCGGCCGTGTAGATCCGATCGGATGCGACGGTGACAAGGTCACGGACATCGACCCAAACGTTCTTGCTGGTCAGAATGCCACCCCGCTGCAGCGGAGAATCGCGCAACTCGTTGGCGCGGACGTTCACTTCGACCACGTTGTCCAGGGCCGAGACCGCGATCCCCAGCAATCCGGAGACATCGATGATGGCCCCGGTGTCGACGAAAACACGCGCCGTATCCGTCACTCCGCTCGCAAAAATCTTGGCGCTTGGATTATCGCGCAAATAGAGCTGGGTCGCATTCGTGGAAGCTTGCAGCGCAACCTGGCCTGAAGGCGCAATGATAACGGCCTGGCTCTGCACATTGACCATCTGCCCTTCGACCGTGATCCTGGACTGAGCCTGTGGCTGAGTGTCCATCGCGGTCGCGCCGTTCTCGTCGGGAAGCACCGCGGTCAAACTGCCACTGGATAGCTGCGCCGACCCGGTCTGGACCGGCACCGCATAGGCGCTCGTGCTGTCGTACCCGTAAATGTGCTGCAGGCCCTGCTGGGCGGACAAGATGATGGAGCCGGCTTCGTCCACCGAGGTGGTCGCCAGCAGGATGCCGGACTGCTGCACATTCATTCCGGTCAGGGTGATGTTGCCGGTCGGGGCGCTGATGATCCCGGCATTCGCGACCGTGCCACCATTGAGGACGTTGAAGATCAGGCCGCGCAGACTCGGATTGCTGCTGGGCGTGATGTAAATGGACGTGCCGGCCGCGAGCACGGTTTGGCCATCCTGCGTCGTGATGCTTCCGTTGTTCTCGACATTGGCGCCAAACAGAAAGACGTTGCCGCCTCCGATCGTGACGGACCGTGGCGGGGCGGTCTGAATACTGGCACCAGCCTCCACGAGGACATTGCCTGTTGGGCCACTGACATTGGAAAAGATCGGGGCAAGCAGGTTGCCCGCATTATCGAACGCAGACGGATTGACGATCCCCTTCTGTTTGAACTGGTCATCACCGATATCGAGGGTCGATGCGATCAGCGAGCCGACATTGACCTGGCTCGCGCCGCCGAAGATGATGCCGTTCTGGTTGATGACATAGATCTGGCCGTCGGCCTTGATATTGCCAAGGATCTGACTTGGACCGAGATTGCCGATCACCCGGTTCAATGCAACCCAGTTAGCGTTGCCATGCTGATTGAACGTGAGCGTGGTCTGGGCGCCGATATTGAATGTATTCCAGTTCAGGATCGCCTGCGCGGCGGTCTGGTTGACGCCGACATTGCTCTGACCGCCGGCAATCGTCTGTGTCGGCAGGTCGGCGCCCTGCCACAACGACGAGCCCGATGTCGCCCCGGGCGCGACCTGCAGCCCGCCCTGGGCGAGGCCGTCCGGCACCACGACCTGCGGTAGCGTCGCCGACCGCTGTGCGCCGGCAGCGCTGTTGCGCGCCGCCGTTTGCACTGCCTGCATCGCCTGGATGGCCTGCGTCGCGCGCATCAGCGCACTCTGGCTCTGTGCCGCCATCATCATCGCCTGCTGCGCGGTGGCGGTGGCCGCATCGCTCGCAATCATCGGCGCCGACCCTGCCGTGCCGGAACTGCCAAACGGGCGCGCATATGCGCCCGGCATCGCCGCCAGCAAGGCGGCAACGCACACACCCGTGAGAAGCGCGCACTGCCTCGCGCTCCGGCGAGAATTTTGTGACCGGAACAGGGGGTTAAGAGAACTCGACGGGCTGGCAGGCAAGGAAATCCCCTACAGATATCAGCAGATGGATCGGCTGAGAGCACAACGCCGACGGCGGCATAGGCGCTCTCTCATTTAGATTGACCGACGCCAATCGCCTCACCCGACATGCGGGCGCGATTTTTATCTGATGATGGAGCTGATGGGGGAACCGCCTCGCTTTTCAGCCGATCAGCACAATCCCGCCCGGAAGTGTCTTGACTTGCACGCCGAAGACCGTTTGCAACCGGGACACGACTTCTTCGATGTGGTCGATCCTGAACGTGGCCAGCACCGGTCGCCGACCAAGATCTTCATTTGTCAGAATGATTTTGCCCGGACGATAGCGATTGACCTCCTCGATGACGCGCGCCAGCGGATCGTTGCGAAACACCAGCAATCCGCGCTCCCACGCTGTCACCGTTTCCGGATCGACACCGACGGCTGCGCCCAGACCATGCGCAGTGTAAACAACCTGCTGGCGCGATCGCACGCGCGCCGTCTGTCCAAGATGCTCCACCCGGATGTCGCCCTCAAGGCACGTGACACACACCGTCGCGTCGTCCCGCCGAACGTTGAAACGGGCATTTGTCGCTGTCGTCATGCCCCGCGCAGCGACCACGATGATGGAACTCGCGATCTCGGGCGACGTCGTGATCGCCGCTTCTCCCGTCACCAACTCGATCCGGCTGGCCTGTCGGGTATCGGCGTCCGGTGGCAGCACGGAGATGCTGGTTCGCGTGTTCAGCTTCACCGAGACATTGTCCTTGAACGCGATCTGCTGCTGCTGACCGACACCAGTTCGGTAGTCGGAGCTCAATTCCGCCAGTGAGGGCCAAAGGTCGAGTGGAGGCTGCACGACGATATAGCCGATGGCGCCGGCAGTAGCAGCCATCGCGCCACCGAGAAATGCTCTTCGCCCCAGCAGACGATCCGGTCTTCGCGACTGCCCTGCTGGCGCCGGAGCGGCGTTTCGGGTCGCGGATTCCGCCGCCGCTGGACCAAGTTTTTCCCACAGCAGGTTCGCCTCCGCGAACGCCCGCCGATGCGCCCGGCTGATGCCCCGCCAGCGGTTCAACGCCTCGGCATCCGCGCTCGTCGCTTCGCCAGACGTCAGGCGCATCACCCACTGATACGCCTCTCGCTTCAACGCTTCTTGCTCAGCCGCGGGATGTTCCAGGTTCATCATCTCAAATATCGCCGCCGTTCAGGCTTGACATAATGGTCCGCCGACACTGACCTCTTCATCTATATAGACGCTTCTGAGGGCGGCAATCCGAACTGCTGGGACGAAATTGCACCGAGCCGCCCGGCGCAATGCTCGAAGGCGCGCTTGACCTCTCGCTCGACCAAGCGGGTGGAAACACCGTGACGAGCCGCAATAGTTTTGTACGGAACTTCGTGCAGTCGCGCCGCAATGAAAATCGCCCGGCACCGCGGTGGCAGCTCGTCGAGGGCGCGGGAGAGCGCAGCGATCTCGGAGCGGGACTGGACGATCCGCTCCGGATCAAGTTCATCGTCATCGAGATGCCGCAACACCTCGATTTCCGACAGTGCGAGCTGGCGGCGCTCTGTCGCGCGGCGATCTGCGGCGACATTGAGCGCAACGCGGAACAGATATGCGTCAGGTCGTTCCAGGACGCCAGGACTCCCGGGACGCTCCAGGCGCAGCCAGGTTTCCTGCAGCGTCTCGGCCGCGAGCTCTGCCGACCCCAGACGACGCATGAGGCGATGCTTAAGCTCGCCATATCGATCGACGAGCCGCGCACGCAGCATTGCCCAGGTGGTCTCGGTCATGGCGCCGCACCGGTACTTTTGGCACGACACTCCGGACTTTTGTCCAGATGCGGCAAGACCACCACTGTCGTCGGCTGGAGCAGGTTTGCAGGTGGAGCCTCACCAATGACGAGGTGCCCAAGCAAGCCGACCAGCATCGCATCGCGATCCGCATCTCCGGTTGTTCCGAGGACGCCGACATTGGTCACCGCACCGGACCGGTCGACCCAGAGTCGCGCGGCAACCCGGTATCCACCCGGTCGCGTCTCGCGAAGACGGCAAAGCGCACTCGTCACGGCCGCTTGCAGCGCCGCGGAGTATTCGGGATAGCGTGGTATTCGCGCGGCGGGGGACATCGTGTCCGGCACCAGCGTGAAAGCGCTCAAGCCCGTGTTGCGGGGAACCAGCCCGGTGCCAGACAGCAATGCACGCAATGCATCTTCCGGGACAATCCTTCCAACGACGCCGGATGATTGTCGTCGCGCCAGCAATTCTCCGGGAACGAGAATCTCGATACCGGTCGCGGCACTGTACGCATAAAGGGCATCCGAAAGCGGTTGGGCTGCGATGTTGAAGGTGATGGGCGCTCCCGCAGACACCGATCCATCCGGGCCGGCTTCTGGACCCGCCGCCAAAGCTACTGTTGTCAAAGTCAATGCAAGAGCCGAAATTGCAGCGCAGCCAAGACGCAGGTCCGACGCGGCACCTACGCTCCCTTTCGCTTTGAATCCACGTCCTATCCCTCGACGCGTCATTTGCCGTCCGCCCGATCACCCCAGGACGGCAGCTCCCCCCAAGGCGCCCGACGATCTGCCTACCGACTGAGAAACAGAAACAACGCCAATGCCAAAGCCCTCGGCACCAGCGAGCGGATCGACGCTAACGGCGTCACATTACGGTTTGACGACAAGCCAACACATGAGAGCGGGCGCTCCGGTCAAAAAAACGGCAATCACATGGCGATATGGCTACCCCGCACATCACGTGCCCGCCTGATGTTATCCAGAAACTGGCGCACGCTTTCCTGCCAGGTAAACGTCAAGGCGTAGGCGCGGCATCTGTCCCGAGGAATGTCCAAGGCGTGGAGCGCAGCGCACCGGAGATCCGTGTCGAGACAGCCACAGCCGGATCTGCCCACCACATCGAGCGGGCCCATCACCGGAAATGCGGCGACCGGAACGCCGCACGCCAGGGCCTCGATCATCACCATCCCGAAGGTATCGGTCAGACTGGGAAAGACCAGAACGTCCGCCGATGCATAGACGTCGGCGAGCGCGGCTGCGGTTCGAACGCCGAGAAAATGAACGGCCGGGAATTTAACCCGCAGGCTTGCACGGAGTGGCCCATCACCGACGACGACCTTCGAGCCGGGAAGATCGAGCTTCAGGAAGCCCTCGATATTCTTTTCGACGGCCAGCCGCCCCACGAACAGAAACACCGGCCCGGGAAACGCCAGCGGCCGCTCTCGGCGGGGACGAAACAGATCGGCATCGACGCCCAGCGACCAGCGCATGAGATGGCAGAAGCCGCGCGCCTTCAGGTCCTGCTCGAGCGTCGGCGAACCCACCATGGTGCCGGCGCCACTGTTGTGGAAGCGGCGCAACGCGGCATAGCTCCAAGGATAACTCCAAGTCGGCGGGACCGGCAGCCGCGCCGCGAGATACTCGGGAAAGCGGGTATGATAGCTGGTCGTGAAGGGATAGCCTTCCCGTCGGCAGACGTGCCGTGTGATCCACCCGAGAGGACCTTCGGTTGCGATATGCACGGCATCGGGCCGCGCCGCGGAGATCGCGCGCCGGACGGCGCCAGGATATGTGAGCGCCAGGCGGATCTCGCGATACCCCGGCAGCGGCAGTGTCCTGAAATCGTTTGGCGTCAGAAAGCTGATCTCAGCCCCGAACGATGGCGCTTCGCTGGCCAGATATTCCAGCGACCGCACCACCCCGTTGATCTGTGGACGCCAGGCGTCCGTGGCCACCAGCACACGCATCAGGCAGCCGCCTTCGCCCGCGGTATCGGGGCGGGCTCGATCCCGGTTGCGCACGGCCGCCGACCGGTCCACCGGACGATTTCAAACCGGCCGTCGAGGTGCTCGACGACGCCCGAGCAGGTTTCCACCCAGTCTCCCGTGTTGATGTAGCGCACCCCGAAATCGTCATGCATGACCGCATGATGAATGTGACCGCAAATCACTCCCTGAACATCGTGGCGCTTGGCCTCCGCGGACAGCACCTCCTCGAAGCGTCCGATATAACTGACGGCATTCTTGACACTCGATTTCGCCCAGGCCGAGAACGACCAGTACGCAAGGCCGAGCCGGCCTCGAATGTGATTGAAGCCGACATTGGATGCGAGCGCGGCGCGATAGGCCCAATCGCCGAGCAAGGCGAGCCATCGGGCATGGCGCACGACGAAGTCGAAGTGATCGCCGTGGATGACCAGATAGTCCCGGCCGTCCACGCCTCTGTGGATTACCCGATCGACCACCTCGATGCCGCCGAAGTGTGATCCGGCATGGTCGCGCAGGAACTCATCGTGATTGCCCGCCACATAGACCAGACGCTTTCCCCGGCAGGCCTGGGACAACAGCTCCTGCACCACATCATTGTGCGCTTTCGGCCAGTACCAGTTCGACTTCAGGCGCCAGCCGTCGACGATATCGCCGACCAGAAACAGCGTTTCGGCGTCATGGCGCCGAAGAAACTCCACCAGCAGATCGGCCTGGCATCCCCGGGTCCCGAGATGAACATCGGAAATGAACAAGGTCTTCACCTTGATGGTGTCGTGGTCCGGCGGGAGAGATGCGGCCGGTTGATCTTCGTGGGGGCCTGAGGGCCGCCGCACCGAACGCTTGTCCTCACCGCGCAGCAGCATCGCCGCGGCGGCGGCAAATCCGGCGAAGGCTTTGGTTGCATCACCGCTGCTCCGCCGCCGGAAGATCGTGCGCTGCCAGCAGAGGCCTGCGAGAAAGATCAGACAGGCCACGGCCGCGCCGCGACGCTGCCCGTCCGCGATCGAGGCGCCGAACTGATGGCCGGACAGCAGGATCATCGCGACGGCAACGGCGTATTCGAGCGAACCGGCGTTGCGCCTCAGGCGAGACAACAGGACTTTCATGGACTCTCCGCGGCAATAAAAATGCTCGGGCGCTCAACAGCGATCGCCCGCAACGACGCGACGCGCGGGCGGACCGAATTTTTTGTAGACATGGAAACCCAGCAAGAGCGCGCATTCCGTCGCGATGAGAGCGGCCGCCACCCAAAAGCCGACGCCGACCGGATCATGGCCGCTGCCGCGCAAGACATAGCCAAGAGACAGCAGCGGCATGTTCCAGATCAGGGTGCCGATCGACGTCGCAGCGACGAATGCGCGCAGTTCGAGCCTGAGCACACCGGCGGGCAGCGCCAGATAAACCCGCGCGGTCGGCAAGGTCTGTCCGATCAGCGTCACCCAGAACTGATTGCTGCGGTAGGCGTTCGTCAGTCGCGCATAGAGCGCAGGCCGGAGAAAGACGTACTTCCCGAAACGAGCCACCAGCGTCTCGATTCGCTGCGGACCCAGCACATAGCCGGAGGCGTACCAGCCCAGCGCACCGATCACGGAGCCGACGGTGGTCGCTATGATCGTCAAACCGAGCGTTGCGCTGTCGGGCACTGCCATGCCGAGAAACATCAGCAGCACATAGGAAGGAATAATCGGGACGAATTTCTCGACGACGGCCAGGCAACCTATCCCGACAAGACCGAAGCTCAGCAGCGTGATGATCGTGCTCGACGTTTCCATGGCCGCTCAGGCCTCCGCCGGCTTACGCCGGGCGATGCGATACACCGAGGCCGGAGGCACGTTGCGCATGGTCTGCCCGATACGTCGCGCCTCGAGACCGAGATCATCGAGAATGGCATCGGTGACCGGACAACGCGGGCCGTAGGTAATCTGGTAGAAGGCCCCGTCGGACCGCAGATAGCGGAAGGCGCCCTTGAGGATGGCCGTGACCTTGCCGGGCGCCATGGTGAGAATGCCCAACCCGCTCACGACCGCGCCAACCGAACCGCTTTCGAACAGCGGCTCTTTTTCCAGCCAGGCCGCATCCATCCAGAGCACACGCGCTCGCGGAAATCGCACCTGCAGCAGCCGAACGAAATCGGAGCCGTATTCAACCAGCGTGAGATCCTGTTCACGAACACCGCGATCCAGCAGCGCATAGGTGAACGGTCCGGTGCCCGGACCGAGCTCGATGACCGGCCCGGTTTCGGCGCTGATTTCTTGCGTCATCAGGGCCGCAACGGCGGGGCCCGAGGGAGCGACCGCCGCAACCCGGAGCGGATTGCGAATCCAGGCGGTAAAGAACGGTAGAGCATCAGCAAACGACATATTGACGATCCATCACGGTGAACCCTGCATTGCCGCGGGAAGCGCGGCTTCGATCGGAGGACGACTCAACCGAGCCAGCCGATGGAGTGCGGTGTCTCATGCGGAGCTTGCGTGAAGCTGTCGTCTTCGGAAATTATCGGCGCGTCGGCGCGAAGAGCTCGCCGCAAGGTTGCCGCAATCCAGTGCCGATAAAAGAATGTGGATGGAATTGGGCAAGACAGGATCGAAAGACCAATCGATGCGGATACTGTTGGTGGAGG
>BFBZ01001858.1_pt1 | contig 12948 bp, 10 predicted proteins | sample 1888401 | NCBI WGS metagenome assembly BFBZ01 (sample SAMD00112614, study PRJDB3348) | symbiont metagenome | host: Chara braunii | reverse complement strand
ATGCTGAAGAGCGAGATCAAGCGCTGGGGCGACGTGATCCGCACCCACAACATCACAGCGCAGTAATCACTCGCCGACTTCAAGCGCCCAGTAGCGGCGGCCCGACGCGGAGGTGGCGGACGCCATGCCGTATTTGTTGATGTCCTTGCGCAGCATGTTGGCGCGGTGGCCGGAGGACTTGATCCACTGCTGAATCGTGCAGGCGGAGTCCTTGCAGCCGTAGGCGACGTTCTCGGCCCGCGCGCCCTTCGGACCGCGGAATTCCATGAAGCCGTTGTGATCGAGTGACTCGCGCCGCGCCATGTCAGCGGCGTGGCCCGCAGCCATCGCGGTCAGCCCGGGATCGGAGGACAGTTGCGACAGGCCGTTGGCGGCGCGGAAGCTGTTGAGCGTGGTCGCGTTCTCGCCGACGCCCACGATCGACGACAACGATCCGCACCCGGACACCGCCAGAAGCAGCGGCAACATCAACAACGCTTTACGCACGAAAAATCCCCGACCCCGTTTCCGGCTTCCCTATATCAGGGCAATGAAGGCGGCAACAGGGCGGTGAGCAGCGCTATTCGGCCGCCTTGAGCAACGGTGCAGAGCCAGAGCGGAACTGCTCGAGCAGCGCGGCCTCGTCGGCTTTGGCCGCAACAAGGTGCCGCGCCTTCACATGGCCATAGCCGCGGATCTTTTCGGGGATGACGGCGAGGCCCACCGCGAGCGCATGGTTTTCCGGCACGAGCTTGCCGAGCACCTCGTCGAGCATCGCGGCGTAATCGTCGATCAGCTTCCGCTCGGTGCGGCGCTCCTGCGAATAGCCGAAGATGTCGAGCGGCGTGCCGCGCAGGACCTTGAACTTCGCGAGCACCTTGAACGCGCTCATTATCCACGGGCCGAAGCTCATTTTGCGCGGCAGCCCCGTGGCGGGATTGATCTTCGCGAGCAGCGGCGGCGCGAGATGGAATTCGAAGCGCAGGTTGTCGCCGCCGAGTTCGTTGCCAACCTGCTTGAGGAACGTGCCGTCAGTGTAGAGCCGCGCAACCTCGTATTCGTCCTTGTAGGCCATCAGCTTGAACAAATAGCGGGCGACGGCTTCGGCGAGCCCGCACTTGCCCGGCGCGCGGGCTGCTTCGGCAATGGTCGCCTTGTCCACCAGCGCGCGGTAGCGACCGGCGTAGGCGGCGTTCTGATAGGCGGTGAGGAAATCGACACGGCGCTGAACCATTTCATCGAACGACTGCGAGACACGGCGGTTGTCGTCCGTCAGCTCGGGAGCAGGCTTCGCGAGCGCTGCGACGGCATCGAACTCGATCGCGGCGCGGCGACCCCACTGAAATGCGAGCATATTCATCGCGACCGCCTCGCCGTTCATGGCAATGGCTTGCTCGATGGAGTCCGCCGACAGCGGTAGCGCGCCGAGCTGATAGGCATAGCCGACGAGGAAGATGTTCGAGCCGAGCGAGGAGCCGAACAGCGCGGTCGCAAGCCGCGATGCATCGATGAAATGGGTGTGATCCTTGCCCGCCGCGCCCGAGATCGCACGTTTCAGGCGCTCGGTCGGCAGCGAGAAGTCGGCGTTGCGGGTGAAGTCGCCCGGCAGGAATTCCGCGGTGTTGACGACCATCGCGGTGCCGGGCCTCACCGCGCCCAGCACCTTCTTGTTGCCGGCGACGACAATGTCGCCGCCGAGCACGAGATCGGCGCCGCCGGCCGCGACGCGGATGGCGTGGATGTCCTCGGGACGCTCGGCAATGCGCATGTGCGAGTAAACCGCGCCGCCTTTCTGCGCGAGACCAGCCATGTCGATGACGCCGACGCCCTTGCCCTCAAGGTGCGCGGCCATGCCGAGGATGCCACCGATGGTGACGATGCCGGTGCCGCCGACACCGGTGACGATGATGTTGTAGGTCTGCGCAATCTTCGGATGCGTGGGCTCCGGCAGCTGGGGCATCTCCTGCCCCTCGACCGCGCCCTTGCCCTTCTTCAACTTCGCGCCATGCACGGTGACGAAGGACGGGCAGAAGCCCTTCACGCACGAAAAATCCTTGTTGCAGGACGACTGGTCGATGGTGCGCTTGCGTCCGAATTCGGTTTCCAGCGGCTGCACTGACACGCAGTTCGACTGCACGCCACAATCGCCGCAGCCCTCGCAGACCAGCTCGTTGATGATGACGCGCTTGTCGGGATCGGGGAACGTGCCGCGCTTCCTGCGGCGGCGCTTCTCGGCGGCGCAGGTCTGATCGTAGATTAGCACCGTGCAACCGGGGACTTCCGACAGATCCTTCTGCACCGTCTGAAGATCGTCGCGGTGATGGAAGGTGATGCCGGCCGGCCACTTGATGCTGGGCGGATATTTCTTCGGCTCGTCGCTGACCACGACGACGCGCTTGGCGCCTTCAGCCGCGACCTGCGCCGCGATCTGCCACACGGTCAGACCGCCGTCGTGCATCTGTCCGCCGGTCATCGCGACCGCGTCGTTGTAGAGGATCTTGTAGGTGATGTTCACGCCCGAGGCGATGGCGGCGCGGATCGCCATGTAGCCGGAGTGGTTGTAGGTGCCGTCGCCGAGATTCTGGAACACGTGGTTGCGCTTGGAGAACGGCGCCTCGCCGATCCAGTTGGCGCCCTCGCCACCCATATGCGTGTAGCCGAGCGTCGAGCGGTCCATCCACTGCGCCATGAAGTGGCAGCCGATGCCGGCATAGGCGCGCATGCCCTCCGGCACCACCGTCGATGAATTGTGCGGACAGCCGGAGCAGAAGTACGGCGTGCGCACGGCAATGTCCTGCGTCTCAGCGAGACGCTTCTGCGCTTCCTTCAGGCGCGCGACGCGGCCCTTCAGGTTCTCGTCGCCGACGTATTTGAGGAGCCGCTCGCCGATGCAGATCGCGACCTCGTTCGGATCGAGTGCGCCCTTGACCGGGAACAGCCAGTTGCCCTCTTCGTCCTTCTTGCCAATCACCGTCGGCTGGTTCGCGGTGCCGTAAAGCTCCTCGCGCACCTGCACTTCGATCAGCGAGCGCTTCTCCTCGACCAAGATGATGAGGTCGAGGCCCTTGGCGAATTCCATCAGCTCGGGTTTGCCGATCGGCCAGGGACACGCGATCTTATCGATACGGAGCCCCCAGTCGTTGCACTTCACCTCGTCGATGCCGAGCTCATCGAGAGCCTGACGCACATCGAGATAGCTCTTGCCGGTGGTGATGACGCCGATCTTCGGATTGCGCCCGCCGGTGGTGATGACCTTGTTCAGCTTGTTGGCGCGGATGAAGGCGAGCATGGCGTCGCGCTTGTAGTCGTGCAGGCGTGCTTCCATGCCCAGGAACGTGTCTTGCAGGCGGATGTTGAGCCCGCCCTCCGGCATCTGGAATTCATCGGGACCGGGGATGACGATATTGAGCCGCTCGAGCGCGCCGTCGACCACCGCGGTCGACTCCACGATCTCGTGCATGCACTTCAGGCCGACCCAGGTGCCGGTGTAGCGCGACATCGCCCAGCCGTAGAGGCCGTAGTCGATGATCTCCTGAACGCCTGCCGGGTTCAGAATCGGGATCATCACGTCGACGAAATTGAAATCGGACTGATGCGCGGTGGTGGAGGATTCCGCGGTGTGATCATCGCCCATCAGCGCGAGCACGCCGCCAAACTTCGATGTGCCGGCGAAATTGGCGTGGCGGAAGGCGTCACCGGAGCGGTCGACGCCTGGACCCTTGCCGTACCAGATGCCGAACACGCCATCGAACTTGCCCTCGCCGCGCAGCTCGGCCTGCTGGGAGCCCCAAAGCGCGGTCGCGGCCAAATCCTCGTTGATGCCGGACTGGAACAGGACGTTGCGCGGTGCGAGCACCTTGGCCGCGCGCTGGAACTGATAGTCGAGCCCGCCGAGCGGCGAGCCGCGATAGCCGGTGACATAGCCCGCGGTGTTGAGGCCGGCGCGCTTGTCGCGCTCGTGCTGCATCAGCGTCACGCGGACGAGCGCCTGATAGCCGGTGACGAACACCCGGCTCTTGGTCAGGTCGTACTTGTCGTCAAGGGTGACGTGATTGAGCGACATTCGAGAATCCCGCCGGCAGTCTGCCCCGATCCGGACCCGACGGGCCAGACCTTTGAATTGTTCAAGACATAGTGCGGGCGCAAACCGGCAGCAATGCAGGCTGTTGAATAGACTGCGAATGTCCTGCCCGAGCGGGCGGCGGCAAGGAAATGTCTGACGACGCGGGCGCGGCGCATTTTGGCGCAACGCAGCAACGGTCCGCGACGCCCCGACTTTGGGCCTAGAGCGTCTCGGACCGGACGCGAACCGGAACCGGCTTCCCGATCAGGCGGCGGCCCTTGGCACGCACGCGGTAAGCCGGCAGCCAGTGCCGGATCAGGGCGAAGCTGCCCAGCAGAAGGCTCGACCACACTGCGGCGCTGAAATAGAGCGACATCCAGGCGATCTCGTCCATCCAGTGGACGATATCGTGGGTAACGATCCAATGCGTGCTGGCGTCGTGGATGCCGGCGAACAGGCCGAGCAGCGGCTTGCCCGCCGCCATGTCGGCCTGCCACCGGCCGAAGTACATCGGCACGTCGACGGCAAAGAGGAAGCCGACGTAGATCGCCACGCCGACGAGGCTCAGACCGAGCGCGATGCGGGCGAGGCTGCGGAACTCCACCATCAGGCGGACGAGCGCCACACCGATCAGCGAGAATGCCACCGCCCAGATCGAATTCTCGACCGTGTTGCCGAGGTAACTGGTGGTGATCACCGCGTACCAGGAGCAGATTTCGGCGACGAGGATCATCGGCACGATGACCTTCGAGACATTCAGCACCGTGTCCGACTTCGTCATTCGTCCGAGATAGCGCAGCACGATCGCCCACTGGACGACGAAGCAGACCTCAGCGATGGTCGCGATGGAACGCCCGACCATCACGCTCGAAATCCATGAGTCGAACAGCACGATGCGCTGAACGTCGGCGCGCGGAATGAACGAGCGGAAGGCGCAGCCGAAAACGTAGGCCGCGCAGAGCCACAGCATCAGTTTGATGGGAAAGAGATCACGCTGCGCGCCAAACGGCTTCTGATACTGACGATAGAGGACCAGCCACAGAGCAATGTTCACGGTGCTGACGGTGGCGAGGAACATCCACCACACCGCCACCGGGTTCGCTGCATCGATCCAATCGAAATTCATTTCGCGTCGCGCTCCGCGCTGTCACAAAACTCTCACACAACTGTAACAACACCGACACGAAACACGAAGTGTCATATTGTGACAGTGTGACAGCGCGGCGGGCGCGACGCTTTATTGTTCCGCCTTGATCCCGCCGGCCTTCACAACCTCGGCCCACATACCGGTCTCCTTGGTGAGCCGGGCCTTGTATTCGCTGGATGTGCTGCCAACGGGGAGAATTTCAAGGTTCTTCATCTTCTCGCGCATCTCGTCGGTGCGGACGATCTCCATCACCGCATCCTGGATCTTCTTCACGATGGCGGGTGGCGTGCCGGCGGGTGCGAGCAGTCCGGCCCAGAGTTCCAGGTCCATGTCCTTCACGCCGGCCTCGGCCATCGTCGGCACGTCCGGCCACGACGGCACGCGCTTGTCCGTCGTCACCGCGAGCGCGCGGATGCGGCCATCCTTCAGCGGGCCCGCGGCCGGCGCCATATCGACCAGCGCCATCAGCGTGTCGCCGCGCATGAGCCCGATCATCGAGTCGTTGTGGCTGCGATAGGTGACGAACAGCGCCTTGGCGCCCGTCCGCATCTCGAACAGCTTGGTGGTCACCTGATAGACCGAACCGGTGCCGCCCGCGTTGGCCTTATCCGGATTGGCCTTGGTGTAGGCGATGAGCTCCGGGACATTCTTCACTGGCGCGTTCGCATTGACGGCCAGCACCATCGGGTAAGAGCAGATGATCGACACCGGCACGAGATCGCGGAGCGTGTCGTAAGGGAGATTGGGATAGAGTGCCGGGTTGATGGTCAGCATGCCCATCGTGCCGGCGAGCAGCGTGTAGCCGTCAGCCGGCGCCTTGGTCACCGTCTGCACCGCGATGATGTTGTTGCCACCGGGCTTGTTCTCGATGATCACCGGCTGGCCAAGCTTTTCGGAAAGCTTCGGACCGATCAGCCGCGCGATCGTATCGGTGCCGCCACCCGCGGCGTTGCCGACGACGATACGGATGGGACGCGTCGGATAGTTGTCCTGGGCTTGCGCAACACCACAAACCAAAATCGAAGCGAGCAACGAAACGAAACGCAGTCCCATCATGTCCTGTTGTCCGGAGAATTGAGTTCCATCATGTCGAGCGCGGCGCTGCCGAGCACGCTGTAGGGGTTCGACCCCATCTCCTGGAGATCGAAATGGTTGTAGCCCTCCGCCAGCAAGAACTGGACCGGCTTGCCGGTTTTCTCGACAGCGGACAAAAAGTCGCGCGTCTGCCGTTTGAACTCCGGCGTCTCGTGCGTGCCGTGCACTAGCACGAGCGGCGTGTTGAGCTTGTCGAGATGGCGCTGCGGGCTGAGCTTCTGCTCGGCTTCGTCAGTGATGGTCACGAACTTCGAGCGCTTGGAAAGCCGCACCGGTTTGAGGTCGTACATGCCCGAGCAGAGAAGCGCGCCCTTGATGACGTCCTTTGGCAATCCGAAATCCTTCGTCCAATCAGTCGTCACCGCAACACCGCTGAGATGCGCGCCAGAGGATTGCCCAGAAACATAGATGCGGTTCGCATCGCCGCCGAACTGCGCCGCGTTCTTCGCGACCCACGCGATCGAGCGCAGCATTTGATCGGCAATGGCCAGCAAATCTCCATTGCAGTTCTCGACGCCGACGAAATCGGGAATCACGCAGTGCGCGCCCGCGCGCACGAACAGCTCTGCCATGTAGGCGTATTCGGAGGCTTTTCGCTGCCGCCATGCGCCGCCGTGGATATAGATGTGGACCGGCGCATTCGGCTGGCGCGCGGGAAACACATCGAGCGTTTCGAATGGCGTCGGCCCATAAGAAAACCGCTTGGGCTCGCCGAGCCGCTCTCTCACGCGATTAGAGTTAAAGATCGCTTTCTCATAGGTCATCTCGCGATTGGGCGCGTAGACCGTCTGATCATAGGCGTCATCAAGCGCCTTTTGATCCATATCGAGCCACACCAGCGGCCCTTTCGCGCGTTCTGCCGTTGCACTCACGTCGCTTCCCCCCAATACCGCCCCGCGCCGATGTTATTGCGCGACGCGGAGATTGCCAGCCTTCCCGCCTCGCAATCCTCGGAAGGCGTGATAGAATTTCTCAACCTCGCCCGGAGATTGCATCATGAACCAGCACACCAAAATCGAAGCGGCCGCGGCCACTGGGATTTCGCCCGAGGAATGGCAGGCGCGCGTCGATCTCGCCGCGGTCTATCGCCTTTGCGCGCACTACGGCTGGGACGACGTGATCTACAACCATTGTTCCATCCGCGTGCCGGGCGAGCCGTCGAAGTTCCTCATGAAGCAGCACGAGCTGCTCTGGACCGAGGTGACAGCCACGAATCTCCGCAAGGTCGACATGAACGACGACCTCGACGAGAAATCGGGCGTGAACCGACCGGGCTTCACGCTGCACGGCGGCCTGCTCAAGGGCCGCGCCGACATCAATTGCATCGTGCACATCCACACCGAGACCGGCATGGCGATCTCCGGCCTCAAGAGCGGACTGCGCATGGTGTCGCAACAGGCGATGCGCTTCTACCAACGCATCGGCTATCACCCTTATGAAGGCATCACGGAAGACTTCGGCGAGCGTGAGCGCATCCTGAAGGCGCTCGGCCAAAACCGCGGCATGATCATGCACAACCATGGCCTCGTCACGGTCGGCAAGAATGCGCGCGAAGCGTTCATCCTGATGAAGTATCTGATGTCGGCTGCCACCATCCAGCTCAAGATGGAAGCAACCGGCGGCGAGCTGATCGAGATTCCGCCAGCGATCTGCGAGAAGGTCGCGGCGCAGTACCAAACACATGACGCCGGCCGCGGCGCAGCCGACTGGCCCGCATATTTGCGTATGATGGATCAGGTCGATCCGAGCTATCGCAACTGACGCGGTAGAGATGCCCCCAGAGCGGCATAGAGGCTGGAGCATCCACCGCCGGCTCATGCTGGTGGCGCTTGCCGTGGCAATCCCGTTCCTGCTGTTGTCTGCCGGCATCGTCTGGCAGCTTGCAGACAACGAACGCGAGAACCGCCGCGACGCGATCCTTTATTCTTCGCGGACTCTCCTCAATGCCGTCGATGCGCTGCTCAGCAAACACATCGCGGTTGCGCAAACGCTCGCGACCTCGCCCGCGTTGCAGGTCGACGATCTCGAAGCCTTCCGAAAGGAAGCCGAACGTGCGCTGCCCGCCCTTTCCGGCGGTTGGATGGTGTTGAGCGACGAGAGCGGGCAACAGCTCATCAATCTGGCTCGCCCACCCGGGACGCCATTGCCGCGCCGCAACCCCATTGCGATCGAAGCCATGAAGCGCGCGTTCGAGACCAAACAGACGCAGGTCTCCAACGTCCTGATCGGCCCGGTCGTGCCCAATCCGATCGTAACGGTCGAGGTTCCGGTATTCCGGCAGGACAAGCCCCCGCTCAGTCTCGCCGTGATCATGGAGACCAAGATTTTCCTGCCGCTGTTCGCCGAAAGCCAGTTACCCGACGGATGGTTCGCAGGCCTCATCGACCGCGACGGCAAGTTCATCGCGCGGTCGCGCGACCACGACCGGATGGTCGGCCAGCCGGCGTCGGAAGGCTTCAGAGAAGCAGCGAAGAGCTCCAAGGATGGTTGGAATGAGATGGTCTCAAGCGAAGGCTCCGCCATCGCGACCGGCCATGCCACTTCGACATTGAGCGGCTGGGTGATGGGCCTGGCCGCGGAAACCGAGGTGTTCTACGAGCCGATCCGCAACACCATCATTATTGCGTCAGCCGCGGGCGGCATCGCGATCTTGCTGACGCTGCTGCTTGCGCTGTGGGCGGCGCGGCAGATCGCCGGACCGATTCAGCAAATCGAGCAAGGCACGCATGCGCTGGTGCGCCGCGAGTCGGTCGCGTTCCGCACAACCGGCCTTCCCGAAGTCGACCGCGCTCTCGACGCCTTCACCGAAACCGCGAAGACACTCGAGCAGCACGAGCGGGAGCGCGACGAGCGCGAAGCTCATGTGCATGTCATCATGCGCGAGCTGTCGCATCGCTCCAAGAACCTGCTCGCCATCGTGCTCGCGATCGCGCGGCAGACCGCGCGCAACACCCAGGACTTCCAGGAGTTCGAGGGCCGCTTCTCCTCGCGCATCCAGGCGTTGGCGGATGCGCACGATCTTCTCGTGGAACAGCAATGGAACGGCGCGCAGGTCGACGCGCTGGTGCGCGGTCAGCTTTCGGCCTTCGGCATGGAGCGGGTCATTCTCAACGGCGAGCCGGTCATGCTGCGCGCCGAGGCGGTTCAGAACGTCGCGCTCGCGCTGCACGAGCTTGCGACCAACGCCTCGAAATACGGCGCGCTGTCGGTGCCGGATGGCCGGGTCACGATCGAATGGGTGCTCAACCCTGGGGAGACGGGAGAGCGTTCGCTCCGGCTCACCTGGCGTGAAAGCGACGGGCCTCCGGTCAAAGCGCCGGAGCGCAAGGGCTTCGGGTGCTTCGTGCTGGAGCGCGTCACGGTGAACGCGCTCGGCGAAGGCGGACTTGAGTTCAACGAGAAGGGGCTGATCTGGACTTGCGTGATCAACCCCGAGCACATCGTGGGGACCCGCAAGCCCGAATCGCCGCCGCGGCGGCGCGTGACCGATCAGCCGATCGCGCGCCGCGCGTCGTAGCCCGGTCTATTCCACGCCCGCCGATACGAAGGCCTGTTTCGCCTCGGGGGTGGCAAGGAAAATCAGGAACTGCTTGCCGAGATCGGGCGACGTGGTCGTGTTGAGGATCGCGCCGCTGTAGTTCGTGTAATTCTGCACGTCTGCCGGCAGCGGGCCGACGAGCTTCAGGCCCTTCGACTCGAACAGCTTGATCTCGGTGATGGCGCCGAATCCGATCTCGTTGCCCTTGCCCTTGATGACGTGCTCCATCACCGCCTCACCGTTCGGATAGCGGTGGGACTTCGCCTTGATCTGCTCGGCGATGCCCAGCTTCTCGAACAGCTTCTCGAGATAGAGGCCGGTCGAAGCGGTGTTGTAGACGAGCGATTCCGCGGAGAGCACGGACTGCTTGAACGCGTCGGTGGTCGCGATATTCGGCGGGGTGGCGCTCGTGCGCACGGTGACGCCTGCGCCGACCTTGCCGACCGGCACGCGGCCCTCGGCCGCGACCTTGCCGTCCTTCACGAAGCCCTCAAGCGCGCCTGGTGGTGCGATCAGTACATCGGCGACGTAGTTGTCCTTGAGGCGCTGCGCGATCTGCGGCGCGGTGTTGAACTGGATCTTCACCTCGTGGCCGGTCTTGGCCTTGAACAGGTCGGCGGCCTTGTGCAGGCCCGGCTCGACTGCACCCGCGGACAGGACCTTCACTTCAGCGGCCACGGCTTGTGCGCTCCAGAGCGCAACGGCTGTGGCGAACCCGGTGACGATGGACTTCATGTCGCTCCCCTTTGGCATTCATGGGAGAGGTTCTAACACATCCATTGTGACGCGGCAGCGGCGATCAATGACCGATCGCATAGGCCAGTGCGACAAAGGCGACGGGAATAATCCAGAGGAGCCCTGCCCAGCGGGCGCCCGGATCGACCGCTGACTGCGTGGGATTGGCCGGATCGTAGTGGACCTCAACCGGTGTGCCGATGGCATATTTGGCGGCGGCCTTTGTCGCCATCGATTCCGACGACGACGCCACCTGGCTGCCGATGCGCTCACCGGTGTAGCGAACGCCCGCGACCGCGTAGGAATAGACAACCTGTGCGCGGTACATTGTCGTGTAGGTCGTGCGGTTGTCGTCGTTACTGGTGTTGACGTAATGCGTCACGCCCGCGGACTCGATCTTGCCTTGTGCGACCGGCCAGCTCCGCACCTTCGCCGCTTGCTTCTGGAAGGCATAGACGAACAGTCCCGTGAGCGCGGCGAATACGAGACAGCCGGTGACAAACGGAGCCTGGGCCGGATCGCGAACCACACCGCTCATGAATCCGGCGAGCTTTTCAACGCCGACCACGCCGCCGACGATAATGGCGACGAGAACAAGAATGACGATGAGGATGCCCTTCCAGACAAACGGCGGAAGATCGCGTTCCAACACCGCCTGGGTGCGTTTGTTCGGGTTGTAATAGACGGAGACGACCTTGCCCACGGGATACCTGGCGATGGTCTCCGCGACCTCGAGGTTGCCGAGGTCTTCGCCGATGGTCACGCGATCGCATCGATAAGTGTTCTTGGCGACCGTGTATTCGTAAACGATTTTCGCGAAATTGCGGGTCTCGGTCGGGGCGCCCTCGCCCACGCCGGTCTTGACGGTGCGGGTCTCCGACGTCGAGGTGATGATGTGGCCTTGCGCGGTCGACCAGTTGCGGGCCTTCAGCACCTCAAGATATTTCACGGCCGCCGCCACCAGGATCAGCGCCGGAATCGCGCCGAGAATGAGATACAGGCCCCAAATGTCTTTCAAAATCCGCTCCCGCGTAAAAAAAAACCGCCTCATCCGGCCGCGGACTGCGGCAGGCCTGAAGCGCTCGTGTGGGTTAGTCGCGGGGGACGATGCAGCGGTTCAACGCACCGCTAGATGCGGTTGCCTGCGCTCCAACTCCAGAAATCGCGGCCTTCCTCGCGCATGAATTTCGCCAGCACCATCTTGTGGACCTCGTCGGCGCCGTCGACGAGGCGCGCAGCACGGGCCGCGCGATAGACCCACTCCACGATCGTATCCTTGGAATAGCCGCGCGCGCCCTGAAGCTGGATCGCGACATCCGCCGCCTGATGCAGCGTGTTGGCGACGTGGACCTTTGCCATCGAGACTTCCTTGCGCGCGAAGTCGCCCTGATCGAGCTTCCAGGCGGCGTGCATGGTGAGGAGCCGGCCGATCTGGATGTTGTGGCCGACCTCGCCGAGCTTCATCTGCACGCTCTCGCGGTCGGCGAGCTTCACGCCGAAGCCCTCGCGGCGATTGACGTATTCCTGCGCAATCTCCATGCAGCGCTTCGACCAGCCGAGCCAACGCATGCAGTGCGTGAGCCTTGCCGGACCGAGCCGCACCTGCACCATCTTCAGACCGTTGCCGATGCCGCCGAGGATGTCGTCCTCATGCACTTCGAGGCCGTCGAACTCGAGCTCACAATGGCCGCCGTGCTCCTCCGGGCCCATAATGTCGATGCGGCGCACGATGCGCCAGCCGGGCTGATCCTTGTGGTAGAGGAACGTGGTGATCCCCTTGCGCTTATCGTCGGAGGTACGCGCCGCAAGGATGAAGTGCGACGCGGCCGCAGCCCCAGTGATGAACCACTTACGGCCGTAGATTTTGTATTTGTTGCCGTGCTTCTCGGCGTAGGTCTTGATCATCGAAGGGTCAGAGCCGCCGCCCGGCGCAGGTTCTGTCATCACGACGGATGAACGCACCTTTCCCTCGACGATCGGCCTCAGCCACTTTTCCTTCTGCGCGGGCGTTCCGACCTTCTTCAGCAGATTCATGTTGCCATCGTCGGGCGCCATGCAGTTGAAGGCGAGCGGGCCGAACAGCGAGCGGGCGGCCTCCTCGTACATCACCGCCCAGGCGACCATCGGCAGGTCCATGCCGCCGTATTCCTTCGGCGACTGCGGCGCCCATAGGCCTGCCTTCCTCGCCTTCTCGCGCACCGGCGCGAGGCGCTCGTCCGGGATGTTCTCGTGTTCGGAAAAATTATGCGGATCGGCCTCGAGCGGCAGGACGTGCTCCTCGACGAAGGCGCGGACTTTGACGCGCAGCGCTTCGATTTCGGGAGAGAGAGTGAAGTCCATGTGTATCCCCTGCCCTAGCCTCTGATGGCGACGACCTGCCCGCCATCGCAC
>BFBZ01000028.1_pt82 | contig 12966 bp, 15 predicted proteins | sample 1888401 | NCBI WGS metagenome assembly BFBZ01 (sample SAMD00112614, study PRJDB3348) | symbiont metagenome | host: Chara braunii | reverse complement strand
GATCCTGACGCGCTGGGGCAAGTCCGCGCCGGTCGCGGAAGCGCAGCCGGCGTTGTCGTAACGCTCTGCGCTGCTATCCCCGACTCCCACACCGTCATCCTGAGAGAATGCAATTGTATTCGGCGTCGTCCTGGCGAAAGCCAGGACCCATTATCCCAACCGCTTGTTGTTGAGCGACGCTGGGGCCACCATCGCACACTCAATCGAATTCGGTGGATATGGGTCCTGGCTTTCGCCAGGACGACGATGTGGGGAGGCTGCTCGCTACAATCCGTCACGGTGATAAGATCTTCTGGCCGCCAGCCCCGCTACGCCGCGTTCTTCTCCCTGCTCGATCGAGCCAGCGCCGCCTGCATCGCCGCCGCGCCGAGGTCCATCTGCGCTGACATATAGGGCGCGATCTCGTGCGGCAGCACGTCGGCGATCCACACCACAAGGCAGCGTGCTTTGCCCTCGGCGAACACCTGCACCGATGCGGAATGCTGCTTCAGCCGTTCGCTCGATATCGCATAGACCAGCCGCAGCCGTGTGTCGTCGCAATCGACCAGCGTCTCGCGCGCCACGGTGCCGTTGCCGAACGTGACGGTGCGGACGTCGCCGTCGAGCTGCGTGTCGGTGACGAAGCCCGGCACCAGCCTTGTATGCAGCGCGCCGAAATCGCGCAGCGCGTCCCAGACGTGATCGGCCGGCGCGTCGATCGGGATGTCTTTGTGAATGGAAGCCATGGGGATGAGGTCCTTTTGCGAATTGATCTCAGGTCGACACCGCCTCGACGTTGTTGCCGTCGGGGTCGAGCAGGAAGGCCGCGTAGTAGGTCGGGCTGTAGTCCTTGCGATGGCCCGCCGCGCCGTTGTCCTTGCCGCCGGCCTTCACGCCTTCGTTATGGAATGCCTTGATCGCCTCGTGGCTCGGCGCGCGGAACGCGATATGTGCGCCGCCCGGCATCTTGCCCTTGTGCAGATGCAGCCAGAGCGCGGGCTCGCCCTTCGGGCCGAAGCCGGCGCCGCTGTCGTCGCGCGAGCACAGCACGAAGCCGAGTGGCGCCAGCACCGCGGTGTAGAAGCGCACGCTGGCGTCGAGGTCGGCGACGCGCAATCCGATGTGGTCGTACATGATGGGGTCTCCAGTCGTTGGGCGCGTCGATGACGCGCGGACCGGAACAACCTAGCTATTGCAGCGCAAGACGTTCTTGGAGAATCTTGCGGTCGCCGCGCGAGGCCTGGCGGAATTTCAGCGGCGAGGCGCCGGCGGCGCGGTGGAAGCTGCGCACGAAGTTGGAGAGGTCGCCGAAGCCGACATCATAGGCGATGGCGGTGATCGGACTGTCGTCGTCGACCAGCCGTCGCGCCGCATGGCGAAGCCGCGAGCGCACCAGATATTGATGCGGGGTGACGCCGAGCACGGCGGAGAACAACCGCAGGAAATGGAAGGTGCTGAGGCCCGCCTGCTCGGCGGCATCGTCGAGATCGATCTGATGCTGCGAATGGGCGTCGATCCACAGCGCGGCCTCGACGGCGCGGCGGCGATCACGCAAGGTTGCGGTGAGCGGCTTTGCCTTGCGGTCGGACACCAGCTCGACGAGGCGGCTGGCGAGGATGTGACCGACCTCGTCGAGGCCGACATCGCTGTTGCCAGCTGCCGCCGTTTGGGCGAGCTCACCGATCACCATCAATTCCGGCAGTGGCGGCACCGAGCCGACCTGCCAGACGTCTCCGCGGTCGCCGATCGTCTCGACCAGCTCCGGGTCGAGGAAGAACGACAGGCATTCGTCGCCGACCACATGGTCGTGCGTACAGGTGTATTCGTCGCCGGGATGGCCGACCAGGATTGMGCCCGCCACCAGCTCATGGAAGCGGCCGCGGCAATGGCAGCCGAAGCTGCCGCTGCGTACATAGGATACAGAATGGGAGGCGAACTGCTCGGCGAACGGCCTGTCGCCGGGCTCCGCCGTGCAGCGAAACTCGTTCACCGTGATGCGATCGCGCTGCAACAGCGTGGTCCGGTTCATGCCCCAGATCTAGGCTTGCGGCCGGGGTCGTGCAACGGGCAGCAGCACGTCGAACAGCGTCTTGCTGGTGGTCGGCTGGCCGCCTTCGATCGAGAGCAGCCGCCGCTTCGAGACGCTGCCGCCGTTCGGCGAAATCCGGTCGGCATAGTGGCCCGTCTCCAGCACGCGGTGGCAGGGGACGATGATGCTGAACGGGTTGCGGCCGAGCGCCTGCGCCACCGAATACACCGCGCCGGATGCGCGCAGCGCACGCGCGACCTCGTCATAGGTCCACGTCTCGCCGCGGGGAATGCGACGGACGGTCTGGTAGACGCGCTGGTTGAACGCCGGGATGCCGGTCATGTCGAGTGCGACGCCTGCCAGATCGCCATCGCCGCCGCGGAGGGTCGCTGCGATCCCCTCGATCGCAACCGCGATCTCCTCGGGCGGCCGCATCTCGCGTGCATCGGGATAAAGCTGGAACAGGCGCTTGCGGGTGTCGATCTCGCGCAGTTCGGGGAGCTGGACGCCGGCAATGCCAAACTCGCCCCATGCGATGCCGCATCGGCCGATTGCCGTGTCGAAAATGGTGTACCCACGCCCCGCCATGACGCCACCAACCCCCAGGCGCGATCATAACATTCCCGCGGTTCCGCGCATCCGGAATCTTGACGTTCGGTTAAGCATGTCGTGGCGGAGCTGAGTGCGGTCCGGCCAGGCCGCAGTCACCCATCTTAAAGGCTTTGCCCGCTATCTGGTCGCCAGCATGCTGCTCCACGATACGATCGGCGGAACGATGACGAGCACGAGCGCCAAGGTCGCGCCCGGCAGTGCTGGCACGGTCGGCAGGGCGACCGGGTGGTCTCATCCGCTGTTCGCATTGCTGTTGCTGGCGCTGGTCGTCCGCCTTGCGGCCGCGCTCTGGCCCAATGTGATGTATCCCGACGAGATCTTTCAATATCTCGAGCCGGCGCGGCGCATGCTCGGTCACGACAGCATCCTGACGTGGGAATGGCGCACGGGCATTCGCGGCTGGTTGTTGCCGACATTGCTGGCCGGCCCGGTTGCGATCGGCGACGCGATTGCGCCCGGCGGCACCGGCGCCTTCCTAGTGCCACGTCTGGTGGTCGCATCCGCGTCATTGTCGATCGTGGTCAGTGCGTGGTTCCTCGGCGCACGGATCTCGCGTGTCCATGCCATCGTCGCGGCCTTCGCCGCCGCGATCTGGTTCGAATTGATCCTGCTTGCGCCACATACATTGGGCGAGCCGCTGGCGACGGCGCTGATCGTGCCTGCGGCGCTGCTGGTGACCAACAATCCATCGCAGCGGCGACTCGCGATCGGCGGCGCGCTGCTCGCCTTCGCCTTTGTCTGTCGCTTTCAGTATGCGCCGGCGATCGCCGTGCTCGCGCTCGGGGCCTGCTGGCCGCGCTGGCGTAACCTGTTTCCGCTGGTCGCGGGCGGGCTCGTCGCGTTGTTGCTGGCGGCCGCGATCGATCTCGCGCATGGCGCGGTGCCGTTTGCCTGGCTGATCGGCAACATCAGGGAAAACCTGCTGCTCGATCGCGCCACCGACTTCGGCGTGACGCCGCCATCGGCCTATCTCGGCAATTTCCTGGTGGTCTGGTCGGCGGCAATCCTGTTGCCGATCGTCGCGATCTGGCGCGGCTGGCGGCACGCGCCGCTGCTGCTCGCAGTGGCGCTGGTGAACCTCGCGTTTCACAGCCTGATCGCGCATAAGGAATACCGCTTCGTCTTCCTCTCGGTCGTGCTGCTGATTCTCGTCGCCGCGCTGGGCTCGGGCGATTGGGTGCAATGGCTCCGCGCCAGACCCGGATGGCGCCGCTTTGCGTTGCCGGTCGTCATGGGCGGCTGGGCGTTGCTCTCGGTGGCGCTCGCCGGCGCCAGCGACGGGATGCGCGACTACTGGACCCGCGGCGTCGGCGCGGCGCAGCTCGCCGCCGAACTGCGCCACGATCCGCAGATGTGCGGTCTCGCGCTCTATAATGTGCGTTTCCAGCTGCTGCCGGGGCGCGACCGGCTGGTCGGATCGGTGCCGCTCTATGTGCTCGCTCCGGCCGATCCGCTCGCGGAGCTGATGCTGCCGCCGCTGTTGCAGGCGACCAGCCCGGCGTTCAACCGCATCATCGCCCGGCCCGAGGCGGCCGGCGACCTGCCGGCGGATTTCTCACGACAGAGCTGTGCCCATGTCGGCATCGCCGACGCCTGCATCTATGCGCGCAGCGGCAGTTGCGACGCATCTGTCGGAGCGCCGTTTGTGATCAACGACGCGCTCATGCGCATGGGGCACTAGGTCCGAGCTTTCGGGGTCGTTCGGGACGCGCCGAATCGGCGGTGAGGATTGGAATTCAAGCCAATCGAAGCGCTGATCCGTTGGTCTTGCGTCGATACGCCAGGAATCCTACGCCACAGAAGCCCAGAAGCATCATGGCCCATGTAGACGGCTCGGGGACGGCAGAAATTGAATTCGTGATGCCGTCGCTGAAGGTCAGTTGAAAGTTCTGCGCGTAAGCAGATTCAATCGAAAAGAATGGATCAATCGACGCAGCCACGCTTCCTGACTCCCCCGCGATGCTGACACTTGCCTGCATATTGACCGTGTATTCCACGCCGGGCAGGATCTGCAATGTTGCACCATAAGGGCCGGTGCTCGATCCCAGCGTGTAGATCGCGTTGGAATTGGCATCGGTCACGGTCATTGATACCGAACTATGAATGCCACCGCCGTTTGTGCCCGTGAGGGAGCTGCTCGACGTACCATTCATAAGAACCGGGACGTCAAAGATTGTTCCGGTGTATCCGGAAGCAGGCGTCAGCATGAAGCTGTACGTCAGGGAGGCAGAAGCGCCAGCGTAGCCCTCGTTGGGGTTTCCATTAGTATTGAGCGCAGCCGACACAAGGACGGATGGATATCCAGTAACCGTTCCTCCGGCACTGCCACTGATAGCGGTATTACCAGGTGACACAGCGTTCGCGGATTGAGGCAATGCTCCTGTGTTGACGAAGCTTTGAGCAATCCACTCATCTGCAACCGATGCATTTATGCTAAAGGTCGCTGGATCGAGAGTTGATGCCTGAGCGCTTCCAATCGCAAGAGTCCCGAGAACCGAAACGGCAGCCGCATATAGTTTGAACATTACCTTGTACCCTTCGAAATTTGCTTGAACAATTTTACTGGAAAATAATTGGTGTCAATCAGCCGCACGTCCGATGACGTCCTAGGACCAGGTCCTAGTTTGCCGATTGGCCAGCAGCGAACTTTCGGGCCTGTGACGTGTGTGCCACCGCTAATCTACTTCTTCACTTGTTCAATCCTGGTCGTGCTGGCCGGACCGACAGCCATCGCTTGAAGAACCACCTCGCCGTCCTTTGCCATCGCGTAATGAGAGATTTTCGCTGGCTCGATCAAGAACGAACCAGGCGGGTATGCCTTGAGTTTACTTTCATCCCACTGGTCACCGTTCGCGTAATAGAATGTGCCGGACAACACGACGGCCGTTCGTGTCTCACCGTGCCAATGCGGCATGATCTTGAAGCCAGCTGGGATTCTCACCCGTTCCGAAAACACTTCTGCTTTTTTCGGGTCGCCATATAGGACGGCGATCCCCACCGCGCCGTCGGGTCCCTTGAAATGAATGTCCTGAGGAAGCGTTGCGACAACTGCATCCTGGGCAAAAGCCGACACCGACCCACTCAGCGTGAGGAACGCTGTAGTCGCAAGGCCAATCAATGAGGGTGCCAGCTTTTTGGGAATTGCGTACGTCATGTCTCAATTCTCCCGGGATAGCGCTTGGAGCCGGAGGGCTCCGGCCCTGGACGCGCGTGTGCGGGCTGAGCGGCGCCACGGGCCCTAGCGCAAAATATAAGGGCGCTTCATCCTACGGAAGCCCGCGAGAGTCTGGTCTCGGTCAAACGCCGTCGCTCATGATGGAGTCTTAGAACGACTGCTTAAACCTCAAGAGCGGACCTCAACGCGAGAGGTGGAAGATTGCCGGTCGGCGGCGGCCCACGTCGAACGATTGATTGAACGGGACGTGGAGAAGGAGGTGCGTGGCATGGCCGGGCCACCGCGCCTTGTGGCGCGAGGCCCAATCAGCTATTCGTGGTACAGCCGGATGACGGGTGCGAAACAATCACACCATAAATCCAGTCACGATCAGTGATAAGTCATTGATTTTGCGGGCGTAGTTCAATGGTAGAACGGCAGCTTCCCAAGCTGCATACGAGGGTTCGATTCCCTTCGCCCGCTCCAATCTTCAGGCACATTCGCGAGGCAGTTTTGTCGGCGAGACGACCGCTCCGCGAACTGGGCGGCATAGGTGACGCGGGAGACCGGACGTGAAGTGGCTTGGAGTGTTGTTGCTGGCGCTGGGCGCGCTCTGGATGGCCACCCCGGCATCCGCACAAATGTATGATCCGCGCTACCCGGTCTGCATGCATGTTTACGGTACGCTGATCGGCGAACGAATGGATTGCAGCTTCACGTCGATCAATCAGTGCCAGGCCGGCGCTGTGGGGCTTCCGGCGAGCTGCGTGGTCAATCCCTATTTTGCGCCAGACGCGCCGCGTCGTTACCGGCGGGAACGCTGACCGTTTCGGCGCTCATTCGTGCGCGCCCGTTTGGGATCGATGCATGGAATGGCGGACGGCACGCTGTGCGCGGTTCCGTCCATTGGCTTGCGTCATCGCTCCGGGAGACTACGGCGATCTGTTCACCCAACGTCCGCGTTTTGCGAACAGTACTCGACCTGTTCTTCACATAACGCGCCGTTGTGTTTCCGTAGTTCTCCTCGCTTGCGAACAAAGTTCCGTCGGAGCTGTCACGCGGACCCGGTTTCGATCTAGCGCCACCCCATCGCGGGCGCGACGTGCGTCAGGATGCTCTCGATCACATGCGCGTTGTAGGCGACGCCGAGCTGATTGGGGACGGTCAGCAGCAGCGTATCGGCTTCCGCGATCGCCTCGTCGGTCTTGAGCTGCTCGATCAGCTTGTCGGGCTCGGCGGCGTAGCCGCGGCCGAAGATCGCGCGCGTCCGCTCGTCGATGAAGCCGATCTGGTCTTCCTCCTGCCCGTTGCCGAAATAGGCGCGATCGCGATCRTCGACCAGCGCGAAGATGCTGCGGCTCACCGAGACCCGCGGCTCCCTTGTGTGGCCGGCCTCCTTCCACGCGGCACGGTAGGCCCGGATTTGCGCGGCCTGCTGCACGTGGAAGGCTTCGCCGGTCTCGTCGCTCTTCAGCGTCGAGCTCTGCAGGTTCATCCCGAGCTTCGCTGCCCAGATCGCGGTGGCGTTCGACCCGGCACCCCACCAGATCCGCTCGCGCAGGCCTTCCGACAGCGGCTCGAGCCGCAGCAGGCCCGGCGGATTGGGAAACATGGGCCGTGGATTCGGCTGCGCGAAACCCTGTCCGCGCAGCATGTCGAGGAAGATCTCGGCATGACGGCGGCCCATGTCGGCGTCGGTCTCGCCTTCGCCGGGCTGGTAACCGAAATAGCGCCAGCCATCGATCACCTGCTCGGGCGAACCGCGGCTGATGCCGAGTTGCAGGCGACCGCCCGCGATCAGATCGGCCGCGCCGGCGTCCTCGATCATGTACAGCGGGTTCTCGTAGCGCATGTCGATCACGGCGGTGCCGATCTCGATCCGGCTGGTCCTGGCGCCGACCGCGGCCAGCAGCGGGAACGGTGAGGCGAGCTGCCGTGCGAAGTGATGGACCCGGAAATACGCGCCGTCGGCGCCGAGCTCCTCGGCCGCGACCGCGAGGTCGATCGATTGCAGCAGGACATCCGCGGCGGAGCGGGCCTGCGATTGCGGCGAGGGCGTCCAGTGCCCGAAGGAAAGGAATCCGATCTTTTTCATCAGCCCAATGTAGGCATGTCCGCGCCGAATTGCGATCGTTGCCGTGATCCGGCGATGACGGAAAATGTTTACCAATGAGGAAGAATTTCTGCACCAAACGTTGCGGGTTATGCGGATTGCGCCACTGCACATCTGCTGCATGCGCGCAGTCCTGCGGCCTGCGCTGTCGCGCCGCTTGCGATCACGGGGCGCGCCGCATAGCTTTCCCGCCGCCATCTCACCCGCCACAACGCTCGCACAGGTCCCGATGTCGCAGCCGCTTCTGTTTCAGCCGATCACGCTTCGTGGCGTGACCTCCCGAAACCGCATCCTGATTTCACCGATGTGCCAGTATTCGGCAACCGACGGCCTCGCCAATGACTGGCATCTCGTGCATCTCGGCAAATTCGCGCAGGGCGGCGCCGGGCTCGTGATGGTCGAGGCCGCGGCGGTTGCCGCCGAGGGCCGCATCACGCATGGCGATGTCGGCATTTGGAACGACGAGCAGATCGCGCCGCTCGAGCGCATCGCCGCTTTCCTGAAGGACAACGGCGCGGTGCCCGCGATCCAGCTCGCACATGCCGGCCGCAAGGCCAGCATGCAGCGTCCGTGGTACGGCAATGCCGCGCTCGACGATGCCGACCGTGCGCGTGGCGATCTGCCGTGGCGGACGGTGGCACCGAGCGCGATCGCGATGGAGCAGGGCTGGCTGATGCCGCACGCGCTCGACGCAGCTGAGCTTGCGACGCTGCGCGAGCAATGGCGACGCGCGACGCTGCGCGCGGTGGAGGCCGGCTTCGAGTTCATCGAGGTGCACTGCGCGCATGGCTATCTGTTGCACCAATTCCTCTCGCCTCTGTCGAACGGCCGCAGCGATGCCTATGGCGGCGACCGCGCCGGGCGGATGCGCTATCCGCTCGAGATCATCGAGACCGTGCGCGCCGCATGGCCGGCGGAGCGGCCGCTGGCGGTGCGGATCTCCTCGGTTGATGGTGTCGATGGCGGCCTGACGCTGGAAGACCAGATCGCGTTCGCGCGTGAAGCCAAGGCCCACGGTGCCGATCTGATCGATTGCTCCTCAGGTGGCCTGCTCGGCTCGGCGACCGCGGCGCGGATTCCGCGCGGCTACGGCTTCCAGGTGCCGTACGCGGACGAGATCCGGCGTTCCGCCGGGATCGCCACCATCGCGGTCGGCCTGATCCTGCATCCGCAGCAGGCGGAAGACGTGCTGGCCAATGGCCATGCCGATCTGGTTGCGATCGGCCGCGAGGCGCTGTTCGATCCGAACTGGCCGCTGCATGCCGAGCTTGCGCTTGGCGGCGGAGCCGGCGAGGTGTTCGCGTCATGGCCCAAGCAGTATGGTTGGTGGCTGGAGCGGCGCGAGCCCGGCCTGCGCAGGCTCGAAGGCCCGCCGCTGCCGTACCGCAGTGCGTGACAGAACAAGCCGCGACAGATCATCAGGGAGGAATTGAGATGACGATTTCGGTACAGCGTCCCTATCGCGGCGTCTTCCCGGTCGCGCCGACCATCTTCGACGCCAATGGCAATCTCGACCTCGATGGACAGCGGCGCTGCATCGATTTCATGATCGATGCCGGCTCGCACGGCATCTGCATCCTCGCCAATTTCTCCGAGCAGTTCGTGCCTGTCTCTTATACACATCTAGATGTGTATAAGAGACAGGCTGCATCGATTTCATGATCGATGCCGGCTCGCACGGCATCTGCATCCTCGCCAATTTCTCCGAGCAGTTCGTGCTCACCGATGCCGAGCGCGAGAGCGTGATGCATGCGGTGCTGGAGCATGTCGCCGGCCGTGTACCCGTCATCGTCACCACCACCCATTTCAGCTCGGCCGTCTGCGCGGCGCGCAGCCAGCAGGCCGAGGCCGCCGGCGCCGCTATGGTGATGGTGATGCCGCCCTATCACGGCGCCACCTTCCGTGTGCCGGAGAAGGGCATTGTCGAATTCTTCAAGGTGCTCTCCGGCNGCCAACTTCTCCGAGCAGTTCGTGCTGACCGATGCCGAGCGCGAGACCGTGATGCATGCGGTGCTGGAGCATGTCGCGGGCCGCATCCCCGTCATCGTTACCACGACGCATTTCTCCTCCGCGGTGTGCGCTGAGCGCAGCCGCCAGGCCGAGGCTGCCGGTGCCGCGATGGTGATGATCATGCCGCCCTATCACGGCGCGACGTTCCGCGTCGGCGAGCCGGCGATCTACGAGTTCTATCGCGTGGTCTCCGACGCGATCGGCATCCCGATCATGATCCAGGACGCGCCGGTTGCCGGCACGCCGCTGTCGATCGATTTCCTGGCGCGGATGGCGAAGGAGCTCGCCAATGTCAGGTACTTCAAGATCGAGGTGCCGATGGCCGCGAACAAGCTGCGCGGCCTGATCGAGAAGGGCGGCAGCGTGATCGAGGGGCCGTGGGACGGCGAGGAGGCGATCACGCTGATGGCCGATCTCGATGCCGGCGCCACCGGCGCGATGACCGGCGGCGGCTATCCTGACGGCATCCGCCAGATCATGGATCCGTTCCTCGCCGGTCGCCGCGACGAGGCCGTACAGGCCTATGCGCGTTGGCTGCCGCTGATCAATTACGAGAACCGGCAATGCGGGCTGAGCGCCTGCAAGGTGCTGATGCGCGAGGGCGGCGTCATCAAGTCGGACACGGTGCGCCACCCGTTGCAGCCGCTGCATCCGGCGACGCGCGCCGGGCTGATCGAGATCGCGCGCACGCTCGATCCGGTCGTGCTGCGCTGGGGGCACTGAGCGCGTGACCCGGTAAGGCGCGCTCCGGCCCCGCATTCACATAACCGTCAACAACGGCCTCTACCGTTCCCCAGCGGTACGGGGGCGGGCCCGTTGTCTCGCGGGCATCATGGATATGTCGGACCGGTCAGGCAGCGGCGGATGATCGAAACCTTCCGGGTTGGCCGTTTTGCCATGCGCTACGGCCATTTCGTTCCGCGGCTCTACAATTATTGCCGTTCGCTTGGCTTCCAGCGCCAACACATGCTGCCGTCGCGGGCGTTTTGCTCCGACGAGAGCCAGGGCTATCCGGTGATGCTGCTGGCCCAGCATTTCGGAACGTTTCCGTTCGACCACGGGCGGGTCGGCGGCAAGGTCGCGATCAACCGGCACGGGCCCTATGCCCACCATGGCGAGGACCTGGTGCTGATCCAGGCCAGCCATGTCGGCTACAATCCCGATGACGGCCGTTTCGGTGTCTATCAGCGCCACCGCACCGACGGCTGCCGGTTCGGCGATTGCTGCGGAAAGCTCTGCGGCGTGCTGCGCTGGTATGAGGACGAATACGCCCATGCCTGCCGGCAGGTGCAATGCGTCCGGATCGATGGCGAGCCAGCGTTGCAGATCGACAACCAATATCTGGATGACAGCCGCAACGAAGGGCTCTTGCTCCGGCTCGACCGGATGGTCGAGATGCCGCTTCAGCCGCTCAAGGTGCTCAGTACATCGAAGCTGTTTCGTGCCGGGCCGGCGCTCCGCGAGCGGCTCGGCGAAGGCTGTTTCCGCGACGCGCCTGCGCCGATCGATGCTGCGCTGTCGCCCGACCTGTTTCATTTCCGCCGCGCGCAGGCCGAGGGTCCCGAGGGCCATGACATCCTCGAAGCCGCGCTCGGTCCGGTCATGCCGGCGCTGGTGACGTCGCCACATCCCGCACTGGATGCCGCGCGCTACGTCACCCAGGCCGAGTTCGACCGCACCTATCGCAGCATCCGGCGCGAGCCGGCGTTCCAGGGCAAGAACGTGCTGTTCGTCTCCGGCCTCAACATCGACGTCTCGCCGCGCGAGGGATTTCCGTTCCCGTTCACCAAATTCGTGCCCTGGGCCGCCTATGCCCGGCTGCGCGACGGCCGCTCGTTCCTGCTTGAGCAGGCGCAACTGGCCGAGACGCTGCGCGGGATGCCGGGCGAGAATCCGGATTGCCTGTCGTTCGACGCGACGATCGAGCAGATGACCGCCGCGCCGGAAATCCGCATTCCGATCGACTGATGCACATGACGACGCTCCCCGCCCTGCGTACGCCCACTCCTCTCAAGCCGCGACTCGAGCGTCTTGAATTGGCGGACCATGAGCGGGGGCTGACCCGACGTCACTTCATGCTCGCCTGTCTCGGTCTGGCGGCAAGCCAGGTGGTCCGCCTGATCGACAGGCTGCAGCAGTTACCGCTGCTGCGCATTCGCTTTCCGTGACGTTAGGTGAACGCTACAGCCAGCGCGAGATCGTGAAGATCAGCAGGCCAACAAGACCTCCGACGACGGTGCCGTTGATCCGGATGAACTGCAGATCGCGCCCGACCTGCAATTCGATCCGCATGATCAGCGTCTCGGTATCCCAGTTCTCCACCACCTTGCGGATGAAGGCCGCGATCTCCTGCCGCCGCGATGCGACGGCGCGCAACGCGGCGACGCGAAGCCAGCGGTTGATGCGGTCGCGCATCTCGGCATCGTCCCGGATCCGCGCCGCGACCGACATCAGAGCGGTTTCGATCGCGTCGGCGATCGCGGCCGAGGTCGCCGCGGAATTCAGCCGTACCTCGATGGCGTGCCACATCGCGTCGATCTGTCCGATCACGGCGGGATTGTCGAGCATTTGCTGCTTCAGCTCCTCGCCCTTGGCGAGGTATTCCGGATCGGTGGCGAGGCGGTCGATCAGGCGCTCGATCTCGGCCTTGAGTTCGACGCGCCAGGGATGGTCCGGCTCGCGCATCTCGTCGAGGGTCTGGCTGACGCCGGAGATGACGCGGTCCGCCACCATGCCGTCGACCCATTTCGGCACGAACCGGTAGGAGCGCTGCGAGACCTTCTTGCGGATCGTTTCCTTGTTGTTGGCGAGCGCGATGCTCGCTGAATTGATCAGGCGCTCGACCAGCACCTGCGCATTGCCGTGCGCCCACAACAACGCCAGCACGCGCGAGGCGAGCGGCGCGGCGGGAATGGCCGCGATCCCCTGCCGGGTGCGGCGGGTCAGAAAGGCGTTGAGGTCGGCGCTCGGCGTGGTCTGCATCGCCTGGTGGACCGCCGAGACCGTGCGCTGCGCCGCGCTGCGGGCATGCGACGGCCGCTCGATCCATTGCGCCGCCCAGCCCGCGAT